>Ga0315282_10001188_pt1 | contig 50044 bp, 46 predicted proteins | sample YL17G07_20_MG_FD_203693 | JGI IMG/M metagenome (GOLD analysis project Ga0315282, IMG submission 203693) | Sediment microbial communities from Yellowstone Lake, YNP, Wyoming, USA - YL17G07_20 | ecosystem: Environmental > Aquatic > Freshwater > Lake > Sediment | place: USA: Wyoming | collected...
CATGCCCATGGTGTTAATCTGCATGAAGACTGATTCCAGAATCTTGTACCCTTCATCAGTCTTATAAAATTGGCGGTGGGCATAGCCAATCTTTTGCCCCTGTTGAAAAATGTTCATCCAGGTCTCTTGATCCATCTGCGTCTGGGCATGAAAGGGAAGATCTTCTCTGAAGGCAACTTCTCTCTTTTGGAAGATGCCGAGACGCAAGCTGAAAAGAAAGGCAAAAATCAGCGCAAAGGCAGCTCCAATGATCCAGTTCGGTTTTATACGAAGCGCGGCCATTATTCACCTAATATATCATTTTTTTAAATAGGTTCAAGTGCTTCCCTGATCCATCGGCCCGTCAATTGAATATAAGAATTATTCTCGGACTATAAAGAAAAAGTTCAAAAAGCATGATGGGAGAGAGAGGCGGAATTTATTACGAGGGTTTGTCTGAGCTCATCGTGAATGCAAAGGCGGATGTGAAAAAGCCCTCTATCAAGTACGGAGGAATAAGAGACGGAGTAGAAATTAATCTCTTTCGTTTCTTACATGATGGTTCTTTATGAACTGAGTGTCCAGGTGATCTCTTCGCCTTCTGGAACCAAAGCAATGGCCCGGATGGGAGAACCCGTCCCCTTCCTGATCTTTAAGGGAAGCATGATAAAGGTGAAACGCTTTCCGACCACTTTATCGAGGTTACATAGATTTTCAATGTGGGTCACTTTTCGTTCCGCACAAACTCTGTGACAGGGCATGGTCTTGTCATACCACATATCAGGACTTGCTGCATCGACTCCAAAACTGACACATCCTTGATCGATGATAAACTCAGTCGCCTCCCGATCTAAGCCGGGATAGTCTGTCATATACTCCGGTTTCCCATAATACCGATCATATTGAGCAGTATAAAAAAGAATCGTATCCCCTTTCCGAATATCCAGTTTCCATCTCTTCAACTCATCTTCAATCTTTTTCCGTCCGAATTGGGTCTTCTGAGGGATATCACTTACATCTAAACAAATGGCGGAGGTGATGAAGTAGTCGAGGGGAATCTGATCGACGGAGGGGGCACCCGGGTCTCTCGAAAGATGGCTGACGGCGTCGATATGGGTAGGGCCGTGATCGCAGAACATAATGCCCCGTGTCTCATAAGAGGCCTCGGTCCCAAGTTGGCGCTGGCATTCTTCGTGGGACAGGTGCGTCCATATCACCGTTTTCAGATGTCCTGGGTAAACCGGCATACCTTGATAAATCTCCTGACTCAAGTCAATCACCTTGCCCTTAAATTTCATCGGTGCTTCCTCCTTCTAATCTTTATCTTCGACCCCTCTCAATTTGGAGAAGGACTCGAAGGGATCCACAAAATCGAAGTGGCCGTTGATCTTTATTGCCCAAAATATCTCTTTAATAATCCCTCAAGCGCTCTTGCATGGCGGGCTTCATCCCTTGCGGATTCCTCAAAGAAATCATGGGCCTCATCAATGCCAACTTCTTTGGCCATCATCGCTGCTTTGTGTTTGCTCTTGTTTGAATCTTGCTCACCCTTTAACCTTCCCTCGAGATTCTCCTTCGTGGACGCACTGATTTTCCCATTCAATTCAGCGTAACGAGCAGCATGCCAGGCCTCCTCAAAGGCTACGGATTTTAATACTTCAGCGATCTCAGGATAGCCCTCCCTTTCTGCTTGTCGAGCCATGGCCAGGTATAGGCCAAGTGTTGCTGCTTCCCCAGCGAAGTTAGCTTCCACTACCTCTTCTATCGAAGTCCCTTTCGCAACCCCCAGTTTGTTCTCATATATTCTCTCGACCATGGCCCCACCTCACTCCTTTCATAGTCTCAAATTTAGTTTTTCCACGCAAAAAATCTTTTACAAGATGATTTTATGAGTCTCTTAATGAGCGGTCCAGCCTCCATCGACCAAAAGAATATGGCCCGTCACCAGATTGGACGCCTCCGAAGCCAGATAGATCACTGCACCGGTGACATCATCCGGTTTTCCCACTCTTCCCAAAGGAATATTTTCCAGCACATATTCATGGAAACCCTCTTTCTCAAACATGGGTTTCGTGAAAGGGGTTTCAATAAACGTAGGGGCAATCGCATTGACGTTGATGTTATGCTGGGCCCACTCGATGGCCAAGAGTTTTGTCAGTTGATTGACACCTCCCTTGCTGGAGCAGTAAGCCGCTCTCTGAGGGATCGCTATGGTACCCGTTTGGGAGGAGATATTGATGATCTTTCCCTTCTTTTGTTTAATCATCACCTTTCCCACTGCCTGGGCGCAGAAGAAGAGGGCTTTGAGATTCGTATCGATGACCCTATCCCAGGCTTCCTCCGTGACATCAACCGCCCATTGGGTGATGTTTACCCCTGCGTTATTTACAAGAATATCGATATGGCCAAAGGCCTCCACAGATTGCTCCACCATACTATGAATCTCAGGAATCTTCGTCACATCCATTTGCTGGATCAGAACCCTCCGGCCAAGTTTCTCTATTTCCGCTCCCACTCTTTTCAACTCCGGTTCGGTTCGACTGCACACAACCAGATCGGCCCCATACTTGGCCAAGGCTAAAGCGATGTGGTATCCCATCCCTCTTCCTGCACCTGTGACGATGGCCACTTTACCTGACAGATCGAATTCAGAATAAGGAATTTTCTCCATCTCCCTCCACCCTTAGGCTACAATTCGTCCAAACCCAACTCTTCCAATTTGCCCTGAGTAGGAATCCCATCCTCACTCCACCCACGATAGGCATAGTAGTCGCTCAAAAGCCTTCCTATAGGTGGAAGTTGATTGGTCAAATCTTCTCCTGTCCGGTTTAGAGTCATAAACCGATAAGGGAGAAAATCATCCTTTCGACTTACCCCAAGCCGACAATTGTACATCCTCTTTAAATTAAAGAGCCTCTCACCCACCTTCATATATTCAGGGATTACCATGTTCCAACCGGTGATCAGGTTTAGCCATTCCACATGGTTAGTGACATTGACGGCTTTTCCCACCTGGGAAAATCGACAAATGATCAATGCATCCATGACACACATCAGGTCTTGCATCTTGGCCGTAAACTCTGCCTTCCCATCAACCTGATAAGCATCCTGAGGTTCAGGGATTCCAATCTCAGGCATGCTCAGGGCTAGCTCATAGGGATGGCTCCAGCTCGCATTGTGGCAAGCCCCCCGAGCAGCCGTCGCATAGGAGAGGCCCTGGCTGAAGAACCTCCTTGGATCATGGGCGGACGGTTCCAGACCTTTCACATGGATTGCAAATTCGATGGCATTCTTCCCAAGAGCCTCAGCCATCCTTTTTGAGCCCTCTGTCATGAGTTGACCAATCCCTTCACCTCTCCCCATCTTATGAACCATCTCCACCAAGGCTTTCGCATTTCCCCATACTAGTTCAACCCCGTCTGTATCCTCCTTTGTTAGGATCCCCTTTTCATAGGCTTCCATGGCAAAGCCAATAATCCCCCCGGCTGAGATCGTATCCAATCCATATCGATTGCAGAGTTCATTGGCCTTTGCAATGGCAACCAAATCGTCCACCAGACAGATCCCACCCAGAGTTCCAATGGTCTCATACTCCGGCCCTTCACAATCCATAGGTGCATAAGGACCTTCCGTCACCTTAATGTGCCTCCCACAGGCAATAGGACAGTGCATACAGGCCTTTCTCCCGGAAAGGATCGTATCATGCATGGTCACTCCTGAAATCTTCTTCGCCCCTGCCCATCTTCCCTCCCTCCAATTCTTGACGGGGAAGTTGCCGATCTTTTCATAGTTGTCAATGCCACCCGAGGTGCCAAATTTCCCGAAGGTCTCTGTCGTCCCCTGAATGTGGGGGGTAATTTCTTTAATGTACGCCTTCAACTCATCAGGCTTAGCAATGGGAATCGGACCCTCTCCAAAAACGACCACAGCTTTCAGATTTTTAGAACCCATTACCGCACCCAGACCTGTACGAGCCGCTGCTCTCACGATATGGCCAATATGAGGAATGCTTGCAATCTTGGCCATCCGCTCTCCCGCAGGTCCAATCACGGCTGCTGTGGCCTCCTTCACCGTCTCGCGCTTCAACCATTCTCCTGATTCGTAAGAGTCCTTGCCCCAGATGGACCTGGCATCCCGAAATTCCACCTTTCCATCCCGAATCCAGAGGTAGAGAGGGGTCTCTGACTTTCCTTTAATCACGATCCCGTCAAATCCAGCTCTCTTGAAGTGCACTGCCCAAGAGCCCCCAACGTTCGACTCCCCAAAGAGACCCGTAAGGGGAGAACGGGCCACCAGATGATGCCTTCCTGAAGTGGGAACTCCTGTTCCTGTATAAGGACCCGTCACGGCCATAAGAATATTCTCAGGCGAGAGAGGATCGGTCTCTGGCCCTGTCTCCTCATAAAGGATCTTCGCCTCGATGCCGAGGCCTCCGATATATTTCCGGATCAAATTCTCATCGAGATCCTCTACCTCAACCTTCCTATTCGACAGATCCACCCTCAGGAGTTTCTTATGATAGCCAAACATGAGAGGTCCTCCTTCCTTTTATTTCTAATTATATAGCCTTTTCATAGATTTTCTCTACATCTTGAACGGTCATGGTTCGAGGGTTGTTTCCCATCAGTCTTGTGACATTGATAGCGGCTTTGGCCATTCCGGGGATAGCTTCCTTAGGAACTTTCAACTCCGTAAGAGATTGCGGGATTTTGAGATCCCTGTAAATGGCCTTGACCACCTTCGCTGCCTGGTAGGCCTGATCAAGCAAAGATAAATGATCCAATTTTTCCCCGAGAAGTTGCGCAATCTGGGCAAACTTCGGAATATTCCCGAGAACATTAAATTCCATCACATAGGGTAAGAGAAGCCCGTTGGCGATCCCATGGGCAACGTTGAATTGCCCTCCCAAGGGATAGGCTAAGGCATGGACCGCTGTCACCCCTGCATTAGCCAGAGAAATACCTGCATAGAGGCTTCCGATTGCCATATCATACCGGGCTCCCATATCATTCCCATTGGCGACAGCAGTTCTTAAACTCCGGCCGATCATGATCATTCCCTCTCTGGCAAATAGATCCGTCAGAATCGTTGCATTGTTGGAGGTATAAGATTCGATTGCATGAGTGAGAGCGTCGATGCCACTGGAGGAAGTAACCGAGGGAGGCATGGAGACATGGAGGAGGGGATCAACGATGGCAACCCGGGGAAAAATGTGAGGACTCACAATCGCCTTTTTTAATTTCTCCTTCGTATCGGTGAGAATGGCATTGGGTGTTACCTCAGCTCCTGTGCCAGCCGTCGTGGGGATAAGGATCGTCGGGATCCCAGGGTTTTTAACAAGATTGATCCCAAAATAATCATAGACCGTTCCGGCGTTGGTCATCATCACCGAGGCAATGGAAGCGATATCCATGGAGCTTCCGCCCCCGACACCTACGATCAGATCATATCGATCTTTTTTAGCCATTTCAATGCAGGCTTCGGCATTGGCAATGTCCGGGTCAGACATCACCTCCTCGAAGATTTCGACCCTCACCGCGTTCTTTTCAAGATGATCTCTGATATTCTTTCCTATTCCTGAGCTCATGACGCCCTTATCCGTTACCACCAGAGCCTTCTTGGCTCCGATATTCATTGCCTCTTGACCCAATCGATCCGAAGCTCCAAATCCGGCAAGGATGAGATGAGGAGATCGAAGACTGATGATCTTGGTATCCATTGCTTTTATCTCCTTATAAAGGACAAAAGGGGGGATATGAAATAAACCTCCCCCCCTCGTGCATCAAAATTGATGAACAACTAAAGTTCGCAAACGGTGATTTCATCGATCGGCCACTGACTCAATATTTCCACCCCGTAATCCGTGACATGAATCATCTCCTCCATCCGGACGCCACCAATACCAGGAACACCGTGCTGCGTTTCAATGGCAAAGGTCATACCCTTTTCGAGTGTAATTGGATGCTCCAGTGAGCACCCCCGCCAAATGAGAGGCAATTCATACAGGGTCATTCCAATGCCATGGGCCCAATTGCTTCCCGCTGTTTGATCCTCATACGCCACAAGGATATCGCTCCAATCCTTTTCGCAGGGCGGCCATTTTTCCGCGACCTCTCTCGTCGTAACGCCCGGCTTAATTATCTGAATCGCCCTATAGAGCCAATCCAGGGCCTTGTTGTAGGCATCCACCATCTGTTGTGACGGCTTCCCAACGCTGAAGGTCCGATAGTAACAGATGTGGTATGCGTTATAGGTGGTATTGTAAACATCAGCGTAAACGATGTCACGGGGACGAAGAATACGATCGGTCATGTATCGAGAATTGGGCCAACTGAAAGGTCCTGACGTGACAAGCATGCCAGAGTAAACCTCGCCGCCCAAAGTGTAAGCCGTCTTATGCATGGCTCCCATGATTTCAGATTCTTTTACCCCTGGTTTGACCATCTCCTTCATCGTTTGGAACATTGCTTCGCCTATGGCTGAAGCTATTCTGAGGCATTCTACTTCGTCTTCATTCTTTATCTTACGCGCCTCAAACATCAACTCTGCGGCAGGGATTACCTTAATACCCTTATTTTGAAACCCCTCGACCAGGCCAGGATCCCAGACATCGATGGCCAGGGTCTCCTTGCCCACGCCGTAAGCTTTCAGGTCGTCCATGATCTGAGTAATTAACTTATCCCTCTGGGCAGCGTGAGCGGACCTACCCATAATGACGCTGCTCCACCCCGCCCCGGTAATGGCGACCTTGACTTTATCAAGCCATGGGGCCATTTGGCGAGTGTGATAGCCAATTTCTCCCTGCTCGTAGAGTATGGGCGCGTTGGCTGTAACCGGCATCATGCTGTACCGCAATCCCGAAGCTGGGGTCGTCCAACCAGGTGTCCATGTCCCGGTCATATAACGCGTATTCGATTCCTGAATGGAAAGAATAGCGCCCACATTGAATGCCTTGAGCTGCTCTTTGGTGCGCTCAACGCGATATTTCCTCATTCTCGCATAGTCTATCCTGTTATCAAAATCTACAGCCTGAGTTCCGCCGCCCCGATAACCGTAATAACCGGGGATCACAGGATATTCAAAGGCCATAGGTGTCTTGGCAGGTTTAAACTTATCAGCAAATTCCTTCATTTTAGCTGCACCATCCCAGGTAGAATATTTCGTGTGAACGGCATTTATACCCATATATCTCTCCTTTCTTTAAACAGGTTTATGGTATTCCAGTTCCGCCATTTATTGGCCTTCACTTCTAGAATCAGCTCGTAAATCACCCCCTTCACTCATGGACTTTGAACCCAGCCCTTAGAAACCCCTGTTATGGTTGGGGTTGACCCTCCCCGCGATTTCTCTATTTGAGTAACAAAGGCGGAGGGGAATCATCATCTCCTCTGGATGAATGCACGGGGAAAAATATTCTTCCCTCCATTAAATTTTTAGATCCGCCATTTTATTATTAAGCCTAAACTGTAAGGTAACGGCGCTGGATATCCTCATCAGCCAGGATATCCTTAGCAGTCCCTGAAGATTGGATTTTCCCTTCGTCAATGACATAGGCTCGGTGGGATATGCTGAGGGCCATCTCTACATTCTGCTCCACCAAAAGTACGGTAACTCCTGTCTGGTTGATGTTCTGAATGATCTCAGCAATCATCTCCACCAACAAGGGCATTAAGCCTTCGGTAGGTTCATCAACGAGCATGATTTCGGGGTCGGTAACGAGGCCGCGGGCAATGGCCAGCATCTGTTGCTCTCCGCCACTGAGACTCGTCCCTTGCTGAGAAAGGCGTTCTTTTAAGATCGGGAAATATTGGGCCACCCGGTCAACCATTTCATTCTCTCGATCTCGGTTCTTGCTCTTCAGCAATGCTAACTTGAGGTTCTCCCGCACCGTGAGTCCCGGGATAATACGTCGTTCCTCGGGCACATAAGAGATCCCTCGTTGGATAATGGTGTGAGTGGGTAATGCGCTGATATCCGCCTCCCGTAACCAGACATGGCCCGAGCGAATAGGGGTAATTCCGAGGATACTCTTAAGCGTTGTTGTTTTGCCAGCCCCATTCCTGCCTACCAACGTGACGATTTCACCACTCTCCACTTCGAGAGATACGCCCTGCAGGATATGACTTAACCCGTAATACGTATCGATGCTTTCGACTCTAAGTAACATATCTCCTCCAAGCCTACACCTTTACACCGCCGAGATAGACCCGCCGTACCTCTTCGTTGTTGCGGATTTCATCAGGGGTACCTTGGGCGAGGAGTGTACCGTAATGCAGCACTGTAATCCTGTCCGATACTTCCATAACCACCTTCATCTTGTGTTCCACTAAGACGATGGTCAGATCTTGGGCGATTTTTTTGATAAGTTCGATGGTTTGCCTTGTCTCAGTTGGCGAAAGCCCTGCCGTGGGCTCGTCGAGAAGGAGGAGTTTTGGCCGTGTCGCAAGCGCAATACCAATCTCGAGACGTTTTTGGTGACCATGCGATAAATTGGCTGCAATCTCGTCTTTGAAGTCCAACAGGTTGATCTGTTCCATGATATGAAGTGTCTGTTCAATAAATTCCTTATGCGATATGGCCTTAGACCAAAGATTGAAAGTGGTTTTCCGAGACTGGGCAGCCACACGGACATTCTCGAAAACAGTTAACATAGGAAAGATATTCGTAATCTGATAGGCGACAGCGATTCCCAGATGTGAGATAGCCGTTTGGGGTAAATGGGTGATGTCCTTTTCTAAAAAGACAATCTGCCCTTTGCTGGGCTTGAGTTCACCTGTAATAAGCTTAAAAAAAGTACTCTTCCCTGCCCCATTGGGCCCGATAATGGATTGCAGATCCCCTTTTTTAAGAGTAAAGTTGACATCTCGGACAGCCCCAAGACCACCAAAGTTTTTCGTCAGATTTATTGTTTTTAAGATTTCCCCCATCTTGCCCTCAGCCTCCCCACTTCCTTCTTCGCGTTGCCAAATCTTTTATGGTTCCCCAAATCCCTGCGGGGAAAAAAAGCACACACAGAACGAAAACGGGTCCTAAAAATATCATCCAGTTTGGAGTAATGACACTCAACGTATCCTCTATGTAGAGAAAAACCCCGGCCCCAATGAAGGGACCGATAAAGGTACCCATACCTCCCAGGAGGGTCATCATGACCACCTGGCCGGAAGTAGTCCAATAAAGAGATTCAATCCCAACAAAATGGAGATATAAAGCGTAGAGTCCGCCAGCGAGCCCTGAAATGGCACCGGAAATAACGAAGGCCAGCCAGCGAACATTAGAAGTTTCATAACCGCAACTCTTCGCTCGCTGATCGTTCTCCCGCACAGCCTGCAAGACGTGCCCAAAGGGAGATTGCAAGATGAGGTTGATCGCCAGGAGAGATAGGGCGACAAAAAAGAGGACGAAAAAGTAAAAGCGCAGAGGTGAGTAGATGTCGACAGAAAGTCCGAATATAGAGAGAGGAACGGCGGGAATGTTTCTCAAGCCATTATCTCCTCCCGTGAGGTCGACCCACTGAAACCCGATAAAATAGAGGAGTTGGGCAAAGGCCAGGGTCAGCATGGCGAAATAGATGCCCCGGCGTTTGATACACAAATAACCAAGGATAAAGGCCATTACTGCCCCCATGAGCAATCCGCAAAAGAGGGCAAACCAAATGTTCTCCCATAATCGGATGAGAACAATCGCTGCTGTGTAAGCCCCAATCCCAAAATAGGCCGCATGACCAAAGGAGAGCATTCCTGTGTAGCCAAGACAGACGTTATATCCGAGCGCAAAGAGTCCCCAAATAATAATTTGGGTAGCGAGTGCTTTGTAAGGAACAATGAAAGGAATGATTATAAAGAAGATGAAGATAAAGACCAGAGGGTTTCGTGAAACGATCTCTATCAATCTCTGCCACCAGCCGTGTTGTTGCACTCGTGCCTCCTGGTTCTTGATTTCCAAAATTCCCTCAATTGTAGTTTCTTTCAACGCTGGCGTTCTAATTATTCCAGTAAACCGGCCTTGCCGAAAAGACCACTCGGTCGTATTAATAGTACTATCGCCATCACAAGAAAGATGACAATGTCAGCCATCTGAGGATAAAAAAGAGTGGTGATGGAAATCGCCTCTCCCATAATGATGCCGGAAAGGATGGCCCCTTTTAGGCTTCCCATTCCACCGACCACCACCACTGCGAAACACTCTACCAGCATGGCAATCCCCATCTCTGGAAAAACACTTCGAATCGGTGCTGCCAGAATACCCGCAATCCCTGCCAGGGCTGAGCCGATACCAAAAACAAGCCACCAGATGCGACGCATGTCAATGCCCAACGCACGCACCATAAGCGGATCTCGAGTCCCGGCTCTTATAACTAGTCCTAAGTTCGTCTTCTCCAGGAAAATCCAGAGGATGATGCATATCACCAGGGTAATACCAATAATGAACAATCGATAGGAAGGAAAATAGAAGATGCCAAAAATCTCAACAGGCATACTTAGGGATGCGGGAGCGCTAAAGGGCTGATCAGAGGTTCCCCAAAAAATCCGGACAATCTCGATCATAATGAGCTGGAGGCCGAAGGTCAATAACAACGGATAATTGATGTCCCGTCCGTAGAGAGGACGGATGAGCCCCCTCTCTACAATTAGCCCATACCCGCCAATGACCAGCGGGGAGATCAGAAGAGCGAGCCAGAAGTTACCTGTGATAGCAAAAGTTGCAACTCCGGCATAAGCCCCCCACATAAACATGGCCCCGTGAGCAAAATTGACTACGGTCAATAGCCCAAAGATGATAGAAAGACCTAAGGCCAATAGCACATAGAGCATCCCTAACGAAAGACCTGTAAAGAGCTGCATTACAATAACTGTCCACTCCATATCTTCGTCAACCCCTTTTCAAATTATAGACCCCGCCCCCTTGTGGGGGCGGGTAAGAGAAGTATTTATTATTTTTGTATTAAACCACTTCGAATGGGAGCGTTCGGGTTTTGGCCCAGTTCGACACAGGTCCTCAGGAGTCGTTCACCTTTGCCGGAAACAGTGGCAATGATCTCAAAGACATCGTATTCAGCCTTAGCTTTCTTGGACTTAATGATGAAGACATCCTGCTGGGATTGATGGTCACAAGACCGCCACCATTGCTCGCCTTTATAGTTGTCATAGGTTCGACCCTCTATCGCAGTGGCAAGGGCCACGGGGTCGAGACTGCCTGCCCGGTTGAACCCCGACAGGAGTTCTTTGACGCCGCTGTATGCATAACCAGCATAATCGATGGGGGGCCTTCCATGCATTTTCCTGAATGCCTCAACAAATGCCTTCGCTGTGGGATGGTTCATCTCCCAATAAAATGAGACCCCGCCAATAACTCCATCAAAGGCCTCTTCGCCGCCTCCCAATCTCGATGACATCAGCAAGATGGGACAAACGATCTGCATCTTCTTCTTGAGACCGAATGAGGTCGCCTGCTTAACGGAATTAATCTGGTCTTTTCCAAAATTATCGAGGAAGAGGACGTCGGGGTTGGCAACCAGGATGCGCGGCATATAGGCGGAGTAATCACTGGTGCCCAAGGGATGTTTAGTTTCTCCCACGGAAATCGCGCCAAACTCCTTGCCCTTCCGGATGAATCCATCTGTCATCTGCCAGCCGTAAGCATAATCCGAGGTTACGAAGTACCAGCGTTTACCGAAGTTCTTGGCAACATATTCTCCCACGGCTTGGGTGGTCATGTGTGGATCCAAGGCTTCGTGGTAAGTGTAGATACTGTTATCAGGCCTCTGGGTGATCTCATTGGATTGACTGACCGATACATAGGGTATGCCATGGAGCTTGGCCTGCTCGTTGGTGGCCAACTGGACGTGAGCAGCTAAATTCCCCGACAAGAGTTGAACTTTTTCGCTCTCAATCAACTCTTTGGCCCGACGGGCCCCCTCATCAGCCTTCAGTTTATCGTCACGAACAATGAGCTCCACCTTACGTCCCAGAACGCCCCCTTTGGCGTTGATCTCGGCAACAGCCAGTTCAGCCCCTGCCTGCTGGTCTTTGGCTTCGGTGCCATAGGGTCCGGTCAGTGGGATGGGGAACCCAACTTTGAAAGGCTCCTTGGTTTGGGCGAAGGATTGCTTCGGGATGTAAATTCCTCCGAAAGCCACCATCCCTCCAATGGCCCCTGTTTTTTTCAAAAATTCCCTTCGAGTTACCCTTTTATTCGATGACATGTCTTTCACCTCCTGTTTTAATCAACTAAAACTTGTGCACTTCCCCCCTCCTATTTATCCAATGCTTATTTTATCTATCTCTTTTTCGCTTCTGAATCACCTCCTCTCTGTCTTCTTCTTTAAAGCCATCCAAACTTTTTCAGAGGTGAGGGGCAGATCCGTCACCCAAACCCCCGCGGCATCGTGGACGGCAGCTGAAATCGCTTCTGGAGTACCGATGGTGGCCATCTCACCGACCCCTTTTGCTCCGAATGGACCAATGGGATCCATTGACTCCACAATGATCGACTCGATGGGTGGCATGTCCAGAGGGGTCAAGATTTTGTAGTCGATGAGGTGATCATTCACCACCTCTCCCTTTTGACCGAGGACGATCTCCTCCATAAGGGCATAGCCAAGCCCCATATGGACAGCCCCTTCAATCTGACAATTGATTCCAAGTGGATTGATCGCTGCGCCCACATCCTGAGATGCCACAACCTTTAAGACATTCACCTTTCCAGTTCCGGGATCGACCTCAACTTCGATGGCCTTTGCACCAAAAGAGAAGGCGGATGAGAAATTTCCCCTTCCCGTAACCTTATCTGCCAGTTCACTGGGAGCATCCCAATGTGCCTTGGCCATGATGGCCTGTCCATCCTTACGGTAGCGGTTAAACTTCACAACGTCAGCGATCGTCATACCACGGCTTGGCGTCCCTTTGACATACACCATCCCCTTCTTAATATCGAGTTCCATATCCACATTATCAGGTGGAATCCCCATCTTCTCAGCCGCTGCGCTTAGAATCTGTTTCCTTGCATCCTCAGCAGCCAACTTGACGGCCATCCCACCCACGGCAGTGTTACGACTCGCTCTTGATCCCCATCCCATGGGGCAATTCTCGGTGTCCCCAAAAACGACATTGATCTTATCGGGTTCGATGCCGAGGACCTCCGCGGCCATCTGGGCATAAACCGTGTTCGACCCGCTACCGATCTCTGTACAAGAGGTGGCGAGGTTCACCGACCCATCATCATTCACAATGAGGTTAGCCCCGGCGAAGTCCGCATCGATCCCGGGTGAAAGACGGACGCCTGTAAAGTGAACTCCACAGGCAATTCCGATCCCTCGGTTTGGCTTTGGATTTGCTTTTTTTTCGCGCCATCCGATCTTTTCCGCAACGGCTTCGAGGCACTCTGTAAGACCACAGCTCTTGAGGATAGCTCCTGAAACCGTCTCATCTCCTGTGTGGACAGCATTCTTGAGCCTCATATCGAGGGGATCGATTCCCAACCGGTCTGCGATCATGCTGACTTGAGTCTCCATCGCATAGTGGACAGCCGGGTTTCCAAGGCCCCTCATGGCTCCACCGTAAGGCAGGTTGGTATAGACGGAGTAGCCGTCAAATTTATAGTTCATGAACCGATAAAGGGTCCCGGCCATCGCTCCACCCACATTAACATTAACGGGTCCATAGTCGCAGTAGGCACCTGTGTCACTGATGGTTGTGACCTGGCGGCCAAGGATCATTCCGTCCTTTGTGACTCCAGTCTTGACGTCCATGATAAATTTGTTTCTGAATGTGGCATAGACGAACTCTTCATCCCGAGTGTATTCAATTTTTACCGGCCTACTGGTCTTCTTAGCCAACACAATGGCAGCAAAGTCCATGCTGAACTTGCTGGTGGCTCGACTCCCAAAACCTCCGCCCACATTATGCGTGATCACTCGAACCTTGCTTTCAGGAACCCCGAAGGCTTTTGCCAACTGTAATCGCGTTAGGTCAGGAGCCTGGCTACAATAGTAGAAGGTGAGCTTGCCGGAGGAGTCCCACACAGCGATACAATTATGGGGTTCTGGGCAGACATGGGCTACGCGCTGGGTTTCGAAATGGTCTTCAAAGACATGGTCCGACTTTTGAAATGCCTCCTCCACATCCCCCAGATCGTAGGAGGCGTAAGCAGCAATATTCCGCTCCTTTCCCTCGTGGATCACAGGGGCACCCGGTTTCATAGCCTCGACCGCGTCGAAGACAGCGGGGAGTGGTTCATAATCCACTCGGATGAGACGGAGCGCTTCCTCTGCAATATCCACATCGATCGCAGCCACCGCAGCCACTGCATCGCCGACATGACGCACCTTCTCCGTTTGGAGCGGGGTTTGATCGAAATGGGAGACACCGAAGACATAGGGCGTGTCTTTTCCAGTAATCACAGCCTTGACACCCGGAAGCTTCTCTGCCCTCCGAGTGTCGATGTTGAGTATCTTTGCATGAGGGAGTGGACTCCGCAGAAGTTTTGCATGGAGCATGTTCGGAAAGGAGAGATCCACTGTAAACTTAGCATTCCCCGTGGCCTTATCAACGGCATCAACTCTCGGTATATCTTTTCCTATAAAGTCAAATTCCTTCATCGTTCACACTCCTTAATCTCTCTGCAGCAGAGAGGATGGCGTTCACAATTCGAACATATCCTGTGCAACGACAGAAATTTCCAGAGATCGCTGCCTTCACTTCCAATTCTGTTGGATTGGGGTTTTGATCCAGGAGCGCCTTGGCAGACAGGATCATCCCGGGTGTGCAGAAACCACATTGGATTGCACCTCTGTCTATAAATTCCTCCTGAATCGGATGGAGTTTCCCAATTTGGCTCAAATTCTCAATGGTAGTGATTTCTTTTCCGTTTGCATCCACGGCAAGAACGATACAGGAGTTTACCACCATCCCACCCATGATGACCGTGCAGCCCCCACACTCCCCTGTATCACACATCTTCTTCGTCCCGGTGAGGTGTAAGTCCTCTCGTATCACGTCTAAAAGTGTCTTTTTGTTTGGAACAGTAAGTTCATGCCACTCGCCGTTGACTTTGATTTTAATTTGAGATTTCTTCATGGCTTACTCCTGCGTGATATTTTTTGAAATGCTGAGCGTAATGGCTCGATAGGTCAGCTCCTTCACCAGTCCCAGTCGATATTCTCGAGAGGCACGCATATCGGTTATCGGCTTAGACTCCATCATAGCCTCTTCTGCCGCCTTACGTATCGATTGATCGTTCACGGGCTTACCGAAAAGGAAACTTTCTGCTCTTCTCGCTCGGATGGGTGTTGGAGCCACTGCTCCCAGGGCAATCTTCACATCCTGAAAGGTCCCGTTCGATGCCGTGACTAGGACACCCACCCCTACAATGGGTAAATCCATTGCTTTCCTGGGAGAGAATTTGAGGTAGCACCCTTTCGATTCTGTATCCGGGGTGGGTATGTGAAAACCCGTCAAAATTTCTCCCTGTTTGAGCGAGATCTTTTGGACACCGGCAAAGATCTCTTCGATAGGGATGATCCGCTCTCGACCTGGCCCGGCAACCACACATTGGGCCTCATAGATCATGAGGGCTGGGGCAGAATCTGCAGAGGGGGATGCATGGCATATGTTTCCGCCTATCGTTCCTATATTCCTGATCTGAGGACAACCAATTAAAGAGGCGGTCTCTCGTAGAACAGGATAATATTGATTAATCGGTTTAGAAGATAAGAGAGTTGACCACGTGACGAGGGCACCTATCCTTAACCCCTCTTTCTTACCAAAGCTGATTTTGTCCAGCCCTTTAATCTTTTTTAGATTGATCATGTATTTGGGCTTGACATAACCCCCTTTCATCTCAATCATTAGGTCTGTCCCACCCGCGAGGAGTCTCGCCCCCCGTTTATATTTGACAAGGAGGCTAACGGCTTCTTTAAGGGTTTTGGGTTCAAAATATTCGAAATTTTCCATGTCTCATCTCCTTATTTAAAAAAGCATCCTAATCATAAAGAATGACCAATAGATAAATCCCAAATGAATTATTTTAAAATTACTCAAATTGATCAAACTTAGTCAAGTTTTTTTTAGTTCTCTTTTATAAATCGAATGGAATTCATGAGTTAACCACCTGGCCAAAGATTTTCATCTCATGCCCGGGGGAAACAAAGCTGGCCACCTCCTTGATGTGTAAAAATCTCACCCTCCTTTTCGAAACTCTATCATCCTTTTTACAGAATACCAATAAAACAATTCGCTCTTCCCTTTTCTCATGGCCTCCTGATGTTGGGGATGGTTAACCCATTTCTCTATGGCCTCCTCATTCTCCCATTCGCTTATAGAAATATAGGTCCTCTCTTTCAAAACCGATTTTGCCCTTTCCATGAAGATCAATCCAGGTTGCTCTTTCGCATGGTTGAGTACCTCAGCGGAGATCTTCCTATATTCTTCTTCTTTTCCCTCTTTAATCTCAACTCTAAACAAAACAAAAACAGACACCCTTTATCTCTCCTCTATGACCTGAAACATTTTTTTCATGTTATGCCAAAAGATCTCGAATTTTGACTCTCTGTTGAGGATGGTCGGACCGTCTTCATCGGTAAAAATATTAACATCACATCCATCATAAAATGCCCCGATGTTCCTCCAATATCAGCCAATGGCTAACCCAAACTCTCTCCCTTATGATTTGAAGGGAAGAAACCTCATAAGCATCCCCACCCAGATGAAAAAGTCCGGCTATGGATATTCTTTCTTATCGAAGATCTTTATCTCATGGCCTGGAAGTACAAATTTGGCTCTCTCCTTGATCTTGAAGAAACTCTCCCATGAGGATTGGAGATCAATGTATCTTCCATTCATGATGAAGGGGAGTTGATTCATAGGGTCTCCCCCCCAGTTCTCCCAGGACATGACCGCATCCCCAGTGATCACATAGATTCCTCTCCTTGTTTCCACAGCCACGGATTGATGACCAGGAGAATGGCCGGGCGTTGGGAATACCGTGATCCCCTCGGCAATCTCCTCTGGCCCTTTGGTTATTTGGAATTGAGTTTCAGAGAAGGGAGGGATAATCCCTAAGTGGGTCGATTCATAAGATCGGTAGTAAGGAGGCAGAGGTGCAAAGGCAAACCTCACCTCATCGGTATGGGCATAGAATTTGGCATTCTTGAATAAACGGTGATTGTGGCAATGATCCCAATGGAGATGGGTGAAAATCACCTTACTGATCTCCTCTGGGTCCACTCCTATCTTCTTCAAGGCCCGATCGATCCTCTGATCTTCCTCTTGATAGGAACCGGCATGGTGATAACGGTCCGCTCGTTCTGTCTCGCACATTCCGGTATCCACCATGATCTTCTCTCTCCCTCCACAAATATACCAGGCTGTGGCAGGAATAAAAATTTTCTCTCCATACCCGCGACCTTGTGTGAGGGTTCCACCTTTGTCGACTTGGATAAACCCTGTGTTGATGGGAAAAATCCTGAGGTCCATGGCCACCACTCAATTTGTCCTTCCTGAGGAACCCAATTGTCCGAGTTTCTCCTTTAGGACTCCCTTAATCGATTCTTTAGTCATTGGGAAGAGGAATTGTGGATTGAATCCCTTACATTCCCATTCTTCCTCTTTTGATCGAAGGCCTTTATAAAAAGCCTTATGGAGATCTGTCCCAAATCTCAGGTGGGTGATCCCTGCCTTTATGCATTCCCGGATGGCCTCACCTGACAGCCCAGACGACCCGTGAAGGGCAAGGTGAACACCTGTTCGTCTCAGAATCTCCTCTGCCAAGTTGTAATCGAGGACAGGCTCCTTTTCATAAAGACCCGATTCAGTGCCTATGGATATGGCCAAGAGATCGACCTGGGTCTTTTGTACGAATTCTTGAGCTTCTAAGGGATCTGTCCGTTTACACCCCGCTTCTTTTGCCCAACTCGAACCCACCTCCCCAACCTGTCCCTCTACAGCAACCCCATTGGGATGGGCGTATTCTACCACTTTTTTGGACAATACGATATTCTCCTTAAGATTTAGAGAGCCACCATCTATCATGACGGATTGATAGCCGAGCTGAATGCACTGGGCACACACCTCAAATGTTTTACCATGGTCCAGATTGAGAGCCAAAGGAACGTGGCTTGCCTTCCCTAAAAATTGAATAAAATTTTCTAACGCTCCCGATGGAAACAATTTTAAAACTTTCTCCTGGATATTGAAGATGAGAGGAGAGGAAGACTCCTCTGCCGCTTCAAGGAGAGCTAAGGCGCTCTCCAGGTTCCAGACATTGAAGCCTCCGACCGCATACTTCCCCTCTTTTGCCTTCTTCATTAATTCGAGCGTTTGAACAAACAACTTCACCCCTCATGCACTTCTTAATTCTGAAAGAATCTCTTCGATCGACTTTCTCTCTCGAAATACCTCACAAATGGCCTTTGTAATGGTTTTTGGATTTTGATGTTGAAAAATATTTCTCCCTGCAAAGCACCCTTCTGCATAGGATTTCTTCTCAACATTTTAAAGGGTTCAATTTCCACTTGCTGGAGAGGTAATAGGTTCTCCCTATGCTCGCTAAATGTTTACCATCGGCGATCTCTTCCAATTCACGTGACGAAACAAATCGGAGCGCACCTCCTGTACAGTGCTGAACACAACTGGGTTCGATTCCATCTTCCGCCCTCGGTAGACAGAGATTGCATTTCCCAGCCTTTTGGGTGATCTCATTGAATTGCATGACACCGTATGGGCACCCGTATTGACACTGTCTGCACCCTGTACAAATCTCCTCATTTACGACAACAATACCATCTTCTCTTTTTGAAATGGCATTCACAGGACAAAAATAAGCACAAGGGGGGTTTTCACACTGTAAACATAGAACTGGGACAAAATCCAAATGTAGTCCCCCATTGACCTTTCTTGGCCCAATAGTGAATACCCGACACCATCGGGATTTGCTCTCAGAGACGAGCTGATGTTCTTGCTTGCAGGCTATTTCGCAGGAATAACATCGGACACAGGCATCCAGATCAACTAACAGGAATTTATCGATCAATGCTTTTCCTCTTTTTGATTCGACACAGTTGGCATCTCAATTGAGCGCTTCCAACAATGGGAGAACAATGTTGATTGTCCATGATCAAATTGACATTGCCTTTTCCAGGCCAGTGGCTGGGAACTTGAATCACACGAGGGTCGATCCCCCATGTCAGTGACGCCTTTCCTCCAACCTTGCCTCGTGGAGATTCCACGATGATTTGATCATTTTCCTCAATCCCATACTTTTCAGCCGTCTCAGGATGAATACTAATGTAAAGCTCCGGGACGATCTCTCGTAAGATGGAGATATTTCTGAATTCCGAATGTCGGAAAACGGGGGTTCTTCCCCCAGTGGTAATGATCAATGGATAGTCTTTGGCTAATTCAGGAGTGCTCACCGGGCTCTCTGTGGGCTCGCGATAGTTTGGAAGTGGATCGAAACCCAAGCCTTCTAACTTGGTATCAAAAAGCTGAATTTTACCGGAGGGGGTTACAAATCCATTCTTTTCGTATTTCTTATATTCCCAGGGAAGCTCGATCAATCCGATCTGTCTAAAATCATCGAAGGTCATTCTTGAGGGTCGGAGCAAGTAGTCAAAAAAAGCTTCATCTGTAGAAAACATCCGATCCCCGATCCCGAGCCTCTTCGCTAGCTCATTGAGTATCTTGAGGTCAGACCAACATTCTCCAACTGAAATGGTCCTCTGTTGTAAGACCGCACTGTTTGCAGAAACCTGGTCACTACAAGTGATGTAGTCTCTCTCCATCCATGTCGCTGCCGGAAGGAAAAGATCAGACAATTCGGTCGTCGAATTTAAATAAAAATCGACGGCGACGAAAAAGTCTAAACGTTTCAGAGCGGCTAAGACCATTTTCGAGTTTGAATAGGCCTGAAGCATGTTACTCCCTTGGCAAAACAGGGCTCGGATGGGATAAGGCTTCTCTGTTAAAATAGCTTGCCAAACATCATAATTAAACGCGGAGGGTGGAAAGGAGACGGTATGCTTCCCAGAAAGCAGAGGATACGTCCTGCTTCCCAGCCGCCTCTCATGTTGTTCATCCGTCAACATGTCAGTCAGCGCGATATCCCCTTCCAGCCAAGATCCAACTTTGACTGGCATTTGAATCAAATTTCCCCCCGGAATATCAATATTGCCAGTGAGGGCTGCCAACATAGCGATGGAACGACAGGTTGAGAGGGTATCCGCATTCTGCTCAATGGCCACGACGACGGTGATACAAGAGGGCTTTCCCTTAGCATATAATCGGGCTCCTTGACGAATCTTCTCTTTTGGAACCCACGTGATCTGCTCAACCTTCTCGAGAGGATATTCCTCAACCCGTTTCTTCAACTCCTCAAATCCGAAGCACCACTTCTTTACAAAATTTTTATCATACAGTTCTTCTCCAATGATCACATTCAGCATGCCGAGAGCCAATGCGGCATCGGTTCCTGGTCTCAACTGAATCCAAAGGTCAGCCTTGGAAGCGGCTTCTGAAAGCATGGGGTCGATTACGACCAATTTCGCACCCCTCGTCCACGCCTCCATCATCCCCCTCCCCTTCACGGGGAAGGTTGAGGTCGGGTTCGCACCCCAAACCAACATACAACAAGTATTCTCATAATCGGGATTTTCTAAGAACCTGGTTCCGCCTACGAGCGTACTCCCAGTAAATCGAGGAAGTGCACACTGGGCTGTCCCTGGCGCTGTGTATTGACATCCATAGGCATTTGCAAATCGATAAAAGGGTTGAAGCCAACCCCTCGATGTCCCTGTGGCAAAAATGATCCCTTCTTTACCATATTCCTTTTCAATCTCCTTAAATTGAACGGCAATTGTATCGAGGGCTTCATCCCAAGAGATCCGTTTCCATCCTACACCTCCCCTTTTCCCCTCCCTTTTTAAAGGATAAAGGACTCTCTCTTTATGGTAGAGATGCTCCTTCGAGGCTAAGCCCTTTGAACATAAAACTCCCTTGGTGATATGGGAGCTCACATCCCCTTCAACTTTTACCACCCGACCTTCTTTGACATGGACTACTGCATCGCAACCTTGATTGCAACTGAAGCATTCCGTCTTGTATACCGTTGTCCCCAGTCTCTTATCATTTTTAATGATCTCCAACTTTTCGCTTCTCCGGAAGGGTAAAGGTTTCGTCCGAGGAACCTTTTTTAAATCGCTTCCGACAAGTTTCTCGCTGAAGAGGCCTAATTTACATTCATGACATAGGGATAGGGATTCCTCAATATTAGTTAACCCTTTCTGATGGGCTATCTTGCTCAAATGTTGGTATGTTTTTTCAGTTAAAAAGGTCTGACCGCATTTACGGCATGGAATCTTAGACATGATTTAACTTCATCCCTTATATTCAAGAAGGAGCTTTTCCATTGTCTGAGCTGCTTCCTTTGCAAATTCAGGGTCGTTGATATGGGCATCGATCTCAATCACCTTGATGCCCTTAAGGTTCTTCTTGAAGGTCTTTATAAAGGCCTGGTTTCCTTCTTCATCGTAAAGGGCTTCCCCTTTTCGGTTTGGATAGGAAAAACCTCTTAATGGAATCATCACGATGGTCGGACCTTTTGCCTCATTCAATTTTGAGGCCATGATATTTCCAATGGTCTCCATCTCCTCAGAGCTGGCTCTGACCAAGGTGATGCTTGGATTATGGGGGATGTATTTTCGATTTCGATATTCTGGTGAAAGAGAGCTGGCTGGTCCAGTGACGATGAAGTCGATGCTTCCGGGTACTACTACCTGTGGAACCCCTTTCCTCCCTGCCGCCTCAAGCCGGTTCGGGCCAGCCCGATGAAGCCCTCCCACGAGCTCATCGATCAACTCATGGGTGGTCATATCGAGGACGCCATTTAAGATCCCTTCCTCTACCATCTCCTCCATGGCCCTTCCTCCTGTCCCATTGGGGTGAAAGGCCACCACCTCAAACCCTTTCGACTCCAAGTAAGCCTTTGCTACCATACAACCTGGAGTGGTCGTGCCATAGATCGTCATCCCGATCTGCTTCTTTTCTGGTTTCTCAATCTTTGCTCCCCTCTTTACCATGCCCATCATCGCGCCCGCCGCATTGGAGAGGATCGTTCTTGAAAAAACATTCAGACCTAAGATATCCACGACCGAGTGCATCATCAATAAATCCTTCGTCCCGACATAAGTGCCAAATTGAGCATAACCTGACGCCACTGTGGAGACCATCAGTTTTGGAAAACCGAGGGGTAAAGCCCTCATGGCGGATGTCCCTATCTCCGTTCCCTGAGCTCCTCCCAATCCGATGACCCCTGCAATTCTTCCTTCTCGATAAAGTTGTTGGACAATCTTTTTCGAACCTTCGGCCATCGCCTGAATGGCCCTTCCCTTCTCTCTATTTCGAATGAGCTCCTCAATATGGGTTCCTACAGCCTGAGCCACTTCATCTCTGGATAGATCAGGCTTGAAAGCAGGAAAGTCTAAAATCCCTGTATCCATCACCAAGACTTGATGCCCTTTTCTCTCGATCAAATCTTTTAGATACTGCGTCTCAGGTCCCTTCGTATCTAATGTGGCAATGATCAGGATCGCCTTTGAACGACTCTTCTTCATCACCAAGCCTTTGTATAGATGGCCGTTAAATCATCCTGAGTTAAATTTCTTGGATTGGGAACAAAGAGTCGCGATTGTTTCATCCCACCCTCAACCAATTTGGGTATGCTCTCCTTAGGAATTCCGTAATCTCTGAGTCGATAGGATATGTTGATCATCTCCAAAAGCCTTCTGATTCCAACGACACTCCTCTCTGCGGCTTCGAGGGCATTAAGACCCTCTATATTCTCGCCCATGGTGCTCGCAATGATTCCATATCTCTTAATATTCCCCATTAAGTTGAATTCTATTACATGGGGGAGAATAATCCCGTTCGATCTGCCATGATTTTGGTGGAATTCAGTTCCAATGGGATAGGCTAATGCATGGACTGCCCCTAATCCACCACTAGCGATGGACATCCCTCCAAGGAGAGCGGCAAAGGACATGTCATATCGGGCGCTCAGGTCCTCTCCTTTTGAATAGGCTGTGGGAAGGTTCCTTGAGATCAATCGGATGGCTTCGAGGGCTAAGAGATCTGAAAAGGGTGTTCCGTTGAAAGAGACAAAGGACTCGATGGCATGGACAAAGGCATCGATCCCAGTATCTGCGGTTATTTTCGTAGGCATGGAAACAGTGAGGATTGGATCGATAATGGCTAAATCAGGTAAGTTGTAATTGCTATAAGAGACCTTCTTGATCCCCTCTTCTTCATCGGTGACGACGAAAGCCCGGGTGGCTTCAGCTCCTGTCCCTCCGGTGGTGGGGATGAGGACCTTCGGAATTCCCCTTTTTGGAATGTTATCCATTCCGCATATCTCCCGAACAGAGCCTTGTCGTGTTCCCATGATGGCCGCTCCCTTTGCTGTATCTAAAGAACTTCCACCCCCTAAGCCGATGATGAGATCATATTTCCCTTTACGGATAAATTCGGAGCACTCATCCACCACTCTCACTGGAGGTTCAGCTTCTACCTTTCCAAAGACCTCAACCGCAATCCCTTCTTTTTTTAGAGGAGTTCTGATTCGATCGATCAAACCCGCTTTCACCACTCCTTCATCAGTGACAATGCAGGCCTTTGAGCCTCCCAATTTCTTGGCCTCAGCCCCTATTCTCTCCACCGCATTGAAACCTAAGAGAATCATGGTAGGTGAGAAGAAAGCACATATTCTGTTTTTCTGAGACTCTTCCATCTTCGTCCTCCTTTCTTCTGACCCCTCTTCAGAGGTTGAAAAGGTTCATCCCAATCTCGTGATTTCGTTCAGGCTATAAAAATCCTCTTTCAGGTGAAGATAGAGCTTTTTATAAAGCTCGAAGAGCTTTTGATATCTCTCATAAGACTCTTTTCTGGGTTCGTAAATTTTTTCAATCTTCACCACTCGATCAGCCACTTCTACCATGTCGGAGTAGATGCCGACAGCAAAACCTGCGAGGATGGCATTCCCTAATGCTTCACTCTCTTTCACCTTGACAACATGAACGGGTTTGTTACACATGTCTGCATGGATCTGAGCCCAAAGCCCACTCTTTGCCCCTCCTCCAGAGAGAAAGAGCTGATCAATTTTTAAACCCAATTCCTCCTCATAGATCTTGAGATTGTGGAGAAAGGAATAGGCCACTCCTTCCAAAATCGCCCTGATCACATCGTTTCGTGTGTGAGAGACAGAGAGACCAAAAAGGACTCCCCGTGAATAGGGATCCCAGATCGGGCTTCGCTCTCCAGTGAGATAAGGAAGATAGATGATCCCCTTTGCTCCAGGAGGGGATTGGGCTGCCTCCTCATCAAATAGATCAAAAGGATTTCTTCCAACAAACTGGGCGATGTTCACCTCCTGTTGGCCAAAAAGGTCCCGAAACCATTTAATGGAAAGGCCGCTTGCATCCGTGGCTCCAAGGGTAAACCAACAATTTGGAACGGCATGGCAGCAATTGATAAACCTCGAATCGAAATGGGGCTTTCCTTGAACGACACAGGGCCTCCCCACCGTTCCTATGACATGGAATGTCCGTCCTGGAGCAACGGCCCTCGTCCCGATTCCTGCAGCCGGGGTGTCTGCCATTCCTCCTGTCACAGATGTATGAAGAGCAAGACCTGTTATGTCAGCGGCCCTCTGAGTCACTTCCCCTACCACCTCCCATGAAGGGCAAAGTTTTGGTAGCTTTTCAAGGGGGATGTTCATAGCATTGCAAAGCCTCTTTGACCAGACTTGCTTTTCTTTGGTATCGAAGAGACAGGTCCAACTTGCCCTTGACCATTCCATAGTAAACTCACCGGTCAATTTTTGAACGACAAATCCTCCTGGCCAGAGAAACTTGTAGGTCTTCTCAAATAGCTCGGGCTCATTTTCTTTGATCCATAGGATGATCGGTGCAGAAGTTCCGCCTGCTGCAGCCCGGTTTCCATTGATCTCGAAGACCTCCTTGCCCAAATTTTCATTGATCCATTTGGCCTGATCCACTGTTCTTTTGTCGAGTTGCATGATAGCTTTGCGCAAGGGGTTGCCATCTTTATCAACGGGGACAAGAGCATTGGTGCAACTGATGGAGACTCCTGCAATCTCTTTGGGGTTGACTTCGCTCTTTGCCAATACTTCCCTGATGGTCTCTACGGTTGCCTTCCACCATCCCTCGATAGGGTCCTGTTCTACCCATGAGAATCTTGGAAAAAGGAGGGGATACTCGCGATAGGCCTTGCCGACAGAGTCTCCTTCGATGCCAATCAATTCGGTTTTACATCCTGTTGTCCCGACATCAATCCCTAAGAGGTAATGTTTGTTTCCCATGGATGCCATTTAAGGCAAACCCTCCTCAAGACGACAGCCATCCACCATCTACGGGGATGATCTGTCCGGTGATGTAGTCCGATGCCTCTGAACTTAAGAAGACGACGGTTCCTGCCAAATCCTCGGGAAGTCCAGTCCGTCCCAGGGGAATCCGACTGATAACCCATTTGGCCCTCTCCTCATTTTTAAATAGATCCGCAGTCAATGTGGTTTTATAATAACCGGGAAGTACGGCGTTCACATTGATATGATAAGGAGCCCATTCTACGGCCAATGCCTTTGTCAATTGGGCGACTCCACCTTTACTCGCCCCATAGACAGAAATGTTGGGTAATCCAATCACGCTGGTCAGTGAGGCGACATTGATGATCTTCCCCTTTCCCTGTTTGGTCATCTCCCTTCCCACGGCTTGGCAAGAGAAGAAGACGGATTTCAGATTGACAGACATCAGACCGTCCCAATCCTGTTCGGTCATTTCTAAGGCAGGTTTTCGAACTTGGGTGCCTTGGCTATTGATCAAGATGTCGATCCTTCCAAATGTCTCGATCACTCGATTCACCATGATCTGGATTTCTGAAGCTTTGGAAACATCGTTGGGAAGGATGAGACACTTTCGATTCAATCCCTTCACTTCCTCAGCCAATTCGTCCAAGGGAGAGACGGTTCGTGCAACCAGGGCAAGATCGGCTCCTGCCTCTGCTAAGGCACGGGCCATGCCCTGACCCAATCCGCGGCTTGCTCCGATGACAATGGCCGTTTTTCCTTTTAACGAAAATTTTTCCAGAACCATATCCGTCTTCTATCCGGATGGATTGTCAATGAATTTAGAACGGCCTGAAGCTTCGGTTCACGTACTCCCGATTCTTGACCTCCACTTTGATCTTCTTCACTTCCTCGATAAACTCGGCCATCAGCTTCGCCTTCGCATATATAAGCTTCTTCCCTTTCTCTGCCGATGCGGTGAAGGGATTCCCCGGAAAACCAATCAACCCTGTATCGCTGTATTCCTGATGCTCCATCGGCACCCACGCCACGTCCTTTCCGTTCATCGTCAAATAGGGTGAACCGTTCACCTTGGTAAACTTATTGCTCACCTCTGAGATCCACTTCGGCGGATGCGTATACTCCTTTTGCGTCCGTTCCAAATGAACCAACTTCTTCCCATATAACCTCTCAAAATACAAACATTCCGACGCCTCCACTTCGCTACCATGCCACCCAGGGGCCTCCAAAGGCGGATTCTCTATAATCCCCTGATCCCCCAAAAGCGCTGGTACTGCCTCCGCATCGTTCCGATAACAACAGACAAAACAATTCGTCTCATAGCGAAGTGCCCTTAAAGCTGGATCCACTGCCTTCATATTCGATGTATGTCCCGTCGCAAATATCAACTTGTTAAACCCATTGTGGATCAGACAACGACCAATCTCATAAAGCATGTTCTGGTATGTCGTAGCTGTGAATGTCACTGTTCCCGATCCTATTCCTGGTGGATGCAGATGCTGAGGAGAATAGCCAATGGGGATTACCGGCATATAGGGGACATTCGCCATCTCCGCCACAATTTGGCAAGGTAGCTCTGTGGCGATGCTATCCGTGCAAACTGGACAATGTCTTCCGTGCTGCTCCATGCTCCCCAATGGGATGATCACAATGTCCGTCTCCTTTAGCCATTCTCTCACCTCAAGATAACCACACCGGAAAAGATTATAAATCTTCCCCTCTTTGACCTCCTTTTTCTCTTCGTACTCCATATCGATCCTCCTCTTTGAGAGCTCTAAAAAACTACTACAAGCTCTCTTGATTACTTGGATTTCAAAGACGATTACACAGATTTTTATGGTTTCTCAATGTTTTTTTCATCTGTGTAATCGGCCCCAATCGGTGCAATCAGAGATTTCCAGGCTTTTCCAGAAATCTCTTTTTAGTCTTCCACAATGGCCACCGCTCTCATAGGAGCAGCACTTGCACCCACCAGCTTTAATGGAAGACCGATAAATTTAAATCGAGGTCTCGGGATCCTATCGATATTCGTCATATTCTCAATATGATACCAATCGAGCTCTTTGGCCAAAGCATGGGCAGGATAGGTAGGATCGATATCAATGGTGATCTCATCAACCCCGATCACCCTTACACCTCTGCGATAAAGTTTTCGAACAGCATCCGCTTCAATGGGAACAATATATTCAAAATATTTAGCCGTCCCCCAATGCTTCGAAGCACCCGTGTGCATTAACACCACATCTCTCTTTTTAATCTTTAATTTCTTCCTTTTCAGCTCTTTCTCGATACAAGCAAATGTAATATACTCTCTCGGTTTTTTATGTGAAAAATCTAAGGCAATCCCTTCTGTATAACAATATTCTAATGGGATCTGCTCTGCTGTTCCACTTCGCTGACCGAAGTGAATGATCGCATCGATGTGGGTCGAGGCGTGGTCGCTCATAAAAATGGAGCATGTGGTATAAAGCCTCTTCATCCGACCCCCTCCCTGAACACGAGCCGTCTCTTCAAAGGTATTCCAAGTATTGATCAAGGTTTTTGCCAGACCTGGATAGACGGGCTGGCCATTAACAATATTTTGACTGAGATCGATGATCTTCACCTCTTCACTCCTTTCTATCCTTTAAGGATATTCTCTTCGCTCACCTTCTCGATCGATTGTAGAAGAATCGAACGAGCCTCATCCACGGTGACGCTCTTAAATCTTACGAGGTCTTTCGGTTTCAATTGGGCCATCCGATTCATATCGGCGGTGATGAGACATGCGATCTTGACATAACCACCCATGGTCACACCGTCGACGCCTAAACAGATCGGTTCCTTTCCTGCGGGGATTTGGATGGCTCCAATGGCATTCCCATCATCGACAATATTGGATGGATCAAGGCCCGCATCCCGAGACTCCGGCCTCTCCTTAAAGAAGAGTTGAGGGCCTTCAAATCGGTACCCCACTCTGTTTGAACGGATGGAAACCTGATAGGGGGTATTGAGAAAGACTTCAATACTTTCCCCCTTGACATGGTCGTCCTGAGGTCCGAGGACGACTCTCAGTTCCTTTTCAGATCCGGCCTCAGGAAGCACCGATTCCTTTACCTTTCTCCCTTTTAATGTATCCAATGAAGATCTCGGAATGCCCGCAGGGATAAGGTCCCCCTTTTTCAGAGTGCGACCTCGAATCCCTCCCAATCCTCCTAAGGTGTAGGTCGACTTTGATCCAAGGACGGGCGGAACATCCATCCCCCCGGCAATGCAGAGGTATCCCCTCCATCCACTCCTCGGTTTTTCTATGGATAGAAGATCTCCTTCTTTTAGGTAGATCGTCTGCCAGAGTGGGATGGCATTCCCATTCAATTTGGCCGAGAACTGAGCTCCTGCAAGGGCGATGACGGTCTCCTTCAAAACCCTTGCTTTCATTCCTATAGCCGTCATCTCAATGCCGGCTTCGTCGATGGGATTCTTCACCAACAAATTTCCCATTCTGAGGGCAAATCGGTCCATTGCTCCCGAGGGCGGGATTCCGCTTGCGAAATAACCCTTTCTTCCCAAATCCTGAATCGTTGTGAATATTCCTGGTTCGACCACTTCAAGAACCGGCTGGCTCACCTGATCCTCCTATAAAGAGAGCTCAAAAAAACTACCATATGCTCTCTTGATTCAACGGATTTCAAAAAATGATTACACAGATTTCTTTTTATTTTCAACGAATTCGTATCTGCGTCATCGTTTCATAATCTATGTAATCAGAGACTTCTGGACTTTTTCAGAAATCTCATAAAGAAAAAATTTCCTGTTTCACCTTGTATTCGTAACTGCACTCCCATACCTTTTGCCGTATAAAGTCGAATTCATCGACATCCACTGAAACGAACTTGATCCGGTCACCAATTCTGAGCAGAACAGGCGATTTCTCAAAGATCGAAAGGCTTTGAAACCGGTCATAAATGGGAACAGGGGTGAGCCCCATCATTTGATAACCTCCGGGGCTGACCACCGGGTAGATGGCTGTAATACTTCCTCCTAAAGCGACCGTCCCCATGGGTGTATAGATGCGAGGAGAGGTATATTTTGGAACCGAGAGAAGCATCGAAGGTTTAAGTTGCATTAGTTGAGGTGATCCCGGTGTGAAGCCTACCATTCCCACCCAATGGATCGTTTCCGAATGGATTCTCACCACCTCCTCAGGGGGAATATGGTTGCTCTTAGCAACGAATGCCAAATCGGGACCCCATCTTCCTCCGTATTTGACCGGGAGCTCGATAAGCCGAGACGGAACCTCTTTCACCTCGGGAATCTGCCTTACGATGTTTTCCAGCTCGGAGATAAGATCCTTTGTTTGAATCGCCATGGAGTCATAGTGGAGCAGCAGAGATCTCCATCCCGGAAAGGTTTCGATAAATCCTTTGATACCGGCTTGCTTGATGGCACCATCAAGACCGATCACCTTGTAGTTGGCCTTAAGGGTCATCTCATCGCCAATCTCAATTGTCAAATACTGATCTCCTGAATGGAGATAACGTGGTGATTCATAAATCATGGAGAATATCCTTTCTCAGAACATTATGGGTAAGAATGCAAGTGGAGAGGAAGGATCTTTACCCCATTTTTCTCTAGCTCTTTTCTAACTTTCTGAGCGATCTCCGGACCCCGAGGATTGTCTCCGTGAAAGCAGATGCTCTTCCCTTTCACTTCGATCTCTTTCCCATCTGATGCAGTGACTTTGCCTCCAAGAACCATCTTCAATACTTTTTTAACGGTTGCCTCTGGATCTATTTCGCCGTGAACCTTTTTAATGAAGGTCGTCCCATCTGGAGCATAATCGAGATCTGCATAGAGCTCGCCTGCAACCCGAATCCCCATTGATTCGGCCATTGGATATGGGATCGTGTTGTATAGAGCTAAAAAGATGGGTTCGGGTTTGATTTCCCGGATAGCTTCTAAAATTCCCCGAGCCAGAGCTTCGTCTTTCCAGGCCATATTATAAAGTTGGCCGTGAGGTTTCACATGCTGGAGTTCTATATCCGCTGCTTGGCAGAAGGACTTCAATGCCCCTACCTGGTAGAGGATATAATCCTTTGCTTCCTCCGGCGTCACTTCTAACCTTCTCCTTCCGAATCCGATTAAGTCCGGATATCCTGGGTGAGCTCCCACCCCAACGCCGTACTTCTTGGCCAGGTTCACCGTCTTTCTCATCACATGAGGATCTCCGGCATGGAGACCGCATCCGATGCTAATCGAGGTCACATGTTTCATCATTTCTTCATCGTTACCAATTTTATAAATACCGAAGCTCTCTCCCATATCACAGTTGAGATCGATTTCAATGGCCATCTTCCTCCCCTCCGTTGAAATGACATGCCCCCTCAAATCATTGGGAAATCAACCCACCATCAACCGTCAGGATTACACCACAGGCAAAATCGGACTCGTCTGAAGCCAGATAAACCGCTGCCGGAGCGATATCAGAGACTTGGCCGACCCTGCCATAAGGTGTCTGGTCAATCCGACTCTTCAGGTACACAGGATCTCTCAATAGGTGCGCGTTTAATGGCGTCTCAATATCACCCGGCGCAATGACGTTTACATTAATCTTTTGGGGAGCTAACTCGCAGGCCAAGGCCTTGGTCATTCCCATAATGCCACCTTTTGAAGCGCAATAGGCAGCGCTATTCGGAAAACCAATCTGACCCGCAATCGAAGCGATGTTAATGATCTTTCCCTTTCCCTGTTTGAGCATTTCGGGGACAGCCCTCTGGATACAGAGGAAACTTCCCTTCAAGTTGATATCGATGGTTTCGTCCCAAATCTTCTCAGTGTGGTGAGCTAATTCTGCACTGAACAGCACCCCAGCACTGTTGACCAAGATGTCGAGTCTCTTAAATGTGTCTACCGTCGTCTTCACTATCCGGTCCACATCTGCAGGTTTTGAGACATCTCCCGTGGTGGCAATTCCTTCCCCCCCTCTTTTTTTTATCTCATTGACCACGTCTTCTAATATACTCAACCTCCTTCCCGTAATCACAACTTTCGCGCCTTCTTTAGCCAACTCCAATGCAATGGCCTTCCCAATTCCTGTTCCTCCCCCTGTTACGATGGCAACCTTACCCTTCAGTCTCATCTCTTACCTCCTGTCCATTTGAATTTACTTATCAACCCTTTTTATGTTAACTTTGTTCAATCGTTTGAGCAAAATAGACCGTATTCCAATCGAACAGGGAAATACCCATGGATTTTTTGAATAGAAAAGAAAATTTAAGGAGCATTTAATGGTAATCTCAAATTAATCGCTAAATCTATTTAAGTCCTTTAAATTCTTGAGAAATATATATTTTTGGTCAAACCTAAAAAATTTTAACTCTGGATGTGTTTAAATTATTTATCTCTATTCTTTATCTTTGTCAACATTTTTTTCTTGACATCCCCTCTGATTGGGAGGTAAATTGTGCTAACGTTTGCACTAATAATGGGGAGGAAGAAGTTGATGAAAACAGCTCATGATGAAATCTATTTTGAAAAGTTTAATTTCACCCAGGCCCCGAAGATCGCCACCCAACCCCCGGGTCCTAAGTCCAAGGCCCTTTTAAACAGACAGAGGAAAGTGGATTCAAACGCTTTGGTCTATCCATTCCAGATCCCTTTGGCTCCTGAAAAAGGATTGGGGGCTACAGTCATGGATGCTGACGGAAATTATTATATCGATTTTAGCGGCGGGGTCGGCGTCCTCAATGTGGGGCATTCAAATCCAGATGTGGTGGAGGCGATTAAGGCACAGGCTGGGAAAATAGCCCACGGTTTGGATTTTCCCGGTTTACCTCGATTGATGCTTTCAGAAAAATTGGTAGAGATCGCCCCTGGGGAGTTGAAAAATAAATCGAAGATATTCCAGTGTGGACCTACAGGCGCCGATGCCGTCGAGGCGGCCATCAAATTGGGGAAATATCATAGCCGGAAACCTGGAGTTATCTCCTTTGAGGGAAGTTGGCATGGAGTGACGGGAGGTGGTCTTGCAGCGACTGGAAGGAAGGGCTCAAAAGAGAGGTTCCTTCCCTTGATGCCAGAAGTTTATATGGTGCCTTATGCTTATTGCTACCGATGTACTTTTGGATTGAAATACCCTTCCTGTGATCTCCAGTGTGCCAAATATCTTGAGCATGTGATTAGAGACCCGGACACCGGAGCGACCAGCCCCGGGAGTGTGCTTATCGAGCCCATTCAAGGAGAAGGTGGAATTGTAGTTCCACCGGATGGATATCTTCAAGAGGTTAGACGAATCTGCACAAAGTATGGTCTCATTCTCATCATCGATGAAATTCAGACAGGCTTTGCGAGAACAGGGAAGATGTTCTGTTGTGAGAACTGGGGTGTGACACCTGATATCATGTGTATCTCGAAGACGATGGGCGGAGGGCTTCCTCTCGCTGCTTTGATTATTAAGGAGGAGATAGACACCTGGCCTTCAGGAGCCCACGTGGGAACCTTCAGAGGAAACCTCCTCTCATGTGCAGCAGGACTCGCTTCCATCAACTTTATAGAGAAGAACGAGCTGTCCTCAAGGGCAAGTAACTTGGGTCAAAAGGTCTTGGTTCGGTTGAAGGAAGTGGCTGAGAAAAGCCGGTGTATCGGGGATGTCAGGGGGAAGGGGCTCTACATCGGTCTTGAATTTGTAAAGGACAAGGATATGAAGGAACCAGCTCCAGAACTCTTGAAAGAGGCTCAGGAGAAATGTTTTCAAAAGGGGGTCATTCTCTGGAAGGGGGGCAGATGGAATAACGTAGCCCGATTCATGCCCGCCTTGGTCATCACCGAAGGACTTCTTGATCAAGGGATCGACATCTTTAAGGAGGTTCTCAAATCTATTGAAAGAAACTAAACTGTCCTGATCTCCAGAGGAGGCAGTTTTTGAAATGATCAATTGAACTCGTCTCTTGCTGATAACTAAAATAACCTCTTGACCGTCCTGACAGGCCGATTGGGGCAAGTGATTTATTCCAAAGGGCTTGCGATGAAATATCATCAGACCACCATCAAGGACATTGCCAGAGTAGCTAATCTCTCTCCTTCAACGATATCGAGGGCACTCAACAACCACCCCCGAATCAGCACAAAGACTAAAGAGGATATCCTGAAGCTCTCGAAAAAGATGTGCTACACACCCAATCTCTTTGCACGGGGTTTGGTCAAAAAGAAGACCTACCTGATCGGATTGTTGGTCTATGATTTCTGTAATCCCTTCTATGCGGAGCTTACCCGATCCATCCAAGACACAGCAAAAGAGTTTGGCTATTGGGTGATCCAAGCAAGCACTGACGATGAACAAGAGAAGGCAGATTCCTTAATTAACTCCATGATCAATTTAGGGGTTGAAGGGATCATCTTCGCTTCATGCACGCTTCATGATCGATCGGTAGAAAGGCTCATTGACGATCGCTTCCCAGTGGTATTGTTGAATCGGAAACTGAAAAGGGATAGAGGGGACTATGTGGTTTTAGATAATACCTATGGGGCTTATCTTATCGTTAATCATTTAATCCACTTAGGTTACAAGAGGATTGGAATGATTGGCGGTCCTCGAAATGTCTCCACCAGTGCGGATCGATATAGGGGGTATACCAAAGCCCTTAGGGAAAAAGGATTGGAAATTGACGAAGATCTCATCAGGCACGGTTTCTTTTCCCAGGAGACAGGGTTTAAATTCACCAAAATGATGATGGGCCTTTTGAACCCACCAGAGGCCATTTTTTGTGGTGATGATTATATTGCTCTGGGTTCGATGAAGGCAATGGGGGAGTTGGGGCTCCGGGTCCCTGATGATGTTGCGCTGGTGGGATTCGACGATTCAGAGATCTCCTCTCATCCCCTCATTCAACTGACCACTGTCAGCCAAAACGTACAGGAGATGGGAAGGCTGGGGGCTAAAATCATGGTGGAACAGATCGAGGGAAAGTTAAAGAAATCACAGAAAATCCTATTGGAGCCCCACCTGATCATACGACAATCTTGCGGTTATAAGCTCCTCTCCGGAGTCCCGCGTTACCAACAATCCCTGCTTGCTGAAAAACAGTGAAGGCCTGGGAAACTCTTTAAACTCTTTTAATCTTCCGAAACTTGATACTCGGAAGAGAATATCTATCTTGCAGAAAAAATCATCAGCCTTGGCTCGTTTGTGCATAATCCTTACCAATGCGGTTACGCCTCAGCCGGACGGGGCCGCCATCAATAGGGAGGCCGCTAAGGCAAGCAGTCAAAATGAATGCTTACAGATATATAATTGCAAAACCAAAAGGAGCTGTTCTGTAACTGGTTAAATTTATTTCGTCCTTAACCGGACAGTACTGATGTCATAAATAAAATTCTTGGAGGTGGAAAAAATGACTTGTATTAACCCAATCTCTGGAGATGCCTTAAGCGTCGTTATGGTTCAGTTCGATCCCTATCCGGCTACCGACAGAGAAGGAATCAATAAAAACATCAAAACAATCTGTAACTATGTCGACCGGGCAGTTTTTTCATTTCCGGGAGTCGATCTCATCCTGTTTCCGGAGTACAGCACTCAGGGTTTTTCGTATAAGTACATTACTCATTGTAAATACGCTACTACCATTCCAGGTCCAGAATCAGAGATTTTTCAGGCAAAGGCTAAAGAGCACAAGGTTTGGCTATGCGTGCATCTGATTGAAAAGCACATAGACAAAAAGAAGTTTCCATATAATGCAATGATTCTCATCAATAACAAAGGGGAAATTGCTTTGAAATATCGCAAAATAAACCCTTGGGTCCCCAAGGAACCGTGGACTCCTGGGTCGGAGGTTTCTGTATGTAAAGGACCGAAAGGAGCCAAAATCGCTATTATTCTTTGTTACGATGGGGATCATCCGGAACCCGCACGAGAAGCTAGGTGGAGAGGAGCAAATATTATCCTCAGACCGTCCAAGTATATGTATCCCTGGGAGAATATGTTTGAAATTACAAATCGGTGCCGAGCTGTGGAGAATCAAGTCTACTTAGTCGCTACCAATGTTGTCGGAGAAGACCAGTCTTTCTCTTACTTTGGTCGCTCGATGGCAGTTGATTTTAATGGAGAGATTATTACACAAATGGGCGGAACGGCAGGAATGACAAAAGCCGATCTATTTCCAAAAGTTGCCGATGAAGTTTCCGAGCGATGGCTATCCCATAATAACCTAATTAACTTAAAGCACCGTGGATATACGGGAGTCCCACCGAAAGGGGATAGAACAAATCCGTATTCTATCTATCGTGAATGGGATAAGATTCCACCCCGGTGGGCTAATATCCCAGACGAGGCACTGGAAATTGCAAAAGCTCAAAGAGAATTGTTACGAGAGGTTAAAAAGAAGTAAATTGAGTAAAAATTCATCAGAAACCCTCTCTTATATGCTTGTAAAAAGTGCAATGTTTCGTTCAGTTAATAAGATACAGGAGTTTCAATGAGGATCATTGTTGAATTTTTAGGTTTTCCAATAGTTACTGATATGATCGGGAAGAAAAAGTTGGAGCTAGTGGCCCCTGGGGAAACGGTGAAAGATGTGATAAATGAATTGATTACACGTTACGGGGAGAAAGTACGCGATGCTTTTTATGATGTACAAGGAAATTTTGATCCCATGATCCAGATTTCCCTCAATGGGAAGTCTTTTATTCCCGTTGATAAACATGACACCCTTTTGGAGGATGGAGATTCCATTGTCTTTATGATCCTTCTTGCCGGTGGTTAATCTAAGGTGTCTCCTTCCACCATACAAATGATTTTTTGAGATTTATGGAGACCGATATAAATATAAACATTTGATTCATTGTCCGAAGTCTTGCTTTTTATTGCTCATAATTGTTCAAGATAACATTTGAAAATATTTTGTTTAAAAAGAATTTTCATGTTTTTTAAGTCCCCCACCTTTTTCTTGAATAGCCCAGTAAACCGTTTCCGGATCTGCGGGCAAAGACCGGACTCGACCGCCGCAGGCATTGGCGATCGCGTTCAAAATAGCAGGGGTCGCGGGGATATTAGGCATCTCACCAATCCCCTTGGCTCCATAAGGACCGTATTTGTTCTCAACCTCGAGAATGATCGGCTTGATGTCCGGAATATCCAAAGAAGTTGGGATCAGATAATTTCGTAAATTCATGTTCTGTATGTAACCTTCCTTCAAAACTACTTCCTCCATCAGCGCGTAACCTATCCCCATGGCCACACCACCCTCAATTTGCCCCTCAACAGCCCTTGGGTTAATAGCCTTTCCAATATCAAAAGCAGCCACGTAATCTGTGATCTCTATCTCTCCTGTTTCTACATCTACCACCACTTCTGCCATGTGCGTTGAGTAGGTGTAGACGAAATAGGGGTTTCCTTGACCTGTCTCTGGATCCAAGCTCGCAGGAGGCGGCACCCACCAACCCTGGCCGATAAGTCGCTTACCCTTCGCCATACATTTCGCAGCCGCCTGACTGAACTCGATAGACTGATCGGGATGCCCTCGATCATAAATCTTTCTATCCTTGGACTCCAATCGTTCTATCGGAACCCCAAGCATTTCGGAGGCCATCTCTAGTATAGCCTCTTTAACCTGACGAGCGGCTAAGACAATGGCATTGCCCATTAAGGTGGTAGACCGGCTCCCCACCGTAGGTCCGGATTCGGGGACAATGTCCGTATCCGGCTGGACAAGACGGACATCCTCTAACCGTACACCAAGCTCCTCTGCACAGATCTGGGGAAGGACTGTAAAGGCGCCCTGTCCCATCTCAGTAATTCCTGTAAAAACTAACACTGACCCATCTTCATGGACATAGACGTTGGCACCGCATGCGTCACCGCTCGTCCCAATGCTCGTGCGATACCATCCCATTCCGATTCCCACGCCTCGGCGCTTAGTGCGCTCCCTGTCGATGTAACCCGTCTCTCGATATTTCCGATCCCAGTCAAAGGCCTTTGCGCACGAATCGAGGGTATCTAACAAGCCTACGCTCTGATCCAAAACCTGACCCGTAGCGGTAATCGACCCCTGTTTAAAAGCATTTCTCCGGCGGATGTCGGTAGGGCTCAGGCCAAGCACCTCAGCGAGCTCGTCCATGGCCTGCTCATGGGCAATGTGCACCTGAGGAGCACCGAACCCCCGCATGGCCCCGCCATAAGGATGATTCGTGTAACATAGGTAAGCATCCACTTTTACATTTGGAATCTCATACGGGCCTGGCATCATGATCATGGAATGGATATGTGAACCACCTGCTGGAGGAATCACTGGCCCTAAGCTTGCATAGGCCCCCTGTTCATCGTAGATGATGCCCTCAAAGGCAACCAACGTACCATCTTTCTTTGCACCTATCTTGACTTTCATGACCATGGGGTGGCGTTTGCTGGTCTGGAGAGTCACCTCCTCTCGCTCCAAGGCCAAACGAACAGGTCGCCCTGTGTGATGCGCCAGCACTGCTGCCCGACACCCCACATCGATGGGGGAGTCCTCTTTACCACCAAATCCCCCTCCCATGGGTATCTGCCGTGCTCTGACCTTGTTGATCGGTATACCTAAAACCGCGCTTACATTACGCCTCACGGTGAAAGGCGCCTGCATGGGACCCTCGACTAATATGGTTCCATCTGACTGCGGGATGGCCATTATAACATCCGGCTCCAGGTAAGCATGTTCCAAGAAAGGCACCTTGTATGTCCTTTCTAAAATCACATCGGCAGCGGCAAAACCCTTTTCAATATCCCCCTTTCGGAGTTTATTGTATGAAAGCAGGTTGCCCTTTTCATGGATCTTGGGTGCATCATCCTTCAGAGCCTCAATCGGATCGAAAACTGCAGGCAGAGGCTCATAATCCACTACGATTCGTTCAAGGGCTTCCTGCGCTATCTTTTCACTTTCAGCTGCGACCAATGCCACCGCATCGCCTACGAATCTTACCTTATCCCCACAGATGACAGGCTGGTCTGGAATGATAGCCCCAAAACCGTTCCTACCCGGAACATCTTTGGCAGTAAGCACAGCCGCCACACCAGGGATCTGCCGGGTTTTCTCTACATTGATGGACTTTATCAGGGCATGGGGAAAGAGACTTCTCAGGATTTTTCCATGTAAGAAACCCTCCTCCGAATAATCGGCTCCGAAGCTCAACTTCCCTGAGACTTTAAGTAATGCATCTGTCCTATCTAACGGCTGTCCCACTACGGAAAGGCCTGTAGGGGCAGCAATAAGTCGTTGAAGATCAACTTTTTCTTTTGTGATGACTTTAACCTTTTTCTTCTTATCTAACTTCTCTGCCATCGCCCATCCCTCTATATAAAGTTTAGGAGTTAATCTTCGCCTAACTCTATTCTCTATTCCCGGCTTGACTTGCAGCTTTGATTGCTTGTACAATTTTTTGATAGCCAGTGCATCGGCAAAGAACTCCTGATATCCCTTGGCGAATCTCTCCATCGCTTGGTTCGGGATTCTTGTCCAACAGTGCTTTAGCGTTCATGATCATACCAGGGGTACAGAAACCGCATTGAACAGCACCCTCAGAAATGAAGGCCTGCTGAATTGGATGCAGCTGACCATCCTCTTTCACCAAACCCTCAATCGTCACTACGGACTTTCCCCCAACCTTTGCAGCTGGAAGGATACAAGAGTTGACTGCCTCGCCATCAAGGAGGACTGCGCACACCCCACATTCTCCTTCCCGACATCCCACTTTGGTGCCTTTCAATCCCAAAATGTCCCTCAATAGGTCCACGAGTAACGTATTTGGTAAAACTTCCACACTCATATCACGTCCATTCAACTTGAAAGATATCTTTACAGTGCTCATGTATCACCCTTGTTAGTTAAGTCACAGGAAAACCACACTGTGCCAGGGCCTTTTGAAGTCCCCGCTTAACAAAGACCTTGGCCATCTCTTTCCGATATAGAGAAGAACCCCTCAAGAGGCTGTCTCTAGGGTTGGACTCCTCCATGGCAATCGCTCCCACAGCCTCGATTGTCTCCTTACTGACAGGACTACCGCGCAATTTTTCTTCAACCCGTGTGGCACGGAAAGGGATTGGTGCCACAGGCCCCAGTGCTATTGCAGCTTCTTCAATTACCCTTCTCTTTTTATCGACCTTAACCAAAACCCCACAAACCAAGATGGGCAGGGCTAATGCCTTGCGCTGGCTCAGACGAAGGTAACAGCAACCATGATGTTCTTTAAGAGCGTTGAACTCGATGCGAGTCAAAATCTCCCTACGACAATCTAGGATGGTTTTACCGGTGTCGAGGAAAAATTTTGTTAGCGGAACAACCCTTTCTCCGTCCTTTGAGGCAATAGTGACAGAGGCATCAAGTGCGAGGAGGGGTGTACTTGTATCTGCTGCTGGTTGGCCGCTCACCAGATTACCAGCAACTGTTGCAACATTACGAATCTGTGGCGATCCCAAACATCCGGCGCCATCAGCGAAGAGCTTTGCCTTCTTTCTCACCAATGGGGAAGAAGCAATAGAGGCATGGGTTACCAGACCACCCAACACAATCCGTTCTCCATTTTCCTCAATCGACTTCATGTCTGGCAGGTGGGTGATATCAACGAGAGCTTCAGCATCCAGCTCCCTCCGCCTTAACTGAGGGATCACATCCGTCCCCCCGGCCACCACTAACGCTCTACCTTGGTATTCTGTAAGGATATCTAATGCCTCCGGCAGGGTCTTCGGAAGGAAATAGTCTTTAATTGGAATATGTCTTGTCCAGTGGAAATCCTTAAATGCATATGACATGTTCCCTCCCCTAATAAGAGCATCTCATTCTTTACTCAAGACTAATACATCTTATCTAAAGGATATATTCAAAAAAGTCAAAAAACCAAATTGAGAATTAACAGGGTGACCCTTTTTATCAAGGAATTTCCTCCCAATATAGAAGCAATATCTGAGACTGTAAGGGCGTAAAACCCTGCTCCGTGGATACTCTTCTGCTTCTACCAAACCTTTTTTATTCCAAAACACTTATCCGCTGACTTTATGATTGGCCATCTTCTCTAAGGCCAGGACTAAAGCAGAATGGTCTAAATCAATACCCCCTTGAGCTGCTACGGCATTAAACAGTTCCTGTGTTGTCGCTGTATTCGGTAAGCTCAATCCCAAATTGCGCGCTGTTTGCAAGGCTAAGTTTAAATCCTTTTGATGTAATCGAATACGACCCCCAGGATCGAAAGTACGCTTAATCATTCTTTCACCGTGCAATTCCAAAATACGACTCTGAGCAAACCCTCCGAGCAGGGCTTCTCTGACCTTTTTCGGATCCGCACCTGCTTTCGAAGCAAAGAGAAGACCTTCGGCCACCGCTTCAATGGTTAGGGCCACAACAATCTGGTTAGCTACCTTGCAGATCTGTCCATCTCCATTGCCGCCTACATGAACGATATTCTTGCCCATAAGTTCAAAATAGGGCTTAATTTGATTAAGCACATCAGGATCTCCCCCCACCATAATCGAGAGAGTGGCATTTTCAGCTCCAACCTGACCCCCTGAAACAGGGGCATCTAACATCTTCACACCCATGGCAGCCAATCTTCTTGCAAACTCCCTGGTCGCAATCGGAGAGATTGAACTCATATCGACAACAATGGCTCCTGGTCTCAGTCCCTTGGCCAGACCCTCCGGACCAAAGAGCACCATCTCCACATCAGGCGTATCAGGAACCATGGTGAAGATCACCTCCGACCTTTGAGCCACCTCTTTACAACAGGTACATCCCTTAGCACCAAGGCTACATAGTTGCTTCACCGGTTCCTCAGACAGATCACACACATAAACAATATGACCAGCCATCACCAGATGGTTGGCCATGGGCTTTCCCATGATTCCCAAACCAATAAATCCCAACTCTGCCATTATGTACCTCCTTCTTGAAGATAGCATTTAATCCATTCCAAACCCTTTTCCGTTGTGTTCATAGGATTATATTCACAACCAATCCACCCGTCATATCCCACCCCATCAATGGACCGAAATAAGTTTGTAAAGTTGATCTCCCCGGTCCCCGGCTCATGGCGACCGGGATTATCTGCAATCTGAATATGAGCAATGCGACCGATATTCTCCTGAATGGTTCTTGTCAGATTCCCTTCCATAATCTGCATGTGATAGACGTCATATTGAAGCCAAAGGTTGGGATGGTTGACTTCCTCCATCAATTGAAGAGCCTCTTTAGTACGGCCAAGGTAGAATCCAGGGATGTCTCGATTATTTAATGGCTCGATCAGTAAACGGATGGACTCTTTTTCCAAAGCCATGGCAGCAAATCGCAAATTGTTAACTAACGCTTCTCGAACTTTCTCGGGAGGTATCCCAGAAGGTGTTTTTCCTACAAGGCAGTTCAGACGGGGGCATTCCAACGCCTTCGCATACCCAATCGCTTTCCCCACACCCTCCTGAAATTCCCCCTCCCGTCCCGGTAGACAAGCGATCCCCCTCTCTCCCGCTTGCCAATCCCCGGCCGGTAGATTGTGCAACACCTGTTTTAGATGATGATTCTTTAATGCCTCTGCTAATTGATCTTTATTCCAAGGATAAGGAAATAAATATTCAACCCCTCTGAAGCCAGCCTTGGATGCCAACTCAAAACGACTGAGAAATTCCACCTCGTTAAACAGCATCGTAAGATTGGCGCTAAATTTCGGCATGAGTTAACCCTCCTCTAAACTCCTCCCTACAATTAAAACAATCCTTATTGATAGGAACCATCCCTCCGAAATCATATAACATCGGTTATTATTTCCAACCTTAATCTTTGGCATATATTCTCCTTTCAATATCTATAGTCTTACAGAACTATTTTGACATGAGTTGAATCCTCTGCAGCTTATGATATATCTCGTTTTTTCCATGAAGATGGCACCTCCAGTACAGCTCCGCGATCCACTGGACCTACTAGGAAAGGATACACCCTACCCAAGAAACCCTTTTCAAAAGGAGGCCTATGGGGAGGCTTCGGTTTTCCGCGCCGCTTAATCTCTTCCTTTGTGATCTCCACAGCTATCTCCTTCCGGGAAATGTTGTAACTTATTATGTCCCTGTCTTTGACTAAGGCTATAAGGCCCCCATTAGCAGCTTCGGGTGATACGTGTCCAATTGCCGGCCCTCGGTTCCAACCGGAAAATCTTCCATCAGTCACTAAAGCCACAGAATTATCCAAGCCCATGCCACAAAGTATTGTTTGAAACGTGTACATTTCCCGCATACCTGGACCGCCTTTGGGTCCCTCATACCTTATGACAACGACATCACCCGGCACGATTTTATGATTCAATAAAGCCTCCTTGGCTTCATCCTCGCTGTCGAAGACTTTGGCTGGTCCCCGGTGTTTAAGCATCTCCTTAACCACTGCAGTCTGCTTGACGACCGCTCCATTTGGGGCAAGGTTTCCTTTCAGGATGGCAATAGCCCCTTGAGCAAAGACGGGATCATCAAGAGGTCTAATTACTTTGGGATTCAAGTTTTTGCTGCCTTTGATATTCTCCCCTAAGGTTTGGCCGGTGACCGTGAGAACATCTTTGTGAAGTAGGTCATCAAGTTCCTTCATCACCGCTGGGATACCTCCAGCCTCATCTAAGTCTTGCATGGTAAAATTGGAACCAGCTGTAATGTTGGCGAGGTGGGGAACCTTATCAGATATCTTGTTCCAATTCTCTAAAGGCAACTCCAAACCTAATTCACCGGCTATGGCTGGAAGATGAATCACCGCATTGGTGGATCCTCCTATTGCTGAATGCACGGCCATTGCATTCTCAAAGGCTTTAAAGGTCATGATATCCGAAGGGCGAATATCCCGAGCCACCAGATTGACAATCTTGCGTCCAGATGCCTTGGCCACTCGCAAGAGCGATGACCGAACAGCGCACTGGGTACCGTTTGTGGGAAGTGACATACCCAAGGCTTCTGTAAGACAACACATCGTGTTGGCTGTTCCCATCGTGCAACAAGCACCATAAGAGGGGCAGGCGCCGTCCTCAATAGCCTTAAAGTTAGTGTTAGAAAGGATCCCATCTTTCCAGAGCGGATACTGTTCGTTAATTGATTGGGCTTCTATATATTGGTTGTCGTATCGTCCCCGCAACATGTAACCGCCAGTGACCATGATTGAGGGCAGGTTGACACGTGCCAATGCCATGAGCTGAGCCGGGACGATCTTATCGCAGGTTGAGATGGCCACAATCCCATCAATCCTTTGGGCCTCTACCATCATTTCAATAGCCGCGGCTATAATATCCCTGCTGGGGAGAATCCAGTGCATCCCCACTGTTCCATCGGCTAGTCCATCACAAGCCCCGATATGATTAAACTCGATGGGCATGCCGCCTGCTTGCCAGATACCAACCTTTACTGCCTCACTGATAGAACGCAAATGGTAATGTCCGGGTATGAACTCGTTCCAGGAGTTTGCGATTGCAATAAATGGCCGATCCAAATCTTCATCGTCAAAATGCATAGCCTTAAAAAGAGTTCTCCTTTCGTAATAGGAGTCCTCTGGAACCTGGCGGCTATTAAGTTTCTTAAGATCAAACTTTTTTTTCATTCATTCTCCAATTCTATGAGGAGTCAGGAAATCTAAATGGGTGACCAATTAAATTCAGGTGGTATATCCACCATCCACCAGTATTGTTGTCCCTGTGACATAACTGGAAGCATCAGAAGCCAGAAATACTGCTGCCCCTACCAAATCTTCGGGCTCGCTATGGCGACCAATCGGGACACCTTTTAATTTAGGTTCGTAGAACTCTTTTTTTTGAGCAAAAAGTGGCTCATTGAGTACCGTATTGACAAAACAGGGAGCCAGGGAGTTAACTCGAATTTTAAACTTCCCCCATTCCTTTGCTAAGATCTTCGTAATGCTGTACAGGGCTGCCTTGCTGGGGCAATAAGCACCTATGTTAACCTCGACTTTCTGTACTACCTCAGACGTTACATTGATAATACTCCCACCCTTTCCTTGCTGTATCATGACTTGGCCTACTCTTTGGCAGAGAAAGAAGGCACCTTTGGCATTTGTGTCCATCACTAAGTCCCAACTCTTCTCATCAACCTCCAAGGCCGGAGCGACGAGAAGGGCACCAGCGTTATTGACGAGTATGTCTATATGCTTAAAAGCCTTTTTCGTTTCTTTCACCAAACCGTCAAATTGGGAAATTTTGGTCATATCAAAAGACATAGGGAAGGCCTTTTGCCCTAATTTCCGGATCTCTTGAGCGACTTGTTCTAATTCCTTCTGGGAACGCGAGCAGAGGACGATGTCAACTCCATGCTGCGCTAAGCCTATTGCAATGCTTTTACCGATCCCCCTACCGGCACCTGTAACAATGGCCACCTTTCCTGTTAAATCAAATAATTTGCTTGACATCTTTTGCCTCCTCCTTAAAAGATTCTTATCCAAATGGCTTCGGGGTAAACCCCGTTAGAAATTCCAGGGGGGCATTAAACCCCGCCGGAATTATTCTAAAATCTAACCCTGCTACAGCCGCCGGCCCAGGCTCCGCCCCAGAGGGGCTTCTGCCCCGGAGGGAGGGCCTCTGGCCCGGAGGGAGCAGCGGGGCATTATTTCTAACGGGGTAAATAAGCTTTATAGCCCCAGAATTCTTGCAGCGTTTCCCCCCATGATTTTCTTTTTTTGAGCCTCAGTGATCTCAGCGTCCCTGACCTTGGAAATCTCCGGCCCTGGATTATAGGCAGGAAAATCCATGCCAAAGACAATACGATCCTCACCAACCATGTCCAGGGCATAATTCAAAATGCGGTACCAGTTCTGGCTACCGGTTGTGTCTAAAATAATATTGCCATGCTTCCCCGCAATCGCGATCGCCTCGAACCAAGCCTCCTCCCCCATATGAGCCATGATGATTTTTGCCTCCGGAAACCGGGCAGCCAGGTTCCCAAGGTTATGGGGATTGGAATATTCGTCGGCCCCGCAGTGGAAAAGCATCGGAAATCCTATTTCTATTGCTTTTTCCATGACCCGGTCCATAACAGGCAAGTCAGGCCGATAATGACAAGCAGCTGGATGAAATTTTAGGCCAATCATGCCGAGCTCTTCCTTAGCTTTAATAACTTCGTTTACTGATTCCTTGTACCATCTTGGATTGATGACAGCGAAACCGAAAAAGCGGTCAGGGTATTTTTTAACGATGCTGGCAATGGTTCTATTCCCTTCATCTGGGGCATTATGGGGCTGCCACCAAGAGATGCACCGTTTGTTTATACCCCATTTGTCCATGGAGGCTAGATGGTCTTCCACCTGCACGTTTTTTTTCCAATAGGCATACCAAGGATCACCGATATGACTGTGAATGTCTATAATCATCGCGTCCTCCTTGCATTTAGATCGAAATCATTACATCGGAGATGGCAAGACCAGATCAGATGCTCCTTTAGCAGAACTTTTAAGATATGGAGCATGTTTCTGCATGAGCTCATAGACGATTGAGGCTATTTTTACTTTTTCCTTAATAAATTCCTTGTGCCATCCTTCCGAAATCCATGGTTTATAAATTTCTGCTTCTGAAGTGCCCGGTTCAAATTTAAAGTAACAGGGTGAGGCTACGCGCGCTATTTCAGGAGCTTCATAAGCCCTAAACATTCCTCCAAAAGAGTCAACGATGATCATATAAATATCCAACGGCATGTTAACCGCCTTTCTAATACTTGCTAAAATTGGGAGAGAAACATCAGATGAGGGATTCATCGTATCTGCGCCAAGGGATTCAATAAGCTTCGCTCCAGCTGCGCTACAGTGTCCACCGAAAACCGAAAATTTAAAAATCGTCTCTTTAGGTATAAAACTTTCCTCCCTCATTTTATTTAGAATGAAAAGCAAACCCTCGTCATAAACCAAAAAGCCCCTAAAACCAGCTTCAATATTTCTCATCATATCAGCAATCCAATATGAAATGTTATCAGATCCCCTTAATCTAAACCCCTGCATGACCCCCTCGTGATTCGAGGCTTCTTTTGATCCTGGATCCCAGGCTTTACGATGGCCAACGCTAACAATGACTTCTATTTTTTCCTCATGAGCCATCTGGGCCATGGCTTTCAGTTCTTGAAAATCACAAAATGTGGATCCGCCAACCGTTGCAATAGCCCTGTGTATTTCGACATCTCTTTTTCTTGCTTCGTTGATCATTGCCTCCATCGTTGTTGCTCTTTCAACACCGGCAATCTCCATGCGATAGTTTGCCCCATCCGGAAATGTCTTATCAGAAGTGGGCAAATCATAGAGGTCACGCCCAGGGATATTCTGTCTCTCCATAAAATTCCGAATTTTTTCCATGACATTATCCATGAGATCTTTACCTTCCTTTACCCCGTTAGAAATAATCCCCCGCTGGAATTTCTAACGGGGTTTACTTCACTGATTTAATCAACCCGTCCAACTTTTCCTTTTCTCCTTCCAGCATATTGTAAGTGTGCTCATTTTCGGGAAATTTCGATTCTTTAACATCTCTTACATAAGCCTCCATGGCTTTCATTATCTCCTCTGCCAAATTCGCATACTTTTTTACGAACCTCGGTGTAAAAGCCTCAAAGACCCCCAGCATGTCGCTGACGATAAGGAGCTGTCCATCTACATAGGGCCCTGCACCAATGCCATAAACCGGTATTTTAAGATCTTCTGAGATAAACTTGCCTACTTCAGGGGGCACAGCCTCCAACAGTAAAAAGGTTGCACCTGCTCCTTGAACGGACCTGGCATCCTGAATTAACTCATAGGCACTTTCAGCTGTCCGTCCTTGCGCCTTAAATCCACCGATTTGGCCAGAGCTTTGAGGGGTTAAACCTATATGACCACAAACAACCATTCCTGCATCCACAATAGCTCTTATCATCGTCCCGATGCGACGGCCTCCTTCAAGCTTTATAGCATCAACTCCCGCTTTTTTTAAAAATCTGCCAGCATTTCTCACAGCATCCGCTGGGGTTGTCTGATAAGATAAAAACGGCATATCCCCGATTACAAAAGTGTTAGGTGCACCACGGCGCACAGCTTCGGAATGGACAATACATTGGTCCATGGTAACCGGCATGGTCCCACCTACATAACCGTAAACACACATCCCCATAGAATCTCCAACCAATATCATGTCCATACCCGCCTTTTCAGCAAACTGAGCTGTTGGGAAATCATAACTAGTCAACCACGCAACCTTTTCGCCTGCCTGCTTCATCTTTCGAAAATCTAAGACACTTTTTTTCATTCGTTTGGCCCTCTTTGATGAATTCTTACCACACCGTTCATTTCTTTTATCTCACCTGATTCCATATATCCCATTTTTTTCGAAATCTCTAACGAGGTTTCAATTAATGGAACTATTAATTTCTTCATTTTTCCCTTTGTCAGACGAATGGTTGGAGCAGAAATACTGATGGCTGCGATTACCTTTTTCGTGAGATCTCTAATCGGAGCACCAATACAATGAATACCTTCACTGAGTTCCTCGAGATCAAGCGAATAGCCTTTCCTCCTAACATTCCGAATAACCCCGTCTAACACCTCTGGATCTGTGATCGTCTTCTTTGTATAGGGAACTAATTTCGTAGATCTTAAAAAAGCTTCAATTTCTTGGTCAGTCAGCCCCGAGAGGAGGGTTTTCCCCAGTGCGGTGCAATGTAACGGATCAGTTCTTCCGATGGGTTGGTCAAGCTTTAAATAATGTTGGCTCTCAATTTTTTCAATGTAGAGCACTTTTTGTTCATACATAACGCCGAGGTTAACATTCTCCTTATATATCTCAGCCAAACGAGCCATGTATGGACGCGCAACCTCAGCTAGCAGATTCCTTCTGAGGACAGTATTCCCAAGTATAAAGATCTTAAAGCTAAGATTATATTTTAAGTCAATATCCTTTTCTACATACCCCATCTCTTGTAAAGTCGAAAAGAGACGATAGACGTTGCTTCGGGACAGTGCTAATTTTTTGACAATTTCAGAGGGGCGGGCAGGCTGTTTGTCTCCAAGGATCTCTAAAAGTCTAAAGGCCTTCTGAACTGTTGTGGCTAACGGATAGGATTTTTGTTTCATTATTTGAACAATACTCCTAATTTTTAAAACAGCCATTTGGTATCCTAAATGAAATTATTTGTCAAGAAATTTTTTAAGATCCCTGAAACAGTCCAGAAAGGAAAGTCGAAGGGTTGATTTTTAGATGGATTCTATGCAACGATGAGGGTCAATGGGGAAAAGTGAAATGCGGGGCTACCTCTACATCCTAATCGGGGCGACGCTCTGGGGCGTCTCCAGTGTAGTAGCCAAATCTCTTTTCAACATCGGACTTTCCCCCGGAGAGCTCGTCCTCATCCGATTAACGTTTGCCACACTCTCGCTCTTCCTTATCCTCTTTCTCTTTGACCGAAGAAGGATGATCATCTCTTTGAACGACCTACCTTACTTCATGATCCTGGGTTTTGTAGGTGTCGCTGGCATGCAATTTACCTACTACTATACGATCAGCAAGATCCATGTTGGACCTGCGATTCTGATCCAATATCTCTTTCCTGTTTGGGTCACACTTTATGCATTCTTTTTTCAAAAACAACCCTTCCACAAAGAAAAGATCGCTTCTCTCCTCTTGGCGGTTTTAAGTTGTTATCTGCTTGTAGGAGGTTATCGAATCGACCTGTTAAGGTTGAACAAAATTGGAATTGCCAGTGGGATTGTTTCCTCACTTTTTAATGCATTTTATACCCTCTACGGAGAAAAAGGACTGAAGAAGTATGATCCCTGGACACTCATTCTTTACGGTTTTGGATTTGGCGCAGTCTTTTATTGGATCCTCATTTCACCCATGAAGGTCATCTCGGAAGGTTACTCTTTCAAAATCTGGATGGCTTTTCTCTATATCGCTATTTTCTCAACACTGATCCCCTTCGGTCTCTATTTCAAGGGAATTGAGCGAATCCGTGCAACCCGGGCCAGTATTACGGCGACCTGGGAACCTGTCGTCGCAGGCGTGACAGCCTATTTTGTTTTAGGGGAAGCGTTGTTTCCTCTACAGGTGCTAGGGGGCATCGGAGTCATTGCGGCGATCATGTTGCTCCAGATGGCCAAAGAGAAAGCTGCCCCTTCCACCCCGATAGAGATTCGTCAGCCCCCTCACCCTTCCCCTCTCCCCCGTGGGGAGAGGGATAGGGTGAGGGGAATGTCTAAGTGAAAAATGATTTACAAGATTCTTGCAGATAGTGTGGTTTTGACTCATTTTCTTTGGATCTTTTTTCTTTTCTTCGGAGCCATTTGGGGAATCAAGAATAAGGCTGTCAAGGTCTTTCATGTCTCCGGCCTCATCTTTGCTTTTGTCATTCAGATATTCGGTTGGTATTGCCCTTTTACCTATCTTGAGGTTTGGTTGAGATCGAAACACGATATTGCCTTAACCTATACGGGTTCATTCATCATTCATTATGTGGAAAAAATTGTATATATTGAACTTTCTCGTAACCTCATACTCATTCTCACACTTTTTCTTTGTGGATTTAATGTTTGGTTTTACCTCAAGAGGAATAAAAGATTTCGGTTCAGTAACTAAACCGGAAGTATTATGCTTACGGCAGATAAAATAATAGCTTTATTAAATCTAAAACCACATCCAGAAGAAGGAGGTTACTTCGTAGAAACTTATCGTTCTTCGGAAACCATATCAGAGAAGGCATTACCAAGTAGATATAAAGGTGTTA
>Ga0315282_10001189_pt1 | contig 50019 bp, 50 predicted proteins | sample YL17G07_20_MG_FD_203693 | JGI IMG/M metagenome (GOLD analysis project Ga0315282, IMG submission 203693) | Sediment microbial communities from Yellowstone Lake, YNP, Wyoming, USA - YL17G07_20 | ecosystem: Environmental > Aquatic > Freshwater > Lake > Sediment | place: USA: Wyoming | collected...
AATGGTAGAATAAAAACCTGATGGCCGGCAGGTTGAGCAAAGCTGCGCTGCTAAAATGGCGGCGTGCCAGAGGTGGTCCCTCACCGGGCGTCACCCGCTGTGGGAAAACCACCTTCCACTGGGGAGAACGAACCTATGTGATGGGCATTGTAAACGTCTCTCCCGACTCTTTTTCCGGCGACGGTCTGGATAGTGCCGATGCCGCTGTAAGTCAAGCACAGCGCTTTGTTACCGAAGGCGTCGATATACTTGATGTCGGTGGCGAATCTACACGTCCGGGTTCGTCTCCAACACCTGCCGATGAGGAATTGCGGCGGGTGATACCGGTGCTGGAGCGGTTGGCTGGCAAGGTAAAGGTCCCCTTGAGCGTTGACACCTACAAGTTCGATATAGCTCGCCGGGCTCTGGATGCCGGAGCAGAGATGATAAATGATATCTGGGGGTTGAAACAGGAGCCAAGACTGGCGGCTCTGGCGGCAGACAGAGGCGTGCCTATAATCCTGATGAGCAATCAGAGGGATAAGCCCCGGCGCAACATCATCTCTGCGGTTCTTTCTGATTTGAAAAAGTCCATAGATGTGGCTTTGGATGCAGGAGTGCCCTGGGAGAATATCATCATCGACCCGGGCATCGGTTTCGGCAAGACCCTGGAGCAAAACCTCGAGCTGGTGCGCCGGCTGGATGAGCTTAAAGTGTTGGGTAGGCCTATGCTGCTGGGCACTGCACGCAAATCGATGATCGGACTAGTGCTGGATTTGCCTCCGGAGCAGCGTCTGGAGGGCACAGCAGCCAGCAGCGCCATCGGTATCGCCAGAGGCGCCGACATAATCCGGGTGCATGACGTTAAAGAGATGATACGCGTTTGCCGCATGAGCGATGCCATTATCCGGAGCAGGAGGAGCTAGTAGTGGCAACCGTCTATCTTGGCCTCGGCTCCAATTTAGGTGATAGAAAGCAGAACCTGGCTCGAGCCCTGGAGCTGATGTCGAAACACCTGGTCGTTGAGCAGATTTCCTCTATTTATGAGACTGAGCCCGTAGGCTACGAGCCGCAGCCTCTTTTCCTCAACGCCGCCTGCCGTATCTCCACCGGGCTAAGTCCTGAAAAGCTCCTGCGCTTGGCAAAGAAAATCGAGGCTAAGCTCGATAGAATGCCCAGCTTTCCCAACGCTCCCAGACCTATTGATATAGACATACTTTTCTACGGCGACGAGGTTATAAACGATAAGGAACTGACTGTACCACATCCCCGGCTGACAGAGCGGGCTTTCGTGCTGGTGCCGCTGGCTGAAATCGCTCCGGACCTGATTCATCCCGTGAAGGGAAAGACCGTCAGGGAGCTATTGGATGACCTGGGAAATGTGACCGGCGTCCGCAAATGGGCTGACGCCGTGGAGCTTATGATGAGGAGGCAAGATGTATCAAGTATCCGTTGAAGGACATTTCGATGCCGCTCATTATCTTAGAGATTACGGCGGCAAGTGCGAGAATATACACGGCCACCGCTTCAAGGTGGTGGTCAGCTTGAAGACGGCAAAGCTGAACGAAACTGGCCTGGCTTACGATTTTGTGGAGCTGAAACGTCATCTGGGTGAAGTTCTTGACCGGTTCGACCACATCTCCCTAAACGACGTGCCGCCTTTCGACAAAATCAATCCGTCTTCGGAAAACATCGCGGTGACTATTTACGACCAGCTTAAAGGACGTTTCTCCGGAGGAGTGTCGCTGTCAAGCATCGAGGTCTGGGAATCTCCGCAAAGCTGCGTTACTTACAGACCTGAATAGTTAGCCTTTCAGGTTTGGCGGCAGCAGGTTGGGTATGCTGTCCGTGATGGGGTAGCTGTAGTTACATTTCTTACACAATAGCGAGCCGGTGACTACCTCGCCGTCTTTCTCTTCGGTTATTTTGAGTTTCAGCGAGCCTTTGCACACCGGACAGGCCAGTATATCCATCAGCTCTTTTTTCATTGGAAACCTATCCTACTCTAATTCAGGTAAGCTGTCAATTTTGCATTTTTATCTGTCATTTTGGTTTTATTCCCCCTCACTCTAACTCTCTCCCTCCAGGGGAGAGAGAACCCAATTTCCTCTCCCTTGACGGGAGAGGATTAAGGTGAGGGTGAAACCTTAACCTTGCCACGCTTCGCCTACTACGCTAGACTTATAGCAACTATGGGCGGAGTGCGGCTTACTTTCTACGGCGGCGTCAAGGAAATCGGCGGCAACAAAATACTCCTCGAAGACGGAGGGCGGAGGCTGTTCCTTGACTTCGGCTTCCCCTACAAAAGGCACAAACAATTTTATGAAGAATACCTGAAGCCTCGCGGCGGTGCCGGCTTGCTCGACCCTCTGGCAATTGGCTTGCTGCCGCCGTTGGAAGGCATTTATCGGGATGACCTGGAGACGCCCGGCCTCTGGAAACAGTTCCGGAATGTTCCTTTCTACCGTAAACTCGACCATATTGACGGAGTGCTGCTGACCCATGCCCATCTCGACCATTCCGGCCATATCGCCTTCTTCAAAGACAGCATACCCGTATATTCAACCGCAGTGACCGCCTTTATTGCCAAGGCTGTTCAGGACTCGGGAAAGGTGGACTTCGACCAGCAGGTGTGTTATTTTGACCGTAAGGAACCGGGGAAACCCGCCGGCTGGAAGCAAAAGGCGCTGCTTACCACAGATAAAAAGCAGCAGCGGCAGTTTTGCCTTGCCGATGCAGAGCTAAAAGCTTTAAGCGAAGATGCTATTAAGTTCTGGCTTAAATCCCCGGGTCAAAAGCCACTTATCTCCTGCTCCCTGACCGGCCACAGCGGCTGCAGCTTCAATCTGCGCTGCTTTCCTGTTGACCATTCCATACCCGGTGCCTGTGCCTGGGGCATCGAGACCGGCTCCGGCTGGGTCATCTACAGTGGAGACCTGCGGCTGCATGGCAAACGGGAGGAATCTACCAGGAAGTTCATTGAAGAGGCGGGCAAATTGCGTCCCAGGGCGCTTATCCTGGAAGGCACCAATGTAGACCGTACGACAAATGTATTTGAACGTGATGTTTATGATAACGGATTGAAGACAATTAAAGGTGCTGCCGGACTTGTTATCGCCGACTTCCCTCCCCGGGATGTAGGCCGTCTGCTCACCTTCTTGCAGGTTGCCAGGGACACAGGCAGGAAGCTGGCTATATTGCCCAGAGACGCCTATTTATTAAAGACCATGCGTCTGCTGGAGCCGGAAATTCCTGATATTGCTCAGGAGGGTAGCATCGTCATCTATCAGGACACCATCGCCAGCAAGAGCCCCAACATGTGGGTGCAGAACTTGTGCAAAGAGTACGGCAGCAAGATGATTCTGGCTGAAGATGTGCGTTCGGCAGAGGACAAGTTTATCCTCTGTTTCAGCTTCTGGGACATAAACGAATTGCCCAGCCTTCGCCCTAAGCCGGGCAGCCTCTATGTTTTCAGCTCCAGCGAGCCTCATGATGAGGAGCAGGAGATTGATTTTCGTCGCCTGCATAGATGGCTCGACCATTTTCAAATGCAAAAGTTCGGCCTTCCAGTAGAGATAAAAACGTATTCCGAGGATGGTAAGCTCGAGAAGAGCCAGTGGGAGATACCCGCGGAAGAGAGGGGTTTACATGCCTCCGGCCATGCCTGCGGCCCCGACCTGCTTGATGTCGCCCGAGGAATAAATCCCGAAGTCCTCATCCCCGTCCACAGCGAGCACCCCGATTTCTATGTAGAGCACTTGAGCGGCAGTAGGATTGATGTTATTCTCCCGACTGTAGGCAGCACAATTGAGGTGTGAGACTCCGGTCAAATGGCGGACTTAGATTTTTTTCTACAAAAGGTAAGAAGGTTTGGATGGTGATCAGCATTAGCTCGGATTGGATGTTAAAATGAAGAAATTTCCCATCATTAAGGCTACGGGTGACCTCGGGGTAGCATTTGTTAAGGGAGTGGTGGCCAAGGCTGGCTGCGTTTTTAGAGAATTCCCGAACGCGGATTTGGGCATAGATGGCCTAATTGAATTTATAGAACATGAAATTACCACTGCGAAGCTGGTAGCTATTCAAATTAAGTGTGGCTCATCATACTTAGTACAATGTGACAATGGGCATAGCTTCGAGGTAGGCATTGATCGTGATCATTTTATTTACTGGGATATGTATCCTGTTCCGGTGGTACTAATCGCCTATGACCCCAAGAGCGGGTTGTCAGGCTGGTTAGATATTAAAGAATATGTCAAGAAGAACCCTGACACACTAGAGAGAAAATACACTACATTGATATTCCCTGCATTAAGCGACCACTTCAATGCTGATATACTATTAAGCCAGATTATTAGCCTATGTGATCAGTATCGGTCAACTACTGGCCAATTGAGCTTCGCTGAACTCTTTGTTTCACACGATGATCAAGATAAATTACGAGGTTTTTTGGGTTTATGCAGTTATCGCGAGTATCTCTTTTCGCAGCTAACCTGTTTCCTGTTCTTTCAACATCTGTTCTATCGAAATAACACATTAAGAGCAGCCGTTACAGATATACTGTCTCGCTATCTCCCTCATCCTGAGATAGGCTTGATTCCTCCAAAGGAGATCCGGGATTATGTTGAAGCTCAACTAAGACAATTTGGTCGTCAGGAAATCATCCAGTTATTGGAGACCGCTTGGCTCGACGAAGAGAATCTGATGCAGAGAGGTTCTCTAGGACAATCCGCGGGAGTCATAATTACTTCCATTCCAGGGCATGAACAGCATCTTACTCAACTAGCTCTTGATCCTACGCAATCACGTGAGGTGAGATGTGGCACAATTGAATTAGCTGCACAGTTTGGAATCTATTCTGTACTTCAGGCTGTCGCGGCCAACCTTGATTTAGTTAGTTGGGAAGGTAATGATGTCTACGAGTTCGCTAGATGGGCAGCAGAAACTGTTTTAGATGTAGAGACTGATAGCATAGACCTAGATAATATGATTGAGGCAATGGGATACGATGATGACGCTCTCGCGGAATTATTGAGTTCTTTAAGTTTATTATTTTTGTGTGAAAATGAAGCAAAGGTGGAACAAATATTTAACCGCACTACTAACCCACTAGTCCGATTTGAAGCGAGCCGTGCATTAGATAGGGTACAGAGATGTAAATATCACCCTCAGAGCTATATGCAGAAGCTAATCTAATATAATGTTTGTAGACTAAACTTAAACGATAGATATATAGGCGGCTCGAGTTGTGATAGAATCACCTATAATTATGTTCAATTTAAAAGCACAACGCAGCGCCAACCTATCTGATGTAATTTATCGAGGATGATTCATGCCAGCTTGATGTCGGAGCTGGCTTTGGCTTCCTTGATGAATTGGAGCAGTATGCTGCTGCGCAGGTCGTTGCGGCTCTCCAGCGGGGCGACGAACTTGCCTTTAATCCAGATGTGCTGCGGTTCGACAAAGACGAGCACGCGGGGACCACTAATAGCTTCATCAAGAAACCTGGGATAGCCGTCCTGAAAGACCTTGCCGGCTTGCTTTACATAGACCTTGTCCTGGCTCTTGAGTATTTTCTCTAGAAGATGGCTCGCCTTCTCTACATTGCTGTCGGTGGTCAAGGGTATGCGTACCTCGTCGAACATGTAATCGGAGGAAATAGCCTCGAGACCCGTCGAGTAGTCCTTGGAGTAATTCAACACCGGCTGGTCAAGTATGATGAGGTTGGGCACGTACAGCAGCCTGCCGGTAAGCTCGCCGCCCAGCTTCTCGTCCTCCCCAACCTCTTCAAGTGTGGTATGAAGCAGTCCTATGTGCCGGACATCACCTTTGGTGTTGCCGATGCGGATTCTACCTCCCAGGTCGTAGATTTTGGAGAAGGTGATATAATAACCGCAGAACAGTTGTCAGAACAATTAAGAGCTGTAGACACTGAAAATAACTTCAGATGAGGGCAGAAAATGGAAGGAGCACTGAAAGGAATACGAGTCATTGATTTGAGCCATATTCTGGCTGGCCCAACGGCAACCATGATTCTGGCAGACCTCGGAGCGGAAGCCATCCATGTTGAACCACCCCAGGGCGATGATGCACGTGAGTACGGTCCCTTTGTGGGCAAAGTAGACAAGGACCACAGTGCTTATTTCATCAGCCTTAATCGAAATAAAAAAAGTATGGTCCTCAATTTAAGACACCAGAAGGGGAAAGACATTCTTCGGGAACTCATCAAGGTTTCCGACGTTGTAGTGGAAAATTATCGGCCGGGCACAATGAGAAATATAGGCTTCGACTGGGAAGAAATTCAGCGGCTGAACCCCAAAACAATATACGCCTCAATATCCGGCTTCGGACATGACACACTTCCTCAGTATTCGAACCGGCCTTTCTACGATGTTGCTGCTCAAGCATACAGTGGGCTGATGAGTCTCACAGGTCCGGAGCAAGGTCCTCCCTGTAGGGTCGGTGCGTCAATGGGAGATATTATTGCCGGTCAGCAGGCTGCCATTGGGATTCTGGCAGCTCTTTTTTACCGCACGATAACGGGAAGAGGACAACGGTATGACGGCTCTATGGTCGACGGTCTATTCTTCACGCTGGAAAATGCTGTAGTCCGTTATACTACCGAAGGAGAGATACCAAAAGCACTGGGAACAGCCCACCCCGTTATAGCTCCATTCCAGGCATTCCCCACCAGGGATAGCGAGATTGTCATAGGAATCGGTGGTGATAAACTGTGGGCTCACTTCTGCACAGTAGTGGGGAGAAGAGATTTAACTGATGACGCTAGATTCCGAACAAATCCCTTGAGGGCAAAGAACCGGGAAATTCTTGTCGGCATCTTAACACAGGAGATAATAAAAAAAACTGCCAAGCAGTGGACGAATATTTTTGAAAAAGAGGGGATACCCTACTCCCCGGTGAATAACATCAAACAAATATGTGAAGACCCACATATACAATTCCGGAATATGCTCGTTGAAATTGAACAAATGGGGATAGGTAGAATGAAAATCGCCGGCTCTCCTTTTCGCTTGTCAGAGACCCCAGGCAGGGTTTGCCATGGCGCACCTTCTCTCGGGGAACATACCGAGGAGATTCTGACTACCGTGCTCAAGATGCCACAATCGGAAATACTGTCTTTAAGAAATGAGGGTGTCATCAACTGATATACAGTTCAAGCCACGTCATAGCCCCCAAACGGTCAAGGCATCCCAGACAGCGGCGGTAATTGAATTGTGAATGATATGACGGCCTACGCCAGCTTGATGTCGGAGCTGGCTTTGGCTTCCTTGATGAATTGGAGCAGTATGCTGCTGCGCAGGTCGTTGCGGCTCTCCAGCGGGGCGACGAACTTGCCTTTAATCCAGATGTGCTGCGGTTCGACAAAGACGAGCACGCGGGGACCACTAATAGCTTCATCAAGAAACCTGGGATAGCCGTCCTGAAAGACCTTGCCAGCTTGCTTTACATAGACCTTGTCCTGGCTCTTGAGTATTTTCTCTAGAAGATGGCTCGCCTTCTCTACATTGCTGTCGGTGGTCAAGGGTATGCGTACCTCGTCGAACATGTAGTCAGAGGAGATAGCCTCGAGCACTAAGGTGAGGGTGAAACTCAAGGCAGTCCGGGCTTATATGGCCAGTGCCAGATTCAAATACAGCTGGGCTGCCTGCACTACCTGCTGGAAGGGAACCGATTCTTCCGGTGTATGAGCCGCTTCCAGCCGGCCGGGGCCCAGCACGATTGGGTCCACACCGGCAGCCCAGAGGATGCTGCCATCGGAGTGGCTCCTGAAATCTTGTGGTTCCCAGGGGAGAGACATCTTTGTATATGTTTCCTTCAACTTGCTTATCAACGGCCTCTCTTCGGAAATCCGGTAGCCGGCATGTGTCTCTTCGAATTTGAGGCGGGTATTCAGGTCAGGAATGTCGGCACCGGCTGCCTCTACTAATTTTTCCAGCTCCCTTTTGAGCACGTCGAGCCCGGTGTTAGGCGGCAGGTGCAAATCCAGCCAGGCCTCGCAGGTATCGGGCACGACGAAGCCGCCGGGAAAGCCTGAGAGCTCTCTGATGTTGTAAACCAGCCCGTGAGGTGCCGAAACGGCATACTCCGTGATTTGCAACAGCAGTCTCAGCATAGCCTCGATAGCATTTTTCCCCAGCTCCGGCATGGAAGAGTGAGCTCTTTTCCCCTCGGTACACAAAAGTACTTCCAGATAACCATAATGCCCCAGACAGGGCGCCAGGCTGGTAGGTTCGCCAATCACCGCCCAGGGGAAGCTGTATTCTCGAACCAGCGCTTTGGCACCGCTGCTGTCTTCCTCTTCGCCAACCACTAAAGCCAGACCTACCGGCGGGAAAGCCTTTTTCCTGCCAGCCAGGGCAACTAATGCCTCCATCATGGCGGCACAGCCTGCCTTCATATCGGCAGTTCCCAGCCCAAAGATGTTGTCACCTTCCTCGTGGAAGCTGAAATCTTCGAGGTCGTGGGCAGTAACGGTATCCAGATGACCTACAAAGCAAAGGTCTACTTCGTCTTTCCCTTCCGGGAAGGCTATCAGGTTAAAGCGGCTCTCGTCGACCTCTTGTTTGCTTACTACCAGGCCATGCTTCTTGAGGTATCGCTCGGCAAACTCGATAACTTCCTCTTCCTTGCCTGAAGGGCTGTAAATATCCACCAGGTCTCTGAGAAGCTTTTTCAGCCTATCAGGCTTTATATTCATTGACTGGCTAATGGCTGGCTTCATGGTTCTTGTTAATTATGATTCGCGCTTGTTGTTGTCTTTGTTTGGCCGGCGAATGGTTTTGACAAGCCAAACGTGCTGGCTGCTATCGGTGAAGCCGATTGCCTTGAAGAAGGCGATGGCCGGCTCGTTTTCAGCGTCGGTATCAGCTATTACCATCCTGACTCCATTTCTCCGCAGCCTCTGTTCCAGCTTTCTATACATGCGAACGCCCAGATTAGTTCTCTGGAAAGCTTCATCCACACCTATCCAGCTCAGGTATCCGTATTTCTTCCAGGCAGTACCTTCCTTCTCGATGGTGGTACCTATTATGAAGCCGACGATTTTCCCGTCCGGTTCGGTTTCGGCAACCAGACAATAATCAGGGTCGGAAGTGAAATAGTCTGTTACCTCGTATGGGTCCCAGGTACGGTAGAGGATGGGGAACTCCTCGCTGGTGAAAAGCTGCTCTCCCAGGTGATAGACGGAGCTGATATCGTCTATCTCCATCTGGCGGATGTTTGTTTCGACTTTCTTCTTTCTAGTCTTTCCCGATGGCATTTATCCCTCCGTATCTATCTAAAAGCGTGTGCCCATTAAATTTTCCCTAGTTGCTTATTATATTAGCAACAAGAAATGGCACAGTCCATCTGCTCATTATAAGACCGGGTTCATCCTGCCGCAGTGCGGGCATCTGACCGGGGACAATTTGAAATGAGGCGGCAACCTCAGCTTGGTACCGCACTTGCAGGTTATCGTTTTGTAGTCGTTGAGGTTCCACATTAAGTTCGAGGTCTCTCGAGCCCGCTGAACCTCTTCGAGTTTTTCCGGTACCCCCGGCTGTGGTGCTCGCAGAGCCACGGTCCCGGCGGCTGTTACAGCAGCAGCGGGAATTAATACCTTGCTGGTATCACGAACCTCTCGATAAGCCACAGCATAGTCAGCAAAAGAAGCACCGGCCATAGAGCGGAGTATACGTACCCGCTCGGATATGGGCGGATGGGTGCTGGTGAGGTCGCTGGCTGCCATACCCTGCTTGCGGAATGGGTTTACAGTGTACATCGGTGCTGTGGCTTTATTGGCTGTTTTTAGCTGCTCGGGCGAGGCGGCTATTTTCTCCAGTGCCGATGCCAACCCTTCAGGATATCTGGTATATAAAGCTGAGGAGGCATCAGCCAGGTATTCTCTCCTTCTGGAGATGGCAAAGTAAATAAGCTGAGCCATGATTGGCGCCAGTATCATCAATGCAATTGCCACAAGTATGATGATAATCTGCCCTGAGCCACCGCCTCCGGATGAGCTTCTCCTTGTTCTGCCCATGCCACCGAAGAGCATGACTCTTGATGCGTACCAGGCCAGAATAACGATGGTGCCGAGAAGCACGCTGCAAATAGCCATCAGCAGCACGTCCCGGTTCTTTATGTGTGATACCTCATGCCCGATAACACCCTGCAGCTCATCCCGGTTGAGTTTCTGCAACAGTCCGGAGGTGATGGTCACGGATGCCTTTTTAGGGTCCCTACCGGTGGCGAAAGCGTTCAATGCCGGGTCATCGACAACGTATATGGAGGGCATTGCTTCCAGACCTGAGGCGATTTTCATTTCCTCGACTATATTATAAAGACGGGGATGGTCATCACGGTCGATTTTTCTGGCTCCTGATACCGCTAACAGTATGCTATCCCCTTGAAAATAGGCGACCAGGCTCATGATTACCCACAGTATCAGGGCAAAGATTAAGCCGCCTGTGCCGCTATCGAAGAAATACAAGCCCAGTAAATAGCCGAGCAGGAGCAGCAACACTCCCATCCAAATCACGAGCATCGCTGACCTGGTCTGATTAGACCTTATTTGTTCCCACATAGCTTAGGAATCTACGGACTAAGTAAAACTTACTTTTGGTGCTTCTCTTTCTGCAGCTACGGTGACCTCGAAGAACTCGCCCGGCTTGAAGCCAGCCATGCTTGCCACTGCGCTTGACGGAAACATCTGCGTCTGGTTATTGTATTTCATGACCGAGTCGTTGTAGAACTGGCGGGAGAAGCTTATCTTGTTCTCGGTTGAGGTGAGCTCCTCCTGGAGTGCCAGGAAGTTCTGGCTGGCTTTGAGGTCGGGGTATCTCTCAGCCACGGCCAGCAACCGGGACAGGGCTGAGCTTAATTCACCCTCTGCCTTGGCCCGCTCGCCCGGTCCGGCAGATGCTACCTGCTGGGCGAGAGTACGGGCTTTGGTTACTGCCTCCATTGTCCCTCGCTCATGCTTCATGTAGCCTTTGACCGTTTCTACAAGATTAGGAATAAGGTCATGCCGCCTCTTGAGCTGCACGTCGATCTGCGCCCAGGCGTTCTTCACCTGGTTGCGCAGCCTGACCAGGCCATTGTAGATGCCGACGAAGACTAAAATGAGAATGACTATGATGCCGACGATAATCCACACTGCTATTATCATTGCAAACCTCCTTCAGATTACAGTAGTCTATCCCTGAGCCTTAAATACTTCCCCCAGGAAACTTATTATTTGCTGCTGAGAGCCCTGTCCTGCCGGTTGTTTCCTGGTCAGATGTTTCAGCAACTGAGCCACCTCACCACCATCAAACCACAGCCCGTTTCCCTGCGGGCAAACGTCGACGAGCACTCCAGGATGTTCGCCAACAGTTGTTTTCTTCATTTTCCTCCTGCATATAGGACATTTCCGTTTTTTCTCCTGCGACATGGCTTCCGGCGAGTTCAGCATATCCTTGAGCAGCAGGTTTCGGCTGTCCAGACTCATGGACTTCAGCAGCAGCTCGAGTTCTGTGGAATCGAACCATACCCCGTGGCAGTCATTACAATAATCAAGCTCAATGTTGCTATACTCAACGACTATCATGTCTTTCTTACAAACTGGACAAATCATAGCAGCTGAACTCCATAAAGTGTCAATAGTGTAAATTGCTTATCGGGTTGTGTCAAGGCAACTCTGGTAGGCTTACTGGCAGTTTTTACGCTCAGTGTGGTAATATCTGTTTTGAGCGGAGGAAGATATGGCACAAGGATATGAAATAAACGAATTAGCTAAAGAAGATTCCTGGCGGATGTTCAGGATAATCGGGGAACTGGTAGAAGGATTCGATGAGCTTGCAGGTGTGGAGCCGGCAATAACCATATACGGTTCGGCTCGGCTTAAGCCAGACGATAAGCTTTTTGCCAAGACAGAGGAGATAGCCCGTCGGCTGGGTGAGCTGGGTTTTTCAATTATAAGCGGCGGCGGGCCTGGCGTTATGGAGGCAGCCAACAAAGGCGCCCTCGAAGCCGGTGTTGCCTCAATCGGGCTGAATATCGAGCTGCCGGAGGAGCAGCTTTGCAATGCTTATACCACCAAGGCAATAATATTTCATCACTTTTTTGTTCGCAAGGTCATGCTGGTGAAGTATGCCACCGCCTTTGTCATGATGCCCGGCGGGTTAGGCACGCTCGACGAGTTAACCGAGGTGCTGACATTGATGCAAACCCACAAGATAAAACCATTCCCGGTGGTGCTGTTCGATGGTAAATACTGGAAGGGGTTTCTAGATTGGCTGCACAACCAAACCTTAGCCAGGGGATTTGTCTCTGAGGAGGATTTCGACTTGCTCAGAGTCTGCGACACGCCTGATGAAGTGGTTGACACAGTTCAGCAATGGTATATAAAGCAAAAAATCGTTGGCAGAAGAGCTGTAGCTACTACGAACCTGGGTAAGCCTCTAATCGAGTAGAAACTCCTCTTGATATTCCGGGACAGTCACCTCCCATCCTGTTTTGTCTCTGACCAAGCCGGCAAAATGCTGTGATACATCTGACTCGCCATGAGTTACAAAGAGGCGCCTGGGTGACTTGCGGAGGCTTGATAGCCATTTGAGAAGCCCGTCCCTGTCAGCATGTGCCGAGAAGCCGTTTATCTGTACCACTCCGGCTCTAACCGGATAATGTTGCCCCAGTATCCTGACCTTTTTAGCACCGTCAACTATTTCCCTTCCCAAAGTTCCCACTGCCTGATAGCCGACGAAGAGTATTGTGCTCTCCTTTCTCGAGATATTGGTTACCAGATGGTGCTTTATCCTGCCTCCGGTACACATTCCGGAGCCGGCGATTATAATAACAGTCCCCTTTATTTGATTTATCGCCTTCGACTCCTCAGCCGTTCTTACCAGACTTAAGCCACGGAAATCAAAGGGTGACTTTTTCTGGCGCATAAGCTTTACCATCTCTTCATCGAAAAGCTCAGGATAATGCTCAAACACGCCCGTAATACTTACTGCCATAGGGCTGTCAATGAAAACCATCAGGTGGGGGATGCGGTCTTCGATAAGGAACTTGTTGAGATAGTACAATATCTCCTGAGACCTCTCCAGAGCAAAGCTGGGAATAACTATGTTCCCGCCGGATTTCACAGTCGTATTTATGACATCGGCCAGCTTATCGGCTGCATCTCCTAAAGGCTCGAGCAATCCATCACCATAAGTAGATTCCACAAGAACATAGTCTGCTTCTTCAAAAAAGGTTGGGTCACGGAGTATAGGCTTACCCCGACGGCCGATATCCCCGGAGAAAAGAATTGTCCTGTCCTCTCCGTTTTGCCGTATCCTGACCATTATCATAGACGAGCCCAGCACATGACCTGCATCATAGAAGGTGGCTTCGATACCTTTACCTATACTGACAGTTTTTTCGTATTCGACAGGCGAAAAAAGTGGGAAGGAAGCCTTGACGTCGTCTATCGTGTACAGTGGAACCTCCGGATAAGGACCTTTCCTCCTTGTTTTTTGGTGTCTCTTTTTCTTAAACTCTGCATCTTCTTGCTGGATGTCTGCTGAATCAAGGAGCATGATTTCTGCGATTTCAGCGGTGGCAGCCACACAGTAAATTGAGCCGTGAAAGCCTTCGCGGACTAGCTTGGGCAGAAGTCCGCTATGGTCGAGGTGGGCATGGGTCAGAAGGACACAATCCAGAGTTTCAGGTGGAATGGGAAGGGGTTCCCAGTTCCTTCCTCTGAACTCTCTTTCCTGGTAAAGCCCGCTGTCCACCAAAAACCTGGCGCTGCCGGCCTCAACGAGGTAGCACGAGCCGGTAACGCTCTGAGCCGCGCCCAGAAAAGTCAGCTTAATTTGCATGTTTTGAAATGATAACAGAAGCAGATGAGTTAAGCAAAGTATTGTCTTATCTGAAATTACTGCTATAATTAAATCAAACTACCGGCAATTCCTCGCAGGTATTTTTATCCTTGACGAAAGGTCCGTGTGGTGTTACATTTCTCGTTTGGGGATGTGTTGAAACTACGTATATTCTGAAAGGAGTTGAGATATGCTCTCGTTTAGTCCGAGTGAAGAACAGCAAATGATCGTGAAGATGGTGAACCAGTTTGCCAACGACGAGATGAGGAAAGTATACAGGGAGTGCGACGAAAGCGGTGAGATTCCTGCCTCCGTAATCAATACCGCCTGGAAGCTGGGGCTTGTCTCCACCAGCATACCTGAGAAGTACGGAGGACTTGGCGGCGAGCACTCAGCAATCACCGGTGGGCTTATCGCTGAGGAACTGGCCTGGGGCGACCTGTCGATGGCCATGCACATTCTCTGTCCCGCTCTGGTGGTTTGTCCTATTCTCGAGATGGGCACTGAGGAGCAGAAGAAGAAATACCTGCCGGCTTTCAGCGACGAGAAGTACAGAACCGCTACCGCCGCCCTCATCGAGCCACGCTTCGGTTTCAACCCCTACTCTCTTTCAACCACTGCTCGACCTGACGACGATAGCTACGTGCTTAACGGTGAGAAATGCTACGTACCTCTGGCTGCGAATGCCGACCTCTTGCTGGTCTATGCGGCTGAGAACGGCAGCACCCAGGGCTTCATCATCGAGAAAGGCACAAAGGGGCTGGAGATGGGCGAGCGAGAGAAGAACATGGGAATAAAGGCCCTAGCCACCTATGAGCTCAGCCTGAGGAACTGCCGTGTACCAAAGGAGAATCGGCTGGGTGGCGAAAAGGGATGTGATTTTGTGCGTATTATGAATTGTTCACAGGTAGCACTCTCGGCAATGGCTGTAGGTGTAGCCAGAGCTGCCTTTGAGTATTCAAGGGACTATGCCAAGGAACGTGTTGCCTTCGGCGAGCCAATTGCGGCTCGACAGGCTATCGCCTTCATGCTGGCAGAGATGGCAATTGAAATCGATGCCACCAGGTTGATGGTCTGGGAGGCTGCCTGGAAATTGGACCGAAATGAAGAGACATGCAAAGAGGCTTCAGTAGTAAAAATGTATGCTGACGACATGGTGATAATGGTGACCGACCGCGCCGTACAGATACTGGGTGGACACGGTTATGTTCGAGACCACCCGGTCGAACTGTGGCTCAGGAACGGTCGAGGCTTTGCCACTTTTGATGGCATGGCTATCGTATAGAAGGAGGCAAGGTAATGATAGATTTTGAACTTACACCGGAACAAAAAGAAGCAGTTGAAACAGCACACAAAGTTGCCCAAGCGCTATTTCGCCCTATAAGTCGTTACTATGACGAACATGAGCATGAGAGCCCGCAGGAAATCATTGACAAACTGTGGGAGAAAAGAGCAGAAGGCAGTTTATTTGCGGGCTTAGACCTGACTGCGGCATTAAGGGTAGAGGAAGCCTGCTGGGGCGATGCCGGCTTTTATTTGTGCGTTCCGACTCCGGGCTTGGGAGGTGCGGCTATTTTCGCCACCGGGACACAAGAGCAGATACAACGTTTTCTGGGCACCTACAACGAGGGCGGGGCGAAATGGGGTGCTATGGCGATGACGGAAACCGGTTGCGGCTCGGACACTTCCGCTATAACCACCACCGCAGTACGCGATGGCGACGAATGGGTGCTCAACGGCGAGAAAATATTCATAACTTGGGGAAAAAGAGCCATGGAGACACCGGGAGGCTTAGTGGTAGTCTGGGCCACCGTGGACAAATCAGCAGGACGTGCCGGTATGAAGTCATTTGTGGTGCCGGCTGGAACTCCGGGAGCAAAAGTGGAGAAGCTGGAGAAAAAGCTGGGAATCAGGGCTAGCGATACGGCTACCATAGTTTTCGATAATTGCCGCATTCCCTTTGAAAACATACTGGGCAGTCCTGAAGTTAGAAAAATAGATAAGACCGGAACCGCCGGCTTTAAGAAGGCGATGGCTACCTTCGATGCCACGCGACCCATTGTTGCTGCCATGGCTTTGGGTGTGGGACGGGCTGCGCTGGACTTCGTCAAGGAAACACTGGAGAAAGAAGGCATAGAAATTCGCTATGGCTTGCCGCGGCAGAAGCTCAGCACTCTGGAGCGGGATGTTATGGATATGGAAGCCAATTACAAGGCGGCTAAACTGCTGACGTTGCGTTCATTATGGATGATGGGTCAGTTTTTGCCTAATAACCTCGAAGCGTCAATGGCAAAAGCGAAAGCCGGGCTTGCCGTTACCAAGATTACTCAGAAGGCGGTTGAGCTTATGGGGCCGCTGGGCTACTCGAGAAAATATCTACTGGAGAAGTGGATGCGTGATGCCAAGATAAACGATATCTTCGAAGGCACCGGCCAGATTAACATGCTTGTAGTGGCACGACGAATACTCGACTATTCACGAGAGCAGCTTAAGTAAACGTCGCCGCACTAATATAGCCTCGCTGCTACGCTGATAAGTTGACAGGGGTTTAGGGGGGACATTTGGCACAGAACGACCGGAACAGCGTTGTGCTCAAGTAGCGGTCTCCACGGTCAGGCAATATCACCACAATAATGCCCGAGTTCAGCTTTTTTGCTATTCGCAAAGCCCCGGCTACTGCGGCTCCGCTTGACATGCCGACGAAGAGCCCCTCTTTGGTCGCGAGTAGTCTGGTCATTCCGAATGCTTCTTCGTCCTCAATGATAACCTTTTCATCAAACATATCCGGACGATAGATTTTGGGAACTATGGATTCACTCATGTTCTTAAGTCCCTGTATCGTGTGCCCCACTGTCGGCTCTACGCCGACTATCCTCACGCCCGGCTTTTTCTCTTTGAGGTATTTTCCGACTCCCATCAATGTTCCTGTAGTCCCCATGCCGGCAACAAATACATCGACTTCCCCTTTAGTCTGAGAAAAGACCTCAGGACCGGTTGTCTCGTAATGAGCCAAAACATTGCTCTCATTGTCGAATTGATTGGGCATATAGCAGCAATTTCCGGGGTCTTCGCTGGCGAGCTGTCGTGCCGCCATGATAGCGCCGTCAGTGCCTTCTCCCGCAGGAGTGAGGATTACTTCGGCACCCAGTGCCGCCAGAGTACGCTGTCTCTCTGTGCTAACGCATTCCGGCATATATAGTTTGACACGGTATCCCTTGGCAGCCCCTATCATAGCCAGTGCAATTCCCATGTTTCCCGAGGTCGGTTCAACAATCGTCTTGTCTTTGGTGAGCTTGCCTGATTCCTCAGCCTCGATTATCATATAATAGGCAGGCCGGTCTTTGACCGAACCTCCAGGATTGTTGCCCTCGAGTTTACCCAGAATTTTTACCCTCGGATTCCCGTTTAGATTCCTTAGTTCTACCAGTGGAGTATTGCCGATAGCGTCAAATAGACTGAATTTCCTGTCTTTCGTAGCTACCGAAAGTTCATCTGAGTTTTTAATTCTAGCTCGCATGCCTGTTACTACTCAGCCTCCGATCTTAAAAGGATTGTGCATACTGAAAGTAGTCTACGATAACCAGCTTCACAAATCAAGTTCTGTTTGAGAGTGTAGCAATGGTCCTAACGTCATTATGAGCGAAGCGAAGACTATAGCCCCTTAACTTCAAGGAAAGTCCTCTCAGGCTATTACTTCGAACTCGCCCTCCAGGATGATATCTTTGGAAGAGCGTCCCACCATTACTTTGAAAACACCGGGCTCGACGGTGAACTTCATATCTTTGTCATAGAAGCCGAGAGCTTCTGTCGGTAATTCGAATTCCACTGTCCGGGTTTCAGCAGGCTCCAGCGCAATTCGTTTGAAACCTTTCAATTCTTTCACCGGCCTGGTAATGCTGGCAACCACGTCGTTGATATAGAGCTGGACTACTTCTTCGCCGGCTCTGTTTCCGGTATTCTCGACGTCGACAATTATAGAGGCCTTGCCGGTTAGCCGAACCCGATTTGGCTCTATTCGCAGGTTGCTGAAGTTGAAGGTGGTATAGCTGAGACCGTAGCCGAATTCAAAAGCCGGACTGGTGCTGGCATCAACGTAATCCCCCCAGAACTGGGACTTGCTACCTGACGGCTTATGTCCATAATACACCGGTATCTGGCCTACCTTTGCCGGGAATGATATGGGGAGTTTGCCTCCGGGGTTATAGTCCCCAAAAAGAACATCGGCAACGGCGTTGCCGCCTTCCTCTCCGGGGAGCCAGGCTTCGATAATAGCCGGTATCTTTTCTACAATCCACCCCAGAGCAAGTGGTCTACCGTCCACGAGAATGAGTACCACGGGAGTCCCCGTTTCATAAATAGCTTTAACGAGGTCATCCTGAACCCCCGGAGGGCGGAGTTCGGCGCTGTCTCTCATTTCCCCACAAGTACAATCAGGTGTCAGACCGGATTTTCCTCCCACTACCAGGATGGCTGCGTCAGCTGTCTGTGCAGCTTTAACTGCTTCAGAGAAACCATCTTTGGAAGCGCTATTATACTCGCAGCCAGCCGCATACAGTATACTGGTGCCCTTACCAACCTTGGCCTTAATCCCCTCCAGTACGGTGACTACAGGGACAGTAACATGGTCTGCACGCTCATCTGGAGCCGGCGATTGAGCACCTGCTGCCTCTGCCGCCATTACTGTTATCTCAACATGGGCAGGATAAGTATAGTCACCCAGGAGATTCCTTTGGACATCAGCATTCGGACCTATAATGGCGATGGTCTTAATATTCTTACTCAGTGGCAGAATATTATCCTTGTTCTTCAACAGCACTATTGATTTCCGGGCAGTCTCGAGGGCGAGTTTACGGTGCTCCGGCAGGTCAAAAACCTTTGCTGCCTCTTCTGCCTTAACGTAAGGATTTTCAAATAGACCCAGCATGAACTTAAGTCTCAGTACCCTGGAAACAGCCCGGTCAATCAATTTCTTCGACACCAGACCTTTTTCAATTTGCCCTTTTAAAGGTTGGGCATAGCAGTCATGATTGGGAAGCTCAATATCAATGCCGGCTGTAAGAGCCAGCCTAGCTGCATTTGCCTTATCAGGAGCTATCCGGTGATAACTCCACAAATTGTCAACAGCATAGTAGTCGGCAACAACAATCCCCCCGAATCCCCATTCATTACGCAGGATATCCGTAAGCAGTTCCGTAGAAGCGCCGCACGGAATGCCATCTATCTCGTGGTAGGCGTTCATCACGGACAATGCCCCACCCTCTTTGATGGCTTTCTTAAATGGATATAGATAGACTTCCCTGAGCATCCTGGGCGGTATATCAGCAGGCGCCCAGTTAAGTCCACCCTCCGGTTTGCCATAACCGACGAAGTGTTTTAACGTAGCTACAACGCCTTGCTTTATGTCTTCACTTTGTAGTCCTTTTACAAATGCCGTTCCCATGGTGGCGACGAGGTAAGTGTCCTCACCATAAGTCTCTTCGACTCTTCCCCATCTTGGGTCTCTGACCACGTCTAAAACAGGTGAAAGCCCCTGGCGCACGCCCACAGCCATCATCTGTGCCCTTGTTACCCGGGTCATCTTATCCACCAGTTCCGGCTCCCATGTGCTGGCTATACCGATGATCTGAGGGAAGATGGTGGCATTTTTGGCCATAAAGCCGTTCAGGCACTCCTCGTGGACCAGTGCCGGTATACACAGTCTGGTATTTTCCGCCAGGAACTTCTGAATACCATTTAATAGCTCCGCCATGTCTTTAGGAGGGAAACCAGTAGCTACTCCGGGTCTGCATATCTGGCCGATGCCATTTCCGATTAGCGCTTCTGCCATCTTTAGAGAGAATCTCCCGGCTTCTAATACTTCATAACTCCAGACACCACCGAGCTGTGCTACCTTCTCATCAAGCGTCATCTTGGAAATTAGGTCTTTGACTCTAGCATCTATTGTCTGTGAGGCATCACGATATATTTCCACGGCTCTTTCCCTCAATATCTTAATGTCACATTGTATCGGTATTGAGCCTGATTTTACAAGGGGTAAATAATATCGCTCTTTCTCCACAAATCTCGTCTGGGCGATTCATTAATGCTTTCTGGCGTAGGGACATACACCTATAGTATGATATTACACATATTGATTTAGTAAGGAACGTGGCTAAATAGAACTTCTGGAGGTGACGCATGAGTATGATGACGGGAAAGCAATATCGGGAAAGCTTAAGGAGGCTAAAGCCCGAAATCTACTATCTGGGTGAGAAGATTGAGAGCGTGGTTGACCATCCTGCCTTCGTGCCTCACGTGAATGCCGCAGCGCTAACTTATGATATGGCGCTGGCACCGGAATTCGAGGAGTTGTTGTCGACTACCTCACATCTCACAGGTGAAAAAATCAACCGCTACACGCACATACATCACAGCCATGACGACCTGGTGAAGAAGGTCAAGATGATGCGCGCTCTCGGTCAGCAGACAGGCAGCTGCTTTCAGAGATGCGTTGGTCACGATGGACTCAACTCGGTCTATTCTATTACCTATGAAATAGACCAGAAAATGGGCACTGACTATCACAAGCGGTTGGTCAAATTGCTCAAGGAAGTGCAGTCCAAAGACCTCATGATTTCAGGGGCTATGACCGACGTAAAAGGTGACCGCCGCCTGTCACCAAGCCGGCAGAAAGACCCTGACCTCTACGTGCACGTGGTGGAAAAGAAAAAGGACGGCATCGTGGTCAGCGGTGCCAAAGCCCACATTACCGGAGCAGTTAATTCACATGGGCACCTGGTGATGCCTACGGCTGCCATGAAAGCGGAGGACGCCGACTACGCAGTCTGCTTCTACGTGCCTGTTGATGCACCCGGGGTAATACACATCTTCGGAAGGCAGACCAACGATGCGCGAAAGTGCGACTGCTTTCTTGACCAGGGCAATGTGGACTACGGCATAGTTGGTGGCGAGGCGCTGATTATCTTCGACAAGACCTTCGTTCCCTGGGAGCACGTCTTCATGTGCGGGGAATACGAGTTTGCTTACGAATTGGTGGAGAGGTTTGCCACCGCTCACCGCCAGAATTACGGTGGCTGCAAGACCGGCCTGGCTGATACTCTCATCGGCGCCAGTTACGCGCTGGCACAAGCCCAGGGAACTGACCGGGCTTCACACATCAGGGACAAGCTGGTGGAGATGGTTCACCTGACGGAGACCCTTTACTGCTGCTCCATAGCCTGTTCCTGCCAGGGTTATGCTTTACCTGCCGGCTCATACATGGCTGACCCACTGCTGGCTAATGTTACCAAACTAAACGTTACCCGCCATGTCTATGAAATCGCCAGGCTAGCCCAGGACATCGCCGGCGGCATATTAGCCACCGCGCCCTCGGAGATGGATTGGAAAGACCCAAGGGTCGGTAAATATGTGGATAAATACATGAAGGGCGTTGCCGATGTACCTACCGAGACCAGGATGCGGCTGATTCGCCTTCTTGAGGCAACGACTTGCGGTACTGCACTGGTCGAGTCCATGCATGGTGCCGGCTCACCACAGGCGCAGAGAATTATGATTGAGCGGCGGGCCAATCTCGAGCGCAAAAAGCGGCTGGCAGAGAAGCTGGCCAAAATCGGTGAACAGCCTCTCTTTGTCTGCTAACAGAAGTGTCGAAAAATAGTTGCCAGGTTAAAGTAGCGCTGAAATATTGCGGCTCCTGCAATCCCTATGTGGAATTGACCAGGATAGCTCGTCACTTGACCAAAGTAGCTGAGGAGCGTGGTGACTTCCAGCTTGTACCTCTGCCTGAAGATGGCATCGACGTGGTGGTTATTCTGTGCGGCTGCCCGCGTGCCTGTGGCAACAAGGCTGAGGTCAGGGCTAGAGCCGGCAAAAGCCTCTTAACAGCCGGCGAGTCCATAAACGGCAGGCACGTACCGGAAGCCCACCTTCCCTCCGCTGTGGCTGAGGAGCTTATCAAAATTCTGCATAGCTAAACATGCTCTTATAATAAACCTTTTGCCCACCTCCGACGTTTATTATCTAGAAATGCACTTTCCGTATGTTCCTCCAGCCTGCCAACGAAAATCCCGTATCCTTCATATGTGATGATAGACTCTAATGCCACCTTCAACCTGTTTTGAGGCGTGGTTTCAAGGAGGCGAAAAATCTTGAGTGAACAAAAACTCGAAGGTCTGCTGAAGGTAATTAACAGAACAGTAGAGGCTATCGCCACCTTATATGAAAAGAGAGACCCTTATACTGCCGGTCACCAGCACCGCGTAGCTCAGCTTGCCTGTGCTATTGCCAGGGAGATGAATCTTCCCGACGAGCAGATTTGCGGCATCCGCATAACAGGTGAAGTCCACGACATCGGGAAAATAGCTGTGCCCGGCGATATTCTCAGCAAGCCAGGCAAGTTAAGTGCCGACGAGTTCAGGATCGTTAAAACTCATCCTCAGGTAGCTTATGATATACTGCGAAATCTGGACTTCCCCTGGCCGGTGGCTGAAACTGTACTGCAGCACCATGAGAGGTTAAATGGCTCCGGTTATCCTAGAGGTATTTCCGGCGAGGCTATAATTTTAGAAGCCAGGATTCTGTGTGTGGCTGACGTCGTTGAATCTATGGTCTCTCACCGACCTTACCGGCCAGCTCTGGGAGAGGCAAAGGCATTAGATGAAATCATGCAGAATAGAGGCATCCTCTACGACCCCACAGTGGCAGATGCTTGCTCGAAGCTTTCCTGTAACGGCGGCTTTAAGCTGGATTGTGAATAATAAGGTGCGAGCTTACTCCAGGTAGTCTTTGAGTTTCCGGCTGCGGCTGGGATGACGCAGCTTGCGTAATGCCTTAGCCTCAATCTGGCGGATTCGCTCCCGGGTCACATTAAACTCCTTCCCCACCTCCTCTAAAGTTCGGGGGCGATCATCCTCTAACCCGAACCTGAGTAGTAGAACCCTTCTCTCCCGGTCGCTGAGTTCAGCAAGTACCTTGATTAGTTGCGCTTTAAGCAACTCTCGTGAGGCAGCCTCGGCTGGCGGCATGGTAGATCGGTCTTCAACAAAATCACCGAGGTCGCTGTCTCCCTCTTCGCCAACAGGAGCCTCTAAAGACAGCGGCATTCTAGATAATTTCAAAACTTCCCTTACTTTCTCTGAAGGGATATCCATCGCTCTGCCAATTTCATCGTAACTTGGTTCACGACCATACTCTTGAGCCAGACTACGAATGGTCTTAAATAGCTTATTGATAATTTCAACCATATGCACCGGGATACGGATGGTGCGGGATTGGTCAGCTATAGCTCTGGTAATACTTTGTCTAATCCACCAATGAGCGTAAGTACTGAATTTGTAACCTTTCCTGTATTGGAATTTGTCCACAGCCCGGAATAAGCCAATGTTGCCTTCCTGAATAAGGTCCAGAAATGGTATTCCGTGTCCGGTATATTTCTTGGCGACACTCACAACCAGACGCAAATTTGCTTCAATAAGGCGCTTCTCTGACTCACTTGCTGCTCTTTTAACCGTGGTAAAATGGTTTTTAAGCTGCGGGCTCTTAGCACGAAGCTTAGAAAGGAATTCAAGATTAACGGGCTCGGCTACTAAAGATTCCATCTGACTCCAAGAGGTCCCGTTTACCACGCTCTCCAGTAATTCCAAAGGCAAAAGCCTGCTATCTATCGAAAGGTCTATCAAGCTCCGCTCAACTTCTGAGACGCTTTTGCCATTGGCTTCGGCAATAACTTTCACCAGTTCCTGGTCGATTACACCATCGATAGCCGCCCGCAGACTGGGAGCGTAAATTGTCTGGATGAGGCTATCTTTCGCAGCAATCTCAAAGCGCTTGACAAGAATATCAACTATGGGCCAGGCTGCAATTAAGTGACGAAGCAGGTAGATTGTCGTGCTAACCGCTTGGGAATATCTACCATGGTGCTGAAAGCCAAGACCTTCAATCTTTTCTAGATACTTGGTATCTTCTAATTTACTGGCTAATACCCTCTCATCATTTGCAGTGAGAAGTGCGACTTTACCTATCTCGCGGAGATACATGAGAATCGGGGCATCAACTGGCGGCTCCTCAGGCTCTAAATCAAGCGCAGACAGGGACTTAGCTTCTCTTTCTGTCTTATCTCCCAACTCCTCCTCAAGGTCGGTACATTCCTCAGCTTCCCAGGGCGAGGCAATTTTGGTAATATCTTCTTCTGCCCCCTCGTCGCGAAAAGTGCTCCAGGTGCTCCGGGCAAATGCAAGTGACTCAACCTCAGGCCTCATGCCGAGTATATCTTCAGAGTCCAGGTCAACTTTGTTTTTCATGTTAAAAAGGAATAAAAGCGCTTCATCTTGGCACGATTATCGTGCCGCTACCATTGACAATGCACTATGCACTGCTTGTTCGGTCACATGTATGCTAAACGTCACCGCTATATGTCTTAAGTATGTAGATGAGAACCAGGCGATTTAGTATCTTCTTTGTCCTCCTCCTCCTCCTCCTCCTCCTCTTCCCCTAAACCCTCCGCCTCTGCTGTCGGAACGAGGGCGAGCCTCATTAACATCGAGCGTCCGCTCCTTGAGTGTTTTTCCTTTGAGGCCAGCAATTGCAGCTTCGGCTTCAGATTTCGATGGCATCTCAACAAAGCCAAATCCCCTGGATTGCCCGCTATACTTGTCCTTTATGATGCTTGCGGACGTCACTTCTCCAAAAGCCTTGAACTCCTCCAGCAGTTCCTCTTCAGTTACATCAGACGACAAGTTACCCACATAAATATTCATATTAGTGCCCCCTTTCTTCAAAATTGCATAGGAACATACATAGGCCAGGTATCTCCCGGCCTATGTATGTGCTTAAGACCAAACTAGTATTCCCTGCTAAGTTCGAACCTGCTGCTGTCGCTATTCCAGCCACCATTTGAACCGCTGCGCTGTTGTTTCTTAGCCTGTCGGCATTGAAGACAACGCTTAGGGTCGTTGGTAAAGCCTTTAGACGCGTAGAATTCTTGTTCCCCAGCAGTGAAGGTGAAAGTAGTCCCGCAATCGGGACAGAGAATTGACTTATCTGTGAAACTCATTGGATGACCTCCTCTCTTATAAATAGTTGGCTAGAGTTGTGGTCATCCGGAGCTTGGATAAATTGCATAAATCCAAGGTAATTTAACTAAGTACGTGATAACCTAAACTGAAACCACTACTCCTACTATACACCAAAACTCTCCCCTTTGCAAATGACGGCTTTCCAGCCGAAACTTTTGCTCAAGTATTGACATTCAGCAACTAGAGGCTTTCTAATATCCAAATCGCAATGACTAAAACGTCTCCGTCATTATTTTTGCATTTTTATCTGTCATTTTGATTTTTAACTTTTGAATTTTGAATTTACTTACGTGTCACCCGCCTTCGGGTGATTGTTACTCAAGTCGTCTGAGAGCAGGTCGGACTTCTACGCCTTATTACATCGCAGCAGCAACGCGTTATAATATGGTAGGGTCATAATAATGTGAGGAGGTGTATCTAATGGCAAGGAAGGCAGAACTATTCGAGGCGGCAGGTGCCAGCCCGCTGGAGGGGTATTTTCTGGTAAAAGCGCAGGGTGCTAACATAACAAGGGCGTTTAGTGAGCGTACTGCTGTATCGCGGCAGAAAAGGCATGAAAAGGTTGCAGAGGCACTTCGCGGCGGCAGTTGGGGTGATATCGTTACCCTTCGTGATTGGGAGGAAATATATCTTAAAGAGTGTTTCTACTACGGAATCCGCATCCTTTTAGAACTGGAACGCCAGGGAAAAACCGATTTATAGGTACTGTATATGCCCTGCTCCGGCAATTATAAAACCCTTTAATTGACTAGAAAACACCGAACCCACCACAACGGCTGCCAAAATCCCTCTGAGGCTACGGCGCTCACTCGAAGAAAGGGGCCAATGTCCCGAAGTGTCATGAATTTGTAACTTCTTGATGGCCAATTTTATAACTATTTGATGAGTAATGAGTGATAATTACACAAGGAGGTATTTAAGAAATGAAGAGAATATTGTCACATCATAACACTTACTTGGTAGGCATGTTGGCCATGCTGCTGCTGGCGGTGACTGCATGCACGTACGCGCCAGCCTCGACTCCCGCACCCGCGAACTCATATACAATTATGACCATGTCCAAGACCGGTATTGGCGATTATCTCGTCGATGCCAAAGGTATGACCCTGTACTATTTCACCAAGGATACCGTCGGGAAAAGCAATGCTTCAGACGCAGTTATTGCTATCTGGCCCATCTTCTATGTAGCCGACATCGTCGTTCCCTCCAATCTGAATGCGTCTGACTTTGGCACCATCACCAGGGGTGATGGAAAAATGCAGACAACCTACAAGGGCTGGCCACTCTACTATTACATTAAAGACCTGGCAGCGGGAGACACGGTAGGCCAGGGGGTAAACGGGATTTGGTTTGTCATCAACCCTCAGAGCTTCCCGCCCCCCAGGCAATACTTTTTACTAGCATCGAGCTGATATAAAAGCCGTCAGAGCACTATCACTTTCGGGGCGGATAAAAGGCAGCGGCAAGGGTTAAGGAAGCCCCAGGACCAACCACGAAGGCCACCGGAATCCCCGCGAGGCTTACGGCGCTCACAGGGAGAAAGAGGCCAGCCCACGGAGACGTGGGAGACTCAATTGGGATAGCGAATAGAGGATGGCCCAGTTTTCGGGAAGCAGATCAGCTAAAAAAGTTGTGCTTCCTCAGCGGTGGGAGTGGTAATAAGCAGGACTATATAAGCAAGCTCTTCCATTTCTTCTCAGTCGTGTCTTTGTGCCGCTCGGTTCTATCAACAAAGTATTCTTTTGGGATTTGTGTAAATTTTCATTTCTCTCTCAATTGTAATTCTTACATCCGTATCTGTGGTGATCTTCATCCCTGTATCCTTTACAAATCCTATAATTGTCAATCCGCACCTTTCGCCAATTTCGATTCCCAACTTTGTTACCGCAGTCTTTGTCGCTACAATTGGAATATTCGCTCAGCAAATCTTTACACCATGTCAGAGAACATCCTTCCGGTTAAGGCCCAAATGTATTTCTAAAATCAATCTTATTAATCAATGCATAGCCTATCACTTTGTCTAGTGCATTGTGCCTTCCAACGTCTTCTGCTATGCAAATTGGTTCTGCCCCTCTTTTAAACAGTCCAGCTGAATGTATGGCTCCGGTTCAAATAATTTTTTTAAGGAATTACTAAACAATCTCGAGAGCACAGCGGGTAGATGGGAGCAGACTGAGGATGCTACTATATAATAGGGCTTTTTGGAAGCTTGACAAGGCAGTAGGTAAATGATAATATTAATATAGCGTGAAATTAACGCCATACCGAATATGAGACATACTATGTTTCGTCCTAGGGCAGCCATGCTGACCCTCTACGGTGATTACGTGCTGCATAGTGGTGGTGAGATCGGGATTGGTAGTCTAGTCAGAGTGCTCAGCAATTTTGGCCTGTCGGAACAGGCTATCAGGTCAGCGGTTTCAAGGATGTGCCGTTCTGGTCTCCTGAAGGCAAAGCGTACTAGCCGTAAAAGCTACTACTCGCTGACCAGTGAGGGGCATAGCTTACTGACCGAGGGAGCACAGCGCATTTTCCAGCGCAAGGCATCCCACTGGGATGGCAACTGGAATATTGTTACCTACTCCATACCGGAACGCATGCGGGAGACAAGGGACAGGTTGCGCCTTGAGCTGGGCTGGATGGGCTACGGGGCTCTAGGCGAGGCTACCTGGATTTCACCCTATGACCGAACCAGAGAGGTGAAGAACCTGTTGCAGAGACTCAATATTGAGGAATATGTTCATGTCTTCAGTGCCCAACATCAGGGCAGTACTGACCCAAGGAAGATCGTCTCCCGCTGCTGGGACCTGGGCAAGATACACCAGAAGTATGCTGATTTCCTGACTGAGTATCGCCCGAAGCTAGAAGGGCACCTGAAACGATTACAGGCCGGAGAAACTATTGAACCCAGCGAGTGTTTTGTGGAAAGATTCAAGCTAATTCATGAATACCGGAAATTCCCCTTCTTTGATCCCGATTTGCCCCAGGAGCTTTTGCCCGAGAATTGGTTGCGTCCCCAGGCAGCTGCTCTATTTGATGAATACCACGATTCGCTCACCGAGAAAGCCAATGAATACTTCGACTCAGTATGCAAGAACTACCGAGGCGCAAGGAGGGCTTAAACAGAAGGATTATTTAGAGGCAAGTAACCTAAAGGGGTAAAAATGAGGTACGCAGAGACAGGCTATAATCTGGAAATTGATTTATCGCGGGGAAACATTGCCCGTCCTGCCATATTAAAAATGCCCGGTGGGGCGGAGGGGAGTTTTAATGATACCAATTATTTCTTTTATTGGCAGCTCCGGTTCAGGTAAGACTACTTTGCTTGAAAAAGTGGTTACCGAGCTTAAAAAACGCGGCATCAGGGTTGCCGTCATTAAACATTCGCATCATAACGACCTTGCCTTCGACAAAAATGGTAAGGATAGTCAACGTTATACAACAGCCGGGGCTGAAGTAGTCATTGTTAGCGCTCCGCAGGAAATAGTCTTTATGAAAAAGACAGATCATGATCTATCACCCAATGAGATTGCACGCCTTATTGATCCCGATATTGACCTTGTTCTCACCGAAGGTTTTAAAAGTGCCGGTACTTTAAAAATCGAAGTACACCGAAAGGTACTGGCATCAGAGTTACTGGCAAAGCCAGATCAGCTTCTGGCGGTGATAACTGATGAACAGCTCGATATTCAGGTCCCCCAATTTGATGTAATGCAAAATAATACCGCCGAAATCGCTGATTTAATCGAACAATGGCTGTCAAGTCAGCCCAAAAGAGAAATTGAAAAGGTAACAAAATAATGAGAAGACTGACAGAACATGCTAAACAATTAAAAAGAATGTATCCTATTGAAGATGGAAGATTTCAGGGAGAAGCTGGTTGGGCGAAACTTCCTTTCTTCTGGTTCATCTTATTTCTATCATACAAGTGCACAAGAAGGTGTAGCTATTGTTATGCTTTTAATCAAGCTGGTGATGATAATCAAATGGAAATGGATGAGAATACATTTTCAAAGTTATTAGAGTGGATTCCAGAAGTCTGGAAAGTTAATAACGTTAAAGTGAACGCCATTAGTTTTCTTGGTGGGGAACCATTATTGAGAACGGATAGAATTAAGAAAATCATGGATTCTGTCTATAAAAATACTGATGGCATGCAGGGAAATGTTTATACAAATGGTGATTTAATAGATTCTGTAAATTGGGATGATCTTGAAGATATCCAATGGATGACAATAAATATTACAGATATTAGTATTGAAGAACTATCGAGAAGAATGAAGATAATTAATGAAAGATCAAATGTTATTGGTCAAACAATAGCAGCTGTTTTGGATGATGATAACTTAGAGAGAGTTCTTGATATATCAAGATTCGGAATAGAAAATGGATATCGTTTAAGATACTACAGGAATTTATACAGAGGATCGGATACTGAATATAAGAAAAGATTGTTGAAGAAATATCATGAAGTATGTGATCTATTGGAAAATTATATTGTTGAGGGATACAATGTTCATACTACTTTCTTGTTTGATACTTTAATTCCTTCATGGGATCTTGAATCTTCTCCATATCTTTGTGGGAAAAGAATTGCTACAGTGTATCCAGATGGAACGATTGGGCCATGTCTTAGAAACCATTCATTCAAGACTGGAACAATATTTGACGCAAATCCTTTAAGTAAAATTCAATGTGACACATTTCATTATGATGTTGGAAAACCAGACATCCCGGATGAATGTAGGGAGTGTGAATCTAAAACTGCCTGTCAGGGAGGATGTCCGTATGATAAATTGTTGTTGACCGGTACTACATCAGGAAAATCTGTTGTATGTGATATACATAAAGAAATTATTCCAAGATTGAGATATTTAGATAAATTAAAAAACGATATGAAATTCCCCATACATAGAGGTGATAAAAATGAGATACGCAGAGACAGGATATAACTTAGAAATCGATTTAGCGACAGGAAGCATTGAACGGGTAGAAACTGACCCGAAATTAATGGAATTGCATCTTGGTGGGCTAGGTACCAGCGTCAAGATACACTGGGATAGGGTTCCCCCGGAAACTAAACCATTTGATCCTGAGAATCTACTGATATTCAGCACCGGTCTTTTCAACGGCACACCTGCTTTCAGCGCTAATCGTACCGTTGTTACCTTCATTTCTCCTCAGTCGGAGTTATTGGCGTATCCACTGATGGGGGGATTTTGGTCGCCGGAATTGAAGTATGCCGGCTATGACAAAGTGATCTTTCGCAACAAGTCCCCAAAGCTGGTTTATATATGGATACACAATGACAAAGTAGAAATACGTGATGCCTCTCATTTGAAGGGTAAAGGCGCTCTTGAAACGCAAGAACTGATAAAAAAGGAGTTGAATGAGCCGAGAGCCCAGGTGACCGCTATCGGCCTGGCCGGTGAAAATCGTGTCTTCACGGCTTCCATTGAGCACTCCAGATCGAGTGCCAGCAGACTCGGTGGAGGCGCTGTTATGGGAGACAAAGGGATAAAGGCGATAGCTGTTCGTGGAACAAAGGACGTCTATCTTGCCCGAGGGGCTGAATTTATGGAGCATCTGAAAGATGTGAGGGAATATATAAATTACCGAAATGCAAATCCCATTCCGGATGTAATGACCATTTTATCCGGGATTGGGTCGCCGCAAGAGATGAAACACACTGATGAGAAGTGGCACACTGAAAGTTTTGCCTGGGGGAATGCCCGCGTTCGGAGAAAAGACTTCTGGACCAAGGAAATCGAAGAGAGTTGGGCGAAGACTCAACATACTGCGATAAAGCGGTTTATAAGTTGCTATAACTGTCCACAGCATTGCGGGGCATTAATCTCCTACCCGAATGTTCCAAGATACATGATGAAGTGCTTCTCAAAACTTACTTATTGTATGGCGGCTTATGTAGACGACCTGGAATTTGGTTTTAGAATCGCTCAGCGTGCTGCGGAGTATGGAGTGGACGGATTTTCAACCCCGCAAATCTTGGCCTTCGCTGTCGAGCTCTATGAAAACGGCATTCTAACTGATGCTGATTTTGAGGGATGTCCGTCCGATAAAGAGGGGAGATTTTTCTGGTTACTTGACAGGGTTGCCCGGCGGGAAGGGATTGGAGATACGTTGGCCGATGGCACTTATTGGGCGGCCCTAAAGATCGGTAAGGGCGCGGAAGCGTTTGCTCATAATAATATCAAGAAACATGAGCAGTTGCCTCTCAAGCTGGGAATGCTAGACCCCATTTATTACCTTATGTATGCTACCAACGAGAAGATAAGCATTACCCAAATTGAAGGGAATTGGCCCCAGGCGACTTTTCCCACGAGAGAGCAGAGAGAAGCGTTTGTAAAGGATTGGCCCCAGCTTCCTGATGAAAAGTTTAAGCAATATTTACTGGACTGGGAACTGCGCGGAGACTACGCAAATCCATATTTTCCAACCCCTGAAATGTGCAGTGAAATTGTGGATTGGATGGAGATGTTGCACAACATTGATGACGCCCTCTGTTTGTGCGCCGGTATGGCATCGTTTTGTCTGAAGCCTCCCTATCATATACACAATTACCCGAAATTAATCTCGGCAGCGACCGGGATGGATATAGATGAAGCCGGACTAAAGAAAATAGCCAATAGGAGCCGGAATTTACACAGAGCATTTAATGTAGAAAGAGGCATGAGGAGAACTGATGAGAAGCCGCCGGAAGACCATTGGAAGCACAGATTTCCCGAGCTCGAAGAAAAACTCTTAGATACGTATTACAAATACAAGGGATGGAATAAAGACGGTATTCCTACTAAAGAAAGATTACAGGAATTAGATTTGGGTTATGTTGCCGAAGACTTAGAAAAAAGAGGGATATTAAAAGATGGCCAAGATTAAGAAGAAGATCAAAACAATAAAAGTTGATGCCGATAAGTGCAATGGCTGCCGGACATGTGAGATAATCTGCTCCGCCTTTCACGCTACACCGAAATACAGCAGTAATAATCCGGCAAGGTCTCGTATTCATGTGATTCATCACCCATTACAAGACATATGGGTTCCGGTATTCGCGGGTGAGTATACTCCAGCCGAATGCATGGGCAGAGACAAATATGTGATTGACGGAAAGGAATACGACGAGTGCGGCTTCTGCAGGGCTTCCTGCCCATCCAGGGACTTTTTCAAAGAGCCAGATTCCGATATCCCTCTAAAGTGCGATATGTGTGAAAGCGACCCGCCACTATCAGAGCCGATGTGTGTTCAGTGGTGCCTCAATGATGTCCTGATTTACGAAGAAAGGGAAGAGGAAGTAGAAGAAGAAGAGAAGCTGGAGGATGTGGAGATAGGTTTGGAATCAATGGTAGACAAATATGGATTGGAGAAGGTAATAGATACCGTTGCCCGAATGTCAAAGAAGGGCTAAAACATTAAGGTGAAAGAAGAGGATTAAAAAAACAGTGGAGACTATAGCACCCTTCAAAGAGGCAATAGATGCCATAAAAGAGGCTGGTGGAGAAGCCTTCAAATTATGCTATCAATGCGGATTATGTGATACTGTTTGTCCGTGGAACAGGGTTAGAAACTTTAGTATGCGCAACATAGTCAGGCAGGCTACGTTCGGTTTGCCTGAGATAGAAGGCGAAGATATGTGGCGTTGTACTACCTGCGGAAGATGCCCTCAGCGGTGCCCCAGGGGAGTAGGAACGATAGACGTTAGTATATCTTTTCGCAGGATTGCCTCAGAAGCAGGGATTTCTCCTGCTCCAATCCACACCGTAAATGTAAGCCTCGCTGCTGAAGGCAACCCCTTGCGTGAAGCACGAGAAAAGAGGGCAGATTGGGCAAACGGTCTGTCTGTAAAAACGTTCACCGAGGGGATGGAAGTTTTGTATTTTCCCGGCTGCTACCCCAGCTATGACTCAAGATTAAAAAAAGTAGCTACTGCCACAGCCAATATCCTTAACAAGGCAGGGATAGATTTTGGGATACTGGGTTCCAAGGAGAATTGCTGTGGAGAAAGCATCCGCAAGACGGGCGATGAGAAATTATTCAAACACTTAGCCAGGGAAAACATCAAAACTTTTATCGATAATGGTGTTAGGAAAATCCTTGTTTCTTCACCTCATTGCTACCACACGTTCACAAACGAGTACCCCGAATTTAAGGCCAACTTTGAGGTGGTTCATATCTCCCAATATTTATTCCAGCTTATTAATGAGGGAAGGCTTGAGCTCACCAAGGAGTATGGTAAGAAAATTACTTATCATGACCCATGTTACCTGGGTCGGCACAATGGCATATATGACCAACCCCGAGAGGTCCTGAAAAAAGTACCCGGTTTAGAACTGATTGAGATGGCTGATTCACGGGAAGATAGTCTCTGTTGCGGAGGTGGAGGAGGCGGGATTTGGATGGACACTCCAAAGGGTGAAAGATTCTCCGACCTCAGATTAGAACAAGCTGTTGGGGTCGGGGCTGAGATGCTGGTTACTGCCTGCCCATATTGCATCATCAATTTTGAGGATAGCAGGTTAACCCTAAAGGATAGTGAATCCCTGGAGATTAAAGACATCACAGAGATTATCCAGGAAGCGATTTAGGTAAGCGAAGAAATCAGATAAGGACGGAGAAAAATGGAAAAGGAACCAGTCGAAGGACAGCTCATTAAAAGTGTTGCAGACGGCAATTTTGGAGATGTTATGGTTGTTGGTGGAGGAATCAGCGGTATTCAAGCAGCCCTTGATCTTGCCACGGCGGGTTATAAGGTTTACCTGGTTGAGAAATCACCTGCCATTGGCGGCCATATGGCTCAGCTTGACAAGACCTTTCCCACCAATGACTGCTCCATGTGAATACTCTCACCTAAACTGGTCGAGGTCGGCCGGCATCCCAATATAGAGGTACTGCCTTATACTGAAGTTGACAGTGTAGCAGGGGAGGCAGGAAGCTTCAAGGTAACGCTGATTAGAAAGCCCAGATACATTATAGAGGACAAATGCACGGGTTGTACTACCTGTGTAGAATACTGCCCGGTCCAATACCCTGATCAGTTTAATCAAGAAATATCGAAGAGTAAAGCCATCCATATATACTTCGCTCAAGCAATTCCCCTTATCACTTATATAGATGAAAGCTGCCTTTACCTTAAAGACAAAAAATGTAACATTTGCGTAGGAGTCTGTAAGAATGATGCCATAGATTTCAATCAGAAGCCGGAGAAGTTAGAAGTAAAAGTAGGTGCCGTAGTTCTGTCTCCTGGTCTTGAGCCATTTGATCCTAAGCTAAGGGATGAATATGGCTACGGAAAGATGCAGAACGTGGTAACCAGTATGGACTATGAACGGCTATTATGCGCCACCGGGCCATACGAAGGTGAGATACTGCGTGCTTCCGACAAGAAGCATCCACATAAAATAGCCTGGATTCAGTGCGTCGGCTCCAGGCAAGTTATCCCGGGCGGTAACAGCTATTGTTCAGCCGTATGCTGCACGTATACCCAGAAACAGGTGATTTTGACAAAAGACCATTACGCTGATGCCCAATGTACTATATTCCATAACGATATTCGGTCATTCGGCAAGGATTTCGAGCGATTCTACGAAAGAGCAGAGAAACTTCCCGGAGTCCGATTTATAAGAAGCTACGTATCCTTAGGAAAAGAGAACCCGGAAACCAAGAATGTAAGCATAAGATATTCTACTACTGAGGATGGAGTAAAGGAGGAGGAATTCGACCTTGTTGTATTATCCGTTGGATTGAATCCTCCTGCTGATGTGAAGGGTCTGGCTGATAAGTTCGGCATCGAGCTCAATTCTTACGGATTCTGTAAAACCGATCCCGTTAATCCGATAGAGACCTCGCGCCCGGGAATTTTTATAAGCGGAGCCTTCCGGGGTCCTATGGATATTCCCGAGTCAGTTTTTAGCGCCAGCGGAGCTAGCTCCCAATGTGGTGAACTCCTTGACTACCGGCGAGGAAAGCTGACCAAAGAAAGGATATACCCTCCCGAAAGAGATGCCTCCAAAGAGGAGCCAAGGATAGGGGTCTTTGTGTGTCATTGTGGGGCTAATATCGGAAGAGTGGTAGATGTTCCTTCCACAGTTGAATATGCCTTAACCTTACCCAATGTTGTCTACGCTCAGGAACAGCTATTTTCATGTGCTACTAATTCTGCCAAAGAAATAACAGACATGACAAAGGAAAAAGGTCTCAATCGAGTGGTTGTCGCTGCCTGCAGCCCCAAGACCCTTGAGCCTTTATTCCGGGATACCCTTCGGGAGGCGGGAATTAATCAATATTACTACGACATGGCTAATATTAGAGAACATTGCTCCTGGGTTCACTCTCGAGAAAAGGAAGATGCCACACAAAAGGCAAAGGATATAATCCGGATGTCGGTAGCCCGAGCTTGCCGTTTGGAGCCCTTACAGGAATTCGATTTGCCGGTCGATAAAAGGGCATTAGTGGTTGGTGGGGGCATAGCCGGCATGACTTGTGCTCTCTCCATAGCCAACCAGGGACACGAGGTCTACCTGGTGGAAAAGGATACAGAACTGGGGGGAATGGCTCGAAGAATTCATTACACTCTAGAAGGGCTGGATGTTCAAGCATATTTGCGTGACCTTATACGCAAAGTTTATCAGCACCCCTTAATACATGTATATACTGATGCTACCATCACAGAGGCTTCCGGTTACGTGGGGAATTTCATAACCAAGGTGAAATCCGAAGGAAGGGTCACCGAAATAAAGCATGGAGCAACCATCATCGCTTCTGGTGCTGAAGAATATAAACCCACCGAATACCTTTATGGGGAAGATGACAAGGTAATGACCCAACTGGAATTGGAGGAGAAAATCGCCAAAAGAGAAGAAAGGCTGATTAGCTCCCGGAGTCTGGTGATGATTCAATGTGTGGGTTGCAGACAGAAAGATAGAAATTACTGCGCCCGGATATGTTGTAGCCAGGCTATAAAGAACGCCTTGAAACTAAAAGAGATAAACCCCCAGATGGATATTTACATTCTCTTTCGGGACATGAGAACGTATGGGTTTAGTGAGGATTATTACCGGGAAGCGGCGAACCGGGAAGTGAAGTTCATCCGCTATGAGCCGGATGATAAACCCCAGGTGGAAGCCATTGAAGAGGGAGGTCAGCCTATTCTGAGAGTTACCGTGACCGACCCTATCTTAGGCAAAAAAGTTGCTATAGATGCTGATTCGCTCGCTTTAGCTGCCGCCGCTATTCCCTCCGCAGGAAACAAAGAACTATCTCAATTATTCAGGGTTTCTTTAGGACCGGATGATTTTTTCAAAGAAGCCCATGTCAAATTAAGACCTGTTGACTTCGGTGCTGACGGCGTTTACCTGTGTGGAACGGCTCACTATCCAAAACATATATCTGAGGCGGTTAGCCAGGCTTATGGAGCTGCCGGCCGGGTCTTAACGCTTCTCTCACGTGATACATTCACAGCCTCAGGTTCTGTTTGCGAGGTGAATGAGAGTAAGTGTATTTCGTGTGGGGCATGTATCTCAGCTTGCGCGTATGGTGCTATAGAATTTCACGATACACCACAAGGCAGAAAAGCCACGGTTAATCCTGTTCTCTGTAAAGGAGATGGTCTGTGTAACGCAAAGTGTCCAACAGCGGCTATTTCACTAAAGCACTATACCGATGAAGAGCTCTTAAGCCAAATTGACGCGGCGGTTCCGGCCATTGAGGAGGTTCCAGCCCTCGTAGAAGTCCACTAATGAAAAAAGCAGGAATTACCGATTTAAAAGGGAGATACGAATGAGTACAGGAGTCGAGTTTAAACCAAGAATATTGGGCTTTGTATGCCATTGGTGAGTATACGGCGCTGCTGACCTGGCTGGAGTTTCCAGACTGCAATATACAACTGAAATGAGGCTTATTCGCGTCATGTGCACCGGCAGAGTCGACCTGGAATTTGTACTCAGAGCCTTCTCAAATGGAGCAGACGGGGTGTTTATTGGTGGTTGCCGTTTAAATGAATGTAATTATATTACCGATGGAAACTACCATGCATTAAACATGGTGCTATTATGTAAAAAATTAATGGAGCACATAGGGCTGAACCCAGAAAGGTTAAGGATCGAATTTATGTCTTCCGGTGAAGGAATCCGTTTCGTCGAAGTTGTCAATGATTTTATCAAGAAGATTAAGGAGTTAGGACCACTTGGCATAGGCGAAGGAATAGATAAAAAAGGATTAAAGTTAAAACTTGAAGCGGTTAGAAACTTAGTCCCCTACATTAAGCTGGTGGAAAGGGAGAGGCTGAGAGTACGTTTTGATACGGAAGATGAATATAACGAATTTTTCGCCAGTAACGAGGTGAATAGATTATTCCGCGAATTAATTGTAGATAAATTGACAATAAGCCAAATTTTGTCACTCCTGCGAGAAAGACCTCTTTCAACTGGAGAAATCTCTGAGATTTTGGGCTTAAGCCCGTCTGAAGTATCAAGATACCTTAATAGTTCAGCAAGGGAAGGATTAGTCAGGTTCGATAAAATCCAGAAGGGCTTTGTTCCCGCCTGACATGAGAGAGAAGGAACAAGATTAGATGAAAGAAAAAGGGAAAGTTAAGACAGCGGCTATTGGTAACGATAAAATCGATAAGATTATAAATAAATATCAGGGCGATGCCAGTTCACTAATTCAAGTATTACTGGAGATTCAGAGCGAAAATCACTGGCTCCCTAAGGAGGCATTAAAGAAAGTCAGTAAGAAATTAAAAGTGCCTTTAAGCCGGATACAGCATATAGCTACCTTTTATAAGGCTTTTAACTTAGTTCCTAGAGGACGTCATGAAATTCACATATGTATGGGTACTGCCTGTCATGTTCGCGGTGCGCCGCGCGTCCTCGACACGGTTCAAGACCTAACTGGAATTAGACCTGGCGAAACGGACTTGGATTTAAAGTTTAGCCTGGAAACTGTCAACTGCCTCGGCTGCTGCGCTTTAGGACCGGTGATGGTAGTCGATAAAAAGTATCACGGAAAGCTAGTACCAACCAAAATAGAAGACGTGTTGAAAAACTATGATTAAGGGAAAATTATGCCAAAGATAAATTCGCCTACTGAATTGGAAGAACTCAGGCAAGAAATATTGTCCAAAAGAGACCAAAACAAACCCTGTATTACGATATGTGCTGGAACCGGCTGTCTCGCTCTCGGCAGTGACAGGGTTATCAGTGCCTTTGAAGAAGAAATCGAAAAACAAGCTTTAAAGACCAAGGTTGATGTTAGAGGAACCGGTTGCCCCGGCTTTTGCGAAAAAGGACCTCTAGTCGTTATCTATCCCGAAGAAATCTGTTATATAGGGGTAACACCGGAGGACGCCCCAGAAATTGTCTCTCAAACTGTAGTTGGGAAAAAAGTGATTGACCGCCTGCTTTATACTGACCCAAATACCGGCGAAAAAGCAGTACATGAGTATGAAATACCTTTTTACAAGAACCAGATGCGGCTCCTTATCGGCAATAACATTAAGATTGATCCTAAAAGAATCGATGATTATCTGGCGCTAGGTGGTTATTCCGCTTTAGCCAAAGTTCTTTCCCAGATGACCTCCGAGCAAGTATTGGAGGAAGTCAAAAAATCCAACCTGAGAGGGAGGGGAGGCGGTGGCTTTCCTGCCGGCAGGAAATGGGAGGAATGTCGCAATGCCCCTGACGAAATAAAGTATGTGATAGTCAACGCCGACGAGGGTGACCCAGGGGCATTTATGGATAGAGCCCTTCTCGAGGGGAACCCTCATTCAGTTCTTGAGGGGTTGACCATCGGAGCCTATGCCATCGGCTCCCATGAGGGTTATATTTACGTTCGGCAGGAATACCCCCTGGCAGTAGAGAACGTGGGTATTGCTATCAAGCAGGCTGAGGAGCATGGTCTCCTTGGAGAAAATATCCTTGGCTCAGGCTTTGATTTTATTGCTAAAGTGCACCGAGGAGCCGGCGCTTTCGTCTCCGGTGAATCGAGTGCTCTGATGACGGCAATAGAAGGCAAGGTAGGAGAGCCCAGACCGAAGTATATCCACACCGCCATCAAGGGCATTTGGGATAGACCCAGCTGCTTGAATAATGTTGAGACATGGGCTAATGTGCCGCTTATTATCAATAAAGGCGCTGACTGGTTTACTCAATTTGGAACTGAAGGCAGCAAGGGCACGAAGATTTTCTCCTTGGTAGGTAAGATAAACAATACCGGCCTTGTGGAAGTACCCATGGGCATAACCCTGAAAGATATTATCTATAAGGTAGGCGGTGGTATCCCCGGAAGTAAGAGGTTCAAAGCAGTGCAGACCGGGGGTCCATCCGGAGGATGTATCCCTGAGGAACAGTTAGACATGAAAGTCGATTTCGATGAGCTCGCCAAAGCTGGCTCAATGATGGGTTCAGGTGGCATGATTATAATGGATGAAGATACCTGTATGATTGATGTCGCCAGGTACTTCCTTAACTTCCTCGCTGATGAATCGTGTGGCAAATGCGTCCCCTGCCGTGAAGGCATCAGGCAGATGCTTAAGATTCTGACTAATATTAGTGAAGGAAAGGGGAGAGAGGGCGACATTGAGCTTTTGGAGGAGCTATCCGTGGTAACAAAAGACGCCTCACTTTGTGCTTTAGGTAAGTCTGCCCCCAACCCGGTTCTAAGCACCATACGCTACTTCAGAGATGAATATGAGGCACACATCAAGGAGAAGCGTTGCCCAGCTTACGCGTGTAAGGCGCTAATCTCATACTATATCGACCCCGAGAAGTGTCAGGCTTGCATGATTTGTCTCAGGCAATGCCCTGCAGAGGCGATTGTGGGTGGTAAGAACCAGATCCATGTAATTGACCAGGAGAAATGCACAAAGTGCGGAACTTGCTTTGAAGTTTGCCCCCCTCGCTTTGGTGCGGCGAAGAAGATTTCTGGCGAGCCTGTTCCGCCTCCTATCCCTGAAGAAGCAAGAATTATAGCCAGAGAGAGTAAATAAAGATGAGTGAAATCCTTTTACAGATTGATGGAAGAGAAGTTGAAGCCAGGGAAGGGATGACCATTTTGGAGGCAGCACAAAGTGTAGGAATAAATATCCCTACACTTTGTCACCACGAGAAATTAGAACCTTATGGGGCTTGCCGAATTTGCACAGTGGAAATAGAAACTCGCGGTAGAACAAATCTCGTTGCTGCCTGCCTTTACCCTGTAGAACAAAATTTGGTAGTAAGAACCAGGTCTGAGAAGATAGATAAAACTCGCAAAGTGCTTCTGGAGCTGATGCTAGCTCATGCTCCGGATGCCGTAGAATTGCAGGATTTGGCTCAAGAGTATGGAGCAGACAAAGCCCGTTTTGAAAAAGAGTCCTCATTTTGCATTCTTTGTGGTCTATGTGTCAGATACTGTGCTGAAGTCAAGAAGAAGAACGCTATTGGATTTGTTGACAGGGGAGCAAGACGAGAGATAAGTTTCATTCCAGAGATAGCCTCTAAGGAGTGCTGGAACTGCAAGGAATGCTTTCCACTTTGTCCTACAGAGGCACTACAAGCAAGTTATCTTTTAACCGAAGCACTCGCGTTTCCCTCACCTTCTTTCGAACCCGGGTCAGAGGAATAGGCAACATTCGAACCCACAGGGCTACCGGAATCTGCTCGCAAAAGGAAAAACCCCGGCATAGAAACCGGGGTCTTTTTGTGCCCTTCTCGATATTACTTATCGAGCTATTTTTAGAGGTGTGTTATCAGCCTGGTCAACAACCATGTCTCAATATTCCCGCCAATTCCAATCCATGTCTCCTTTGAACACATTTGCGTTCATTTCATTGCTGATAAAGAGGTTGGCATCAGGGAAGCGTTTTACCATGGCGTAATAAAAACCAGCAACATCGTTCGTTCTTGCCAGCTCCTCATCGGTAGCCACACAATAATCCTTGGTGAAACTGAACGAACTGGAGTCGAAAGGCATTCCGGGTTTTTGATGGCCGGGAATAATCACCTCGGCGCCCATTGTCTCTAAACGCTCGACGTCCTTTATCCACTGCTTGCGTTCTTCCGCTGTAAGCTCGCAGGTAAAGGGGTGTGCCTGGTTAAAAAGAACGTCGCTTGCATACAGGGTTTTTATCGAAGGGATCCAGACCACCGTGTTGTATTTCATGTCCCCCACCACTTCTGAAATAATCTCGATACGGTGTCCTTCCAGTTCGAAGTAGTTCTCAGTAAGAGGCTCAATATTAGCTGTTTTTCTGGGCACGTTGACGGGTCCTATCACTTTTTCCCAATGTTCGATTTTACCGAAAAACTGTTTGTTGATTATACGGGCTTCCGAAGGGATTGCTATGACCCGGGCTTTAGGGAAAGCCTCGGCAATGGTGCCAAGCCCAAAGTAATGGTCAGGATGCGCATGAGTAATATAAATCGTTTTCAGGTATTTGCCCGTTTCCAGTATTTCTGCGATAACTCGATAGGCACTCGATAATGTCCACTGTGCATCGATAAGAACGGCATCGGTCTTCCCTGTCACGATTACGGAGGCAACTTCAAAACCACTTTCGTCGCTGAAAAAAACTTTCGTGGCTAGTGAATTCTGCCCATGTGTGTTGAATCTAATCTCCATGGACTAACCCTCCAAACAATATTTTATTTAGTTTACCAAGCAGCGTTCTAAATTGCAAAAAGGTTTCCACAGTTTTCCGGAATCTACAAACTTACCTGTGGGAAGAGGAGGGAACGCTCCAAAATGCAGCTGCGTATTGGCTAGCCGTTGTCTTTATCATTCTTTATTGGCTCCGCCAGAACATGTTGTTTGCGGAGTGGGATTTCCTTAAGGAATAGATTGATTATGAAGACAAGAATAGTCACGATTAGAGCTATAATAAAAATTTCCTTAAGACCAGAATTAAGGGCTTCACGCAATACCTGGAGTGTTTGCTCGTAAAAGGTTGCCCCCTGCTGCCCGAATTGGCTAAACAGTGCTTTCAACTGGTCTTGTATTTGAAAATTGAGCAGTGCTTGGGCACTATTAGTTACCGACGATAACAGCTGTGGGGGGATAACCGCTTTTATCGTTTCCGGGAGCTTAGCAGCAAAGTCCGAAGCGAAGCGGTTAGTCATGACTGAGCCAAAGATGGCCAACCCAACGGCACCTCCCATGGAACGAAAGAAAGGAACGGCAGACGTAGCTGCTCCAAGCACATTATAGGATACCGCGTTTTGCACAGCGATAGTGTAAAGAGGCAGTGTTACACCAAGCCCAAAACCCACCAGGACTATATCCACAATAGCAATTGCGTAGCTCGTTTCAGGAGTTATTCTAGAGAGAAAGGCTAAGCCTAAAGCCATGGCTACCAGACCGAGAGCACCCTGACGACGGTAATGCCCTCCGGCACGTGCCAGTAGTTGTCCGGAACCAAAACTTCCAGCTACCTGGCCAAGCATCATGGGCGTCAAAAAGCTGCCGCTGGCAGTAGCCGATAGGCCTAATACGCCTTGGAAATAGAGTGGAATGAATATGATGCCGCCAAACATAATACAGCCAGTAAAAAAGATGATTGGGATTGATACAGCCACCACAGGGTTTCTAAAGATTGCAAGAGGTATGATGGGTTCATCGCTTCTACTTTCTATTATCGGTAGAAGTATGATTGCAACCGCTGATAATGCAAACATACCAATGACCGGGGCTGAAGCCCAGGGATACTCGGTTCCACCCCAGGACAGAGCCAGCAGCAAGGGTACTATGGCAACTACCAGCGCGGTGATCCCTGCATAGTCGATTCGATGTTTCAAATTGCCAAGGCGAAAATTGGGGAAGAAAAAAATGAATAAAATGATGATACCAATACCAAGAGGTATGTTGATGTAAAAAACCCAATGCCAGGAAAAAGCGTCCGTTATGAACCCGCCCAATATCGGCCCAATAATAGCGGATATGCCGAATACAGCGCTTATGAGACCCTGATATTTGCCTCGCTCAGCGGGTGGGAAAAGATCGCCAATGACTATGAAGGCGTTAGCCATCATAATGCCAGCACCGATGCCCTGTAATCCACGGAAGATAATAATCTGTGTCATTGTCTGGCTGAGACCAGATAGAAGCGAGCCAAGTATAAAAACTGTAATTCCCGCGGTATAGAAGTGCTTGCGACCATACATGTCGGTAAGCTTACCAGTAATCGGCAGGACGACAGTCGAAGTAACTAAATAGGCTGTGGTGACCCAAGTGTAATGAGCAAATCCGCCGAGGTCTGCAATAATACGCGGCATAGCAGTTCCAACAATGGTTTGGTCCAATGAACCCAGAAACATTGCCAGTAATACTCCTACCAGAGTCACTATTACTTGTCGTCGCGGTAAAGAACGCAGGCCAATGACCGGTTTGGGTTCAACCTCAATATTCATTCATTCCTTTGCTACTTCAATTTTGACCATATATTATATAACTTGCCTAGGTGAGTTGCTATTCTCACAACGCCTCATAGTTAAAGCAGGTCAGCTTCTGGGCTTTTTGAACTCGAGGGGCGGCGTCGTAAGCTTTTCGTAAGCTTTCCCTCCAGTTCGTTGTAAGCTTTCTGGGCCCTTGTAAGCTTTTGCAGCCTGCCGTTCACCAGCCCGCCGCGGAAGCAAGGCCTACTTCACGGACGACACCCTCAGGACCGTCCAGCTGCTCCAGAGGTCGGGCGACAGGAAGTAATCGGCGACGTCCGGGAGGCCACATATCCCGGAGGGTGGACTAATTATTACAGTAGGTAATTCTACGTATTGACATTGGAATGAGAAGGCCATATACTTGCGACGCCTTTGTACGCCAGTCTAGTCTACAAATAAGACGGATTGACGGAGGCGCATGTGAAATGAGGGCACTGGAATTGCCGTTTGGTTGCAGTTGCGGTGCCCTTTTTATTTAGCTCACCTGAACGTGAAGTGTTAGGAGGTAGCGCCTATTTGAAGAATATACCTGTATACTAACACATAACTATTTAAAGGAAAGTCATGCGTCACTAAGGAGTAAGCTTAAGTCCAACGTATGGAAGGAGTTGAGAATGAAATCGGGTAGCAAAGTGACAAAAACGTCTCGCTTGGTTACAACCACAGTACTGGGTGCCGTCTTTGGCGTTATATGCATGTTAGCGTCCAGGTATGGCTCACAAATTCCCTTTTGGCCCCTCGGTGTCTCCTTTCTGTTACACCACACTGTCCTGGGGTTTGCAATCGGGGCGAGTTCGCTCAAAATGAATTGGGCGGCTCATGGTGTGATGTGGGGGGCTCTATTCGGCATATTCTTGGCAATCGGCAACATCGGAGGACCTCTTTCACCGTGGATAGCTTTCGCCTTGCCAGTCATTTGGGGGTTCCTAATTGAGACTCTGGCTACCAAGGCATTCAAGCAACCACAGTACTAATCAGTAACTAGCTGTTCGTTTTTAGAGTGAATTTTATTAAAGAAGGTGGAAAATGATAAAAGCTTTAAAGGTAGTGATGATCATTTGGGCAGCGATAGCGATTTTGTTAGGTCTGGCATACATCTTTTTCCCTACCCAATTATGTGAAATGGGTGGTGAGACAGGAGCACCTGCTTGGGTGGCATACGTTTTTGGGCTGCTTGGCATCTGCTATATTACGGCTGGTGCCTTTGTCATAGTCGCGGCACGGAACCCGCTGAAGCACATTATGTGGGTACAGTTTGCCATAACGGTGGCTATTCTGATTGTAGTCATGGGCGCGTACTCAATCATGCGGGGTATCGTTACCTTCAGCCAGGAGGGAATGCCACTTATCTTTAATGCCGTCTTCGCCGCGCTTTTCCTGGGCCTGTATCCCTACAAGGCGGCAAAAAAAGGTAGCTAGTTACCTAGGAAAGCCACTGCTTATCGAAAACTGAGCGAAGGCAAGATTCTATTCAGCGCAGGACCACGCAACGAGAGTGGTCGTGCGCCTGACCCATTGGCATCAAATAATGTAATTGATGCCTGTGATACGTGGGGATGGGAGGAGGATGCCCTGAAGCAGGCCAAGGAGGGCGAGGTCGAGCTGTGGGACTTCCGCGACATACTGGGGGCCATCGCCGGCGCCTGCTGCGGCCAGAAGGCCTACTTCGCGGACGACACCCTCAGGACCATCCAGCTGCTCCAGAGGTCAGCAGACAAGAAGTAACCGGCGACATCCAGGAGGCCCCACGAGGCTTACGACACTCACGGGGAGAAGGGGGCTGGTTCTGGTGGGCCATGGGAGCTTCCTACGTGTCACCCGCCTTCGGGTGACTGTTACTTGAGTCACCTACTCTGGTCACCTGTGGGCAGGTGACACCTAAAAAATCCGCGCTATATCCAGGGTGTTTCCGATTTACCTTATTGCGCTGTCCAGCCCCCATCGACTACCATCTCAGAACCAGTGGCAAATTTAGACTCGTCGGACGCCAGATAAAGGATGGCATAAGCAATGTCTATCGGTTGACCTAGATGCCCAATCGGGTGCCTGGCTATCATGCTTTGCTTTATAGCTTCCACCTTGCGCATGGGCTCGTTCAGTGGTGTTTCGATAACGCCAGGATGAACTGAGTTGACACGGATGTTATAGTCATGGCCTGCTTTGGAGCACTCAAGGGCAGCCGCCTTGCTAAATAGCTTTACGCCACCCTTGCTGGCACAATATGCCGCCGTATCATCAATGGTGCCCACGGTACCGGCAAAGGAGGATATATTAATAATTGAGCCGCCGCCACTCTTCTTCATGGCTCCTATAGCGTATTTCGTGCCCAGGAAAACACCGTCCAAATTAACACTCATAAGCCAGCGCCACTCTTCTAATGAGGTGTCTTCAATCGGTTTGGCAAAGAGGACGCCGGCATTATTCACCAGAACGTCCAGCTTCCCAAACTCAGACAAAGTCTTCTTAATTAGCCCGCTCCAATCGCTTTCGCTGGTGACATCGTGTTTTACAAAAATGGCCTTCCCACCCTCACGTCCTATTTCTTCAGCGACCTTCTTCCCGTTGACCTCGTCGATGTCGGCAACGACAACCTTGGCTCCTTCCTTGGCTAATAATGATGCTTCCGCCCTACCCATTCCGCTAGCCCCACCGGTTATGATGGCTACTTTACCTTTGACACGATCCATTTTGCCCTCCTCTAATATAATTTATAACCTTAGTGTACCCTCAAAGTAGGTAAAAATCAATGATGTTGACAGAGATTTTGGCAGATGGTTGGCAGGCCTACGGCGCTCGTTGGTAGAAGGGCGCTGGTTCTGGTGAGCCACGGGAGTGAGAGGGATAGCTTAGTCACAAAAGAGAAAGCTCCCGGCTGTAAAACCGAGAGCTCTCTGTCTGGTTCGTTGGTAGCGGGAGTTGGGTCTGAACCAACGACCTCAGGCTGTACCTGTAAATACGCGTAGGGCATAAACCATTTAGGTCAGCTCTCTTTTCTTCTCCTCATATTCCTTCTTGCTTACCTCGCCCCGGGCATACCGCCTCTTGAGTATCTCCAAGGCAGAATCAGCTACGGAGGAGTCGCAGTACTTCGGCCCACTTAGGCCTCGAACCAGAGCAACCACACCCCAGATGACAAGCCCCCAAAAGAGAATCATGAGTACGGGCACAAACCATCCGAAGCCAAATCCGCCCATCATCCCTGGTCCCATCATACCCCAGCTTCTCCCCTGCCACCCCAAAATACCTCCCCATAGCAGGGGCACTACTATCAGAATGGCAAGGACGATACCACCAACGATAATGGCTGTCCTAAGATTCTTATTCACAATTTACCTCCCTTTATGACTTACAATAATTCTAGCCCAAACCGAAACCGTTGTATGCAACTTCTGTCACATTATGACTACAACAATTGAGGAATGCTTTGTTACACAAAGAAGAAGCCCCCACACAGCCCGCCGCGGCGGCCGCCGGAGCCACCGCGAGGCCTACGGCGCCCACGGGGAGAAGGAGGATTAGCTGTAGTGGGCTTGGTTAACCCTAGAGTGGGCCAAAGAAAGACTGGAGTTAGCGCCGATGCTTGTGAGCAGGCTCAAATACTGAAGTGAGGGATTTTCTTTCATAATATGAGGGTATATAATTGAGACAAACGTGATGGGGGAAATAATCTCATGTTGGTTATAGACCATGAGTTTGTGCAGCAATGGTCTAAAAGGTATGATGCGATATTTGAAGGCAGCTATGACCAGAATGAGGAGAGGGCAATCCGTGAGTGGTTGTCAAATCAAAGCGAACCCAAGTATCTAAACAAGGAATATTTTGTGAGATTAGGTCGCTGGAAGACGAAACGGCAGACATCAAATTATGAAGCTAATGAAGAGAAAACGATAATTGAAGTAACACGCTCTGCTTGTCAAGCTAGTGATGCGTTAGTCAAGCTGAATATTCTGAAGACATTGAGAGGGGTCGGCGTAGCGGTTGCCGGTACCATCCTTCACTATCTATACCCAGATAGATTTCCCATCTTTGATTACCATGCAAGGAAAACGCTTAAGAAGGCAGCCCTTTGGAGTAGAGATGAAAATGATGATAGCGCCCAAGCATGGCTAGAGTATACAGCCATAATGCAAGAACTAGCCAGCCGATTAGATACTAACCTGCGTAAGCTGGATAAAGCCCTGTTCGCGTATGATAAGTATGGGTATGGTCAATGGAGTGGTCAGTGTGAGTGAACAAGACGTAAAGCGATACATAGAAGCAGGAAAAGAGACAAGACACTTAGAATATAAGCAAAGTGTCTCTTGGAAGGACACCAATGCTAAAAGGAAGATAACAAAATCTATTTTGGGGATGTCCAATATAAAGGATGGGGGCACTATTCTTATAGGCATGCAGCAACAGAGGGACAAATCATATTTTCCACAAGGGGTAAACCGAGATGATTTATCGTCATTTGAAAATGAAGATGAGATTAAAGACTTTGTTTCGGCCTACGCTGATCCATATGTAGAGTTTGATATAAAAATAGAGCCATATAATGGAAAGAAATTTGTACTCATTAATGTAAGTGAGTTTGATGAATTGCCTGTCATATGTAAGAAAGAGTGCTCTGGAATTTTAAGGCGAGGAGCATTGTATGTTAGGTCAAGACGAAAGCCAGAGACGGTAGAAGTACCAACAGAGGTAGAGATGCGGGAAATAATCAACCTAGCTATTGACAAGGGAAATCTCAAATTATCAAAGCGTGGTTACGAAATGTCTAATCGCGAGGCTGATGAGCAATTTTACATGCATCAGTTAAAGGATTTGGAGTCATGACAGATAAGGTAGATATATTAAAAAAGATCAAGACCAAAGGTTATTGGCGCATAGTAGTTTACCCACTGACCGTCAAAAAAGATAGAATCCCCACTTTGGATAAATGCAAAGAAATGATAGGAAATGCAGTAGTATCATTACGAGGATGGCCTTATCCATACTATAACAATGAATCTCTACGGTTCCAGGATTATATACAACTCGAGGTTGATTTTGAACCACATATCGAGTTATGGAGATTTTATTTGAGTGGCTTGTTTGTGCATTACGTTTCGCTCAATGAAGATTGGATGGATTACCAGTCTCTGTCTAAACAAGATTCTCGTTTTCAAAGAATTAAGCAAGGAGATATTTTGGGGCTTGATTTAATGGTCTACGATATTACAGAAATTTTTGAATTTATATCTCGTTTATCAAGACAGGAGCTATATGTCGATGGGCTTAAAGTTGAGATGCAACTAAATAACATCACAAATAGAGAGCTATTTATTTTTGATTTTAAGAGGGTAGGTTTTCATATGCCATATAAAACTTCTGCCCCAAAATTAATTTATTCAAAGGAAATAAGTGAAGAAAATGCGTTGAAGAATCCTCAACAAAATGCACTTGAAGCAATTTTATTTTTTACTGATCGATTTGGTTGGAAGAATCCTAATGTTATTTCAATTCAGGACATGCAACAAAATTTGCTACAGCGAAGACTTTAAACACAAATCAATAAACTAAAAAGGCAAGCCTCTTAATGAGCTTGCCTTTCAGTCGATTTCATTGGTAGCGGGGGTTGGATTTGAACCAACGACCTTCGGGTTATGAGCCCGACGAGCTACCACTGCTCCACCCCGCGTCGTTACACCCACAAAAATCTGCGATTTTTATGGGGAGTGAAAAAAGTTTTGTGCTCAGCCTGATGTAGGTCAAAGACCTCGACCATTAGTACAGCTTAGCTGAACAGGTTGCCCTGCTTACACATGCTGCCTATCAAGCAAGTTATCTACTTGCGGTCTTACCCGGTTAAACCGGTGGGAGATCTCATCTTGGGGTGGGCTTCGCACTTAGATGCTTTCAGCGCTTATCCCATCCAGACATGGCTACCCAGCAATGCTGCTGGCACAACAACTGGCACACTAGAGGTCTGTCCCTCCCAATCCTCTCGTACTAGGGAGAGCTCCCCTCAAATCTCCAACGCCCACAACGGATAGAGACCGACCTGTCTCACGACGGTCTGAACCCAGCTCGCGTGCCGCTTTAATGGGCGAACAGCCCAACCCTTGGGACCTGCTTCAGCCCCAGGATGCGACGAGCCGACATCGAGGTGCCAAACCTTGCCGTCGATGTGAACTCTTGGGCAAGATAAGCCTGTTATCCCCGGGGTAGCTTTTATCCGTTAAGCTACGGCCCTTCCACACGGGACCGTAGGATCACTTTGCCCGACTTTCGTCTCTGCTCGACTTGTTGGTCTCGCAGTCAAGCCCCCTTATACCAATACACTCGATGCACGGTTTCCATCCGTGCTGAGGGGACCTTTGGACGCCTCCGTTACCTTTTGGGAGGCAACCGCCCCAGTTAAACTACCCGCCTGGCACTGTTCCCACCCGAAGGCAGGTTAGAACCAAAACCACGCAAGAGTGGTATTTCACCGTTGGCTCCACTGAAGCTTACGCCCCAGCTTCACAGCCTCCCACCTATCCTACACATGCACAGCTCGAGTCCAATGCCAAGGTATAGTAAAGCTCCCGGGGTCTTTTTGTCCAGTTGTGGGTAACCCGCATCTTCACGGGTATTTCAATTTCGCCGAGTCCCTCGTTGAGACAGCGCCCAAGTCGTTACACCTTTCGTGCGGGTCGGAACTTACCCGACAAGGGATTTCGCTACCTTAGG
>Ga0315282_10001190_pt1 | contig 50001 bp, 32 predicted proteins | sample YL17G07_20_MG_FD_203693 | JGI IMG/M metagenome (GOLD analysis project Ga0315282, IMG submission 203693) | Sediment microbial communities from Yellowstone Lake, YNP, Wyoming, USA - YL17G07_20 | ecosystem: Environmental > Aquatic > Freshwater > Lake > Sediment | place: USA: Wyoming | collected...
CAAGAGCTCCGCTGCATCATGAGGACTATTGAGAGAATCTGCGCCCTAGATTTTTTTTCATCCGAGATTGCCCTGACCGATCAAGGCAAATTCGTCGTCGTCGATTATGTCAATGAAGTCTGCGACATGCGGCCTCAATCCAAATATTACGACGGCGCTCCGGATGCCATCGTCCATAAGATCGAACGCTTGATAGCCGAGCATGTCGGAGGACGGATCAGACCGCAGAAGGAAGGAAATTCGTAGGCCAGCGATGATGATTCAGCTCCGGAAATATCCCGCCCTCCGACCCTCCTCCAAGATTTATCCTTGGTTCGAATTCCACATCCTCGCCTCGAAGCGAAAGACGTATCAAGTTGACGAATCTCTCTTCACCAGCAGCGGAAATGTCGTTTTCCCGAACTACGCCGCCGTCCGCCTTCTGGCCCAAAAAATGAACGCCCAGCGCGACGTGAAGCAGAATCCGCAACAGACGATCCGGGCCGGCGAGCTCAACGCCGCAGGGCTCATCGATGAAATCTGCCATTTTGTCCTGCGCTTGTATGAAGAAACGGCCAACCCAAAAGTGTTTGAGCGGGCGGCGCGAAAACTGGCTCAAACGATCCGCCCCGCCCAAATGGCCGAGACGCTCCTTCACTTCGGAACGCTCTTCCCTCCGCTCAAGGTGTTTGTCGGCAAAAGCAGGCTCGAAGAATATCTCCATCAAGAAACCGGGGAAAAGCCGCAGGCTGAGGTCATGCTGGAGGAGATGATCCTTCTTCACTTCGCCAACTTCAATCCTGCTGGTGCCCCGTTCCGAGAATTGTTTGATGACAGAGATTTGAAGGAACGGACAGCGTATTCCCGAGCCATCGCTCAACTCGATCGATTTTTCCGGACGGAAAAATCGTTCGGACCGCAAAACCAATCCATCTTCGATTTGCTGCGGGCGCCGATTCTGGCCAGCCCCAACAGTTTGGCCGGACAACTCGAGTACATCAAGAAGCACTGGGGATTGATCCTCTCGGATAAATTTCTCGATAAAATCTTGGGCGCCGGCGATTTCATCAAGGAAGACAGGAAGCTGGTTTTCCCGGGAGGCCCAAGCCCATCGCCCGTGCCGAGATACTCCCAGGAGGAGATGGATGGGGTCGGGCTTCTTGATTCTGAGCGCTTCACCTCCGATTCGGACTGGATGCCCAATGTCATCCTCCTGGCCAAGAACACCCATGTCTGGCTCGACCAGCTTTCAAAAAAATACAAGCGAGCGATCACCAAGCTGAATGAAATTCCCGACGAAGAGCTGGACGAACTCGCGCGCTGGAACTTCACGGCTCTGTGGCTCATCGGCATCTGGGAACGAAGCTCGGCCTCGCAGAAGATCAAGCACTGGACGGGAAATCCGGAAGCGGTCGCCTCGGCCTATTCCCTTCACGACTACACGATCGCCGAGGATCTGGGAGGCGAGGACGCCTTCCAGAATCTCCGGCAGCGGGCCTGGCGGCGAGGGATCCGTCTCGCCGGCGACATGGTGCCGAACCACATGGGGATTGATTCCAAATGGATGATCGAGCATCCCGATTATTTCATCCAATCCAGCGACCCTCCGTTTCCCAACTACCGATTCAGCGGCGGAAATCTGTCCGAGCATCCCGACGTCGAAATCCGCCTCGAGGACGGCTATTGGAACCGAACCGATGCGGCCGTCGTCTTCGAACGGATCGATAAACGCCGGGGAAATATCCGCTACATCTACCACGGCAATGACGGCACCCACATGCCCTGGAACGACACGGCCCAGCTGGATTTTCTCAAGGCGGAAGTTCGAGAGGCCGTCATCCAAACGATCCTCCATGTCGCCCTGAAATTTCCCATCATCCGTTTCGACGCGGCCATGACCCTCACCAAGCGTCACTTCCAGAGGCTCTGGTATCCGCAACCGGGATCCGGCGGCGACATCCCTTCGCGCGTCGATCACGCCCTCTCCGCCGCTGAGTTCAATAAGTTGTTTCCAAACGAATTCTGGAGAGACGTCGTCGACCGAATCAACGAGCGAATGCCGAACACCCTGCTTCTGGCCGAGGCGTTTTGGCTGTTGGAGGGATACTTCGTCCGGACCCTGGGCATGCATCGCGTCTACAACAGCGCCTTCATGCACATGCTCACCAAGGAAGAGAACGCCAAGTACCGGGAGCTCATCCGCAACACGATGCACTACAATCCCGAAATTCTCAAGCGCTATGTCAACTTCATGAGCAATCCCGACGAAGAAACGGCCGTGGCCCGATTCGGAAAGGGCGATAAATACTTCGGCGCGGCGTTATTGATGGTGACCCTGCCCGGCCTGCCGATGTTCGCCCACGGTCAAATCGAGGGATATTCCGAAAAGTACGGGATGGAGTATAAGCGGGCATATTACCAGGAGGAACCGGATCGAGACTTTGTCCGGAGGCACGAGCAGGAAATATTCCCGCTCCTGGGCAGGAGGCATCTCTTCAGCCAAGTGTCCCATTTTGAGCTTTACGAATTCATCGATAGCCGCGCCCGGCTCAACGAAAACGTCATCGTCTATTCCAACAAATCGGGAAACGAACGGGCGTTGGTCTGCTTTCACAACAAGTATGAGGAAACGGCCGGCTGGGTGAGGAATTCCGTCGGCCGGAACACGGCTTCCACGGATCAGCCAAAAATCATGTCCAGGACTCTGGGAGAGGCCCTCGAGTTCTCTTCGCAGGAAAAAGTCTATTACATCTTCAAAGACGCCAAAACCCGTCTCGAGTTCATCCGCTCCGGCCGGGAGCTGCACGAGAGAGGATTGTTCATCGTGCTCAAGGCCTTTGAGGCTCACCTCTTTTTGGACTTTCGGGAAATCTATGATGCCCGAGGAGAATACGAACGGCTGGCCGAATCTTTGGAGGGTCGGGGCGTGCCGGACATACAAGCCTCTTTAAATGATTTTCGGCTTGCCCCCCTGCAGCGGACGCTGCGCGACTTGCTGGATCAAAATTCGGTCGGGCGATTCATGAGGGTCATTCTCTCCGATCGAAAGAAACTCAAATCTTCAGAACAAGACTTGAACGACCTCGTTCAGGCCTACCAACATTTCATCGAGCAAGCCAGAATGTTCGCCGAGCTTCCGGCCGAGACAAAAACGATGACGGACAACTTCAAACAAAACCTGCAGACGATTCAACAAATGGATCGTCCCGGGAGCGGCGAGTCCGGCAAAAATTGTTTTCTCATCGACCTTCGAGACCCATCTCGACGGAACGCCCGTCTTCTTCTTGGTTGGCTCTTTGTCTCCCAACTTCATCCCACCCAGAATCTTCGGATCTTCGATGAACTGCGATTGGCCAAAGCATTCGAAGACATCTTCGAGCAAGCCGGCCTCTCAGAAGAACAGAGGAGAGCGGATTTGAGTCTCCTAAAAATCCTGTTGGCAGGAAATATCTTCCTTGAGGCGGCCGGACAAAACCCGGGCCGCGCGCTCGGGGAACTCCTTGACCGGGACGAGGTCAAGATATTCATCAAAATGAATGATTATGAAGGCATCCTCTATTATGACAAAGAGCGATTTGAAGAATGGCTGTCCTGGCAATTCACGGCTGCCTGTCTTCAGGTTCCCCCGCAGACAAAAAAGACAGATGGCGCGGTCGTCTCAAAAATGGAGGACCTGTCCAAGCTCGTTCAAGAAATTCTTCTCGTCTCGGATGAATCTCAATACCAGCTTGAGCGTTTGAAAAACAAACTCTAAACTACGCCTTTTTCAAGGCGTCGGCATAGAACTTAGTGATGTATTCTTTGACCATCCGCAGAGCAGAAAATTTGGAGCCGGCGCTTTTGATCGCCTCTTTCATAACCTTGACCCAGCCGTGAGGGAGACCGTCGGCCGAGTCCGCATAATAGAGGGGGATGATCTCATTCTCCAAGAGGTCATAGATGGCCTTGGCGTCTGCCCCGTCTCTGTCTCCCTGAATTTCTTTCTTGCCAAAAGTCCAGCCGTTTTTGCCGTTGTAGCCTTCGATCCACCAACCGTCCCAGATGCTGAGGTGAGGGATGCCGTTCAAAGCCGCCTTCATACCGCTCGTCCCGCAGGCTTCATTCGGCGGCAAAGGATTATTGAGCCAGACATCCACGCCGTGGGTCATGTATTGGGCTATCAGTTCGCCGTAGTCCTCGATAAAAGCGATATGTCCGCCCATCTCCGGGTTGCGCGCGGCATTGAACACTTTTTGAAGGATCCGTTTGGCCGGCTCATCGGCAGGATGGGCTTTGCCGGCAAAGATGATCTGGACAGGACGCCACGGGTCATTCAAGAGTTTTTTGAGTCGCTCCAGGTTATGGAAGACAAGATCCGCTCTTTTATATGTGGCGAAGCGGCGGGCAAAGCCGATCGTCAGCACGGAGTGATCCAACAAAGTGCCTCCGGGCAGGACGAGCGAAGGGCTGATCCGGTCTTCAGCCCAGCGTTTTCGAGCGCGTTCGCGGATGGCGTCGATCAGTTTGATTTTAAGCCAGTAATGGGTTTTCCACAGCTCTTCGTCGGGGATGTCATCGACGAGCTCCCAGAGAGCGGGGTTGTCATGATCCTCCAACCATTGGGAGCCCAAATACTTGTCAAAAAGCGTCAGCATTTTTGAGTCGATCCAGGTTGGAATATGGACGCCGTTGGTCACAGAATCAAGGGGGACTTTCTTTTCCGGAAGATCGGGCCAGAGAGGCTGCCAAATCTTACGGGCGACCTTGGCGTGCTTCTGGCTCACCCCATTCCGGTAGCCCGACATCCTGAGGGCGAAGGCCGTCATGTTGAAACCCGAAGAAGGCCGATCGGGGTGGATTCCCAGTTTGAAAAAAGATTCGCGGTCGAGACCGAGGGCCGGCCAATAGGCATGAAAATACTTTTCCATGAGCTCGAAGGGAAAAACATCATGGCCGGCCGGGACCGAAGTGTGGGTCGTGAAAACCGACGTCCTGCGGACCGCCTCCGACGCCTCCTCAAAACTCATTCCTTTCTCGACGCGTTCCCTGATCCTTTCGAGCAGGGCAAAAGCGGCATGCCCTTCATTGAGGTGGAGAACGGAGTGAGTGATGCCGAGAGCTTCGAGGACTTTGGATCCGCCGATGCCCAGAACGAGCTCCTGCCGCAGCCTCTGCTCGACATCGCCGATATAGAGATATTCGGATATCTTCCGGTTGGCTACATCGTTGTCCTCGATATCGGTATCCATCAGATAAAGAGGGACGCGCCCGACCTCGATCTTCCATACGGCGACATAGATGGGAGGCTCGATCATGACTCCTTTGATCACGATTTGTTTCCCAACTTTATCCAGGACCTTCGAAATCGAGGCCGCCTCACGGTCGAGAGCCTGTCTGACGTCTTCCTGCCAGCCATCCTCTCGGATGTGCTGGAGGACGTAGCCCCCCGGATACATGAAGCCGACGACGACCAACGGCACCTTCAAATCGCTGCACTCTTTGAGAAAATCGCCGGCCAAAAAACCCAGCCCGCCCGCATAAAAGGGCAAAGAATGGTGCAAGCCATACTCGGCGGAAAAGTAGGCAACGGGAAAGTGATTCGGGTCAACGGCATTCTCGATGAGAAGGCCTTCTTTCGGGTCCAAATCTCTTCTAAACTGAGCCAGAACAAAATGATAATGGCGCATATAGTGGGGATCTTGAGCGGCTGATTCGAAAACCTCTTTCGGGAGCCGGCGCAGCATCAACACTGGATTGTGGCTGCTCTCCTTCCAGGCCTGACGGTTCAGCCCTTTGAAAAGCAGGCGGGCGGCCGGATGCCAGCTCCACCACAGGTTATTCGCCAGATCGCCGAGCCCCGCCAGCTCGTCGGGGAGATTCGAAAATTCATTTCTTGGAGGTTGCGTCGTATTCATGCCTGCTTTTATACCACACTTTGGCGGATTCCGAACAACATTTATCGATATCGGCCGTGGCCCGCAAAACCCGGCAGACGTTGATCAAAAATAGCAGACGGCCTATCAATGAATCGCAGGGAAGAATTGGCGCCGATCAATCATATCTCACGACGGATTTTCTAGCGCTTATGGTCCTCAAACATTCGGCCAGGCAGGCTTCGAGCGTCTCTCCCTCCCGGGACTTCAGGATCACTTGAATCCCTTTCTCCCCGCGATGAAGGGTCGGCGCGGCAACGGCCGGACCCAGGATCTCGATGTCGCGGCTGAAAGCCCTGATCCGGCCGATGAGTTCCCTCGCTCTTTGGGCGAGCCGTCTCCGGTCTTGACCCAGGAGACAGACCTCGGCCATGGCCGAGAAAGGCGGATAATTCATGAGTCGGCGGAACTGGATTTCCTGATCGAAAAACGCCGGATAGTCCTGCCGGACCGCTTCCCGAAGGCTGTAATGGTCGGGGAAAGCCGTCTGGATCACGATCTCCGAGCCGGCCGGCGCCGAAAAACGCATCATCCGGCAAATGACCTCGAATGTCTTTTGCGAGGCCCTGAAGTCCGAAAAGGCGAGCAGGGCCTCGGGATTCAGGATCCCGATCAAGGAGACGGGCGGAAGTTCCGTCCGGCGGGCGAGCATCTGCGTTCCCGTGAGGATATCGACCCTGCCTTCTTGGAAATTCCGCAGAATTTTTTCGCGGGCCGCTTTCGTTTTCACCCGGTCGCTGTCAAAGCTCGAAACGCGGGCCTGCGGAAAGAGTCTGTGGAGCTCTTCCTCGACGGCTTCGACGCCGATGCCCCGCGGCTCCATGACGCGGCTCCCGCAGCGCGGACAGGATGCGGAGGCCGGTCTGGAGCTGCTGCAGTAGCGGCAGACGAGCTTCCCTTCCTTTTTATAATAGGCCAGGGGAATGTCACAGCGGTCGCACCTGGGGATATGGCTGCAGCGCGGGCAGAAAAGAAAAGAAGCGTATCCGCGGCGGTTAAGGAAGACGAGGCTCGGCCGCCCGGCCTCAAGATTCCTCCGCAGCCCTTCCTCAAGCTTCCGCGCCAATAACGCTCTTTCAGACCGGTCGTCGATGATGATGACGTTTTTTTTTGCGCCTTCGCCGGCCAGGGCGAGGAGATGACCTTCGGTCCGCGCTCGGTGAAAAGCTTCCACGGTCGGAATATCGGAGCCATAGACCACAAGCGAGCCGTGCTCGACCGCTTTCAGTCTCGCTCCCAGGCGCGCGTCATAAGCGGGGCTTTCCGTCTGAAGGTAGGCTTCATCGTGCTCTTCATCGACGACGATCAAACCCACGTTCTCCGCCGGCGCAAAAAGCACGGACCGCGGCCCGACCACGAGGCGCCTCCTCCCGGCTTTGATCTTCTGCCATTCAAGCTCCCGGGCGTTTTCGGACATCTGGCCATTAAGAAAGGCCGCCGTCTCCCCGAGGCGCTTTCCCAGGAACTCCCGCCAAGGGCCGGACATCTCCACTTCCGGATTGAGAAAAAGGACTTGTCTCATCCGGGCCAGGACTCTTTGGATGAGAGGCGCATAGGCCGCCCGACGCGCATCCCGGCCGCCAAAGAGATAAAAAGAGGCGAATCGATTTTCTTCAAGGGGACGGGTCATCGCCTCCACGGCGCCGTGGACGGAAGGATCGGCGCTAAAATCGAGCTCGAGTTGGATGGGCCGAGCCCGCCCGAAAGCCACATTTTTCTTCTTCGGCTTTCTCCTCTCCTCGAAGACCTGGACCAATCCTTTTTTATCCATGCGGGAAATCAAGGAGGGAAGGCTCTTGACGCCCGTTTTACGGCGCAGGTAAAAAATCGTGTATGTCTTCGATCCGAGAACGTCAGCCGCTTTTTTTTCTTCCTTGGATAACGTTTTGGACTGCCAGGCCTGTTTTCCCTTCTCCGTCAGGCGCACTTTGGCCGATGTTTTCATCTCCAACGACGGCGGGAGCGTCGCTTGAAGGAACTCGCCCCAGGACGAACAAAAATGCCCGCTCAAGCGGCGGGTGAAGGCCAGCGTCGCCGGAGAGACCACGGGCTCCTCGTCGATGATCTCCTTGATCTCCTTGAGGGCGATATCGCCCGGCAGGCCTTGCTCCTGGACCCGGACGATGAAGCCGGCCAGCGTTTTGCTGCCCAACGGCGCCTGGACTCTGACGCCGGGTTTGGCCGCATCGAGGTCTTTGGACGGAATCAAATATAAAAAGCTCTGGCTGAGGGGGAGGGGGAAAACGACTTCGGCAAGGCGAGTCATTTTTTGTCGAGCCGGGCCATGACCTTCTGCATGTCGCCCCAGACCATTCTCCGGAGCTCTTTGTTTCCTTCGTTGCGGACGAGATAGGACGGATGAAAGGTCGGCATGACCGGAATGCCCAGCCAATCATGAAAATGGCCGCGGAGCGACGTCATGCCTCCTAAAGTGTGGGAAATGAAAAAGTCCGCGGCGATCTTGCCCAGGGTGACAATGACCTCGGGACGGATGTTCCTGATCTGTTCGAGGAGATAAGGCGTGCAGATCTCGACTTCATCCCGGTGCGGAACGCGGTTATTGGGTGGCCGGCATTTGACGACGTTCGTGATGAAGACCTCCGAACGATCGAATTTCATCGCCTGGATGATCTTCGTCAGCAGCTGGCCCGCCCGCCCGACAAAGGGACGCCCTTGAACATCCTCGTCATGTCCCGGGCCCTCGCCGACGAACATGAGCCTGGCCCGGGTGTTGCCCTCTCCGGGGACGGCCTGGGTTCGGCCGGCCGCCAAGGGGCACTTCCGACAGCCGAGGATCTCCTCGTGGACCGTTTGGATGTCCATCGCGGCGGCGGGGAGCTTTGGAGCTGAGGAGGGAGAAGGAGAAAGGGAAGACTCGGCGGCCGCCGTCTGGGCCGGGGCCGGCGCTTTCTCGCTCCTGAAGATGAAATCCGCCCCGATGTCCCTGAAAAATTCGAGCCTCTCTTCGAGGTCGGAAAGGACCTTGTCAGCGTCTTTTCCCAAAGGATGCCTCGATCGCGTCCCAGACAATGCGGCTCAACTCGCGCTTGCTCAACTTCGGCGTCTCCTTCGCCCGGCCTTTGGCCTCGACGAGGAGGGCCTGGTTATCGTCCGTCTCAAAGCCGATGCCTTCCCGAGAGACATCGTTGGCCACGATGAAATCCAGGTTCTTCTCCTTGATCTTCTTTAAAGCATGGACCCGCAGGTCCTCGGTTTCGGCCGCGAAACCGACCAGAAATTGATTTTTCTTCCGCTCGCCCAAGGCCTTCAAAATATCCCTTGTCCGGACGAGCCGCAGGGTATTCGGCAAATCCTCTTTCTTGATTTTTCGGCTGGACTTGGCGGCGAAGGTGAAATCGGCCACGGCCGCCGCCATAACGACGATATCGACTCTCGAGAAGCGTTTTAAAACCTCCCGCTCCATTTCCGCCGCGCACCCGACGCGGACGAGTTCCGCTCCGGCCGGCGGCACCTCCGCGCTCGGTCCCGCCACGAGGATGAGGCGGGCTCCGCGCCAGAGAGCCTCGCGGGCCATTTCAAAACCCATTTTTCCCGAAGAGCGGTTGGAGATAAAACGGACCGGGTCGAGGGCTTCACGGGTCGGTCCGGCAGTCACGAGGACGGTCTTGCCCCGGAGGCTTGTCCTTTTCAGCAAAAGCGCCAGGCCGCGCCGGACGATGTCGTCCGGGGCGGCGAGTCTCCCCCAGCCTTCATCCCCGCAGGCGAGAGGCCCTTTGGCCGGCTCGATGAATTCCGCTCCGCGGGCGCAGAGTTTTTTTATGTTTTCCTGGGTCTGAGGGTGGAGGTACATCGCTTCGTTCATGGCCGGAGCGAGAAGGACCGGCGCCTTCAAGGTCAGATAGAATGTGGACAGAAAATCATCGGCCACACCCGAGGCGAATTTTCCGATGATGTTGGCCGTCGCGGGCGCCACGACAAGAAGGCTGATCTCTTGGGCCAGCGAGACGTGGGCTACCGACCAGGGATGGTCCTCATCGAAAAGGTCAACGATGGTCTTGTGGCCGGACAGCGAATTGAAGAGCAGCGGAGAGATGAGCTTCGCCGCGTTTTGGGTCATGATCACCTGGACGTCCTGGCCGGCTTTCTGAAAACCGCGCAGGATCTCGCAGGCTTTATAAAGGCTGATCGAGGATGTTACGCCGAGGGCTATTTTCGCCATCTCTTCACCATTCTAAAACTGAGATGACATTATATCATTTAAAGCTCTGCAATATCGTTTTGATCTCGGGCTTTCGGATATCGAGCCGACACCTCGAGCTGAGGATGATGGACTCAAGCTCCAGGACGGCCCTGTCAAGCTTGTTGTTGACGACGACATAATCGAAAAGCGCGTAATGCCGGATCTCTTTCTTGGCGTTTTTGAGCCGGCGTTCGATAACAGCGGGCTTGTCCTCGCCCCGCTCCCTGAGCCTCCGCTTCAGCTCCTCGAACAGAGGAGGCAGGATAAAAATGAATACGGCATTTTTAAGCCGGGACATGATCTGGCGTGCACCCTGGACATCGATGTCCAGGACAAGGTCGTCGCTCCTCCCTTTTTGAGCGATTTCTTTCTTCGAGGTGCCGTAATGCTGGCCGTGAACGACGGCCCATTCCACAAATCGTTTTTGGGCGATCATCCTCTCGAACTCTCGTTTCGTCACGAAAAAATAATCCCGCCCGTCCCGCTCGGAAGGACGCTTCGCGCGCGTCGTGTGCGAAATCGAGAACCTGACGTTCCGCAGATCCCTCAGAACGTGGTGGATGACGGTCGATTTCCCACAGCCCGATGGCCCGCTGACGACAAATAGCATCCGCTCCTCCTTCTATTCCAAGTTTTGAACCTGCTGGCGGATGCTCTCGACTTCGTTCTTGATCAGGAGCCCTTCGCGGGTGATGCCGATATCCTGGGATTTGGAGTTCAACGTGTTGGCCTCGCGGGTGAGTTCCTGGGCCATGAAATCGAGCATCTTGCCGGCGGGTTCGCCCCGCCCCGAGGTCACGAGCTCCAGCGCGGCAGCCAAATGGCTTTGCAGGCGCTGGATCTCTTCCGAGATATCATAGCGGCTCGTCAAATAGGCGACTTCTTCCGAGAGCCTCTCCTCGGACAGAGGATTGTTGCCGTTCAATTCTCTAAGTTTCTGCCGCAACTTATGTTGCACGGTCCGTGGTTGTTTTTTGATCAATTTTTCGATGCGACTCACGGCCGATTTAACGTTCAAGATATGCTTCTTGATCTGGGCCGCGGTCTTTTGCCCCTCGAGCCGGCGCGTTTTGATGACCTCATCCAAAGTTTTTAAAAAGCATTTCTCGACGAAAGACCTCTCGGCCGGGCTCAGCCCTTTTCTCTTGAGCTCCACGAGCTGGGGAATTCGAAAAAGGTTCTCCGCGGAAAAGACCATCTCTTTTTTGAGGCGGGCCGCAACCCGGCTGAGCGAGACGATGATTTTTTCAAGCAGGCCTTCGTTGATCTGGATGTCCCAGCTCGAAGGATCATGAAAATCGAGGTCGAGCGAAACCTCGATCCGCCCCCGGGCAATCTTGTCTTGGCAGAGGACACGCAGCCTGTTCTCGACATCGCCGCTGGGGGCACCCTTATAGTTCCAGTCGAAGAAACGGTGGTTCAGGCTTTTGATGCTGACTTTCACCCGGATCGTGCGCGAATCGTAGTTCTTCTCGGAGAAACCCGTCATACTTTGAATCATGAAGCGATCTCCTCCTCCTCGGGAAACTGGAGGTCATGCAATTTTTTATAGAGGCCGTCTTTCTTCATCAGCATCTCATGAGAACCGAATTCGACGATCCGGCCCTTATCGACGACGAGAATCTTGCCCGCGTTGCGGACCGTGGACAGCCGGTGGGCAATGACGATCGTCGTCCGGTCCTTCATGACGTTGGCCAGGGCGGCCTGGATGAGCCGTTCAGATTCGGAATCGAGGGCCGAGGTGGCCTCATCGAGAATCAGGAGGGGGGGATTCTTGAGAAGGGCGCGGGCGATCGCCAGCCGCTGTCTCTGGCCCCTGGAGAGGAGAGCGCCTCGCTCGCCGATCGAGGTCTCATAGCCTTCGGGAAGCTCCATGACGAACGTGTGGCATTCGGCGGCTTTGGCCGCGGCGACGATCTTCTCCTCGGATATGTCTTCAAGCCCGTAGGCGATGTTGTTCCGGATGCTGTCGTTGAAGAGGACGATGTCCTGGGTGACGAGCCCAATCTGCGACCTCAGCGAGGCCAGGGTGACGGCCCGGATATCGATCCCGTCGATCTTGATCGATCCGGCCTTCGGCTCGTAAAAGCGTAAAAGAAGATTGATGATCGTCGTCTTCCCGGCGCCGCTCAATCCGACGAGAGCCACCATCTCCTTGGGCCAGACTTCGAAATGGATATCGAACAAGACCGGCCGGGATTCATTATAAGAGAAGCCGACGTGCTCAAACCGGACCTGCCCTTTGACCGAGGGCAGCGGTTGAGCACCGGGGAGGTCTTGGATCTCGAGGGGACTGTGCAGGACTTCTTGGATGCGGGCATGACAGCCGACGGCCTGTTGGATGCTATTGTTGGCCCGGCTGAGCCTTTTGATGGGCGTGAAGATCATGAAGATGGCCATGGCGAAGGCGCCGAAATCGCCGGGGCTGATTTGGCTGCTCATGACCCGCTTCGTGCCGATGACCAAAATGACCGCGCCGAGAACTCCGCCCATGAACTCCATGAACGGCGAGGAGAGCGAGGAGATCCAAGCCAATTTGAGGTTGATCTTGCAGTAGTTCCAGGTTGACCTCATAAATTTCTTGAGTTCAAACTGCTCCATGGTGAAAGCTTTGACGATCTTGTTGCCGGTGATGGTCTCGTGGAGCAGGTTGTAAATCTGGCCCATCCTCACCTGGCTCTGAAAACCTTTTTTCTTGAGCTGCCGGCTGAAGACCGCCAGGGGAATGACGGCCGCCGGCGCGATGACGAACGACAACAGCGCCAGCTTCCAATCCCGGACGAACATCTGGACGAGGAGCGCCAGGAGGATGAACGTCTCTTCGATCATGTCGCCCATCGAGCTCGAGACCGCCTCCTGGATCTTGTCCACATCGTTGGTCAAGCGGGACATGAGGTCGCCGGTCGCGGCCCGATCGAAATAGCTCGTCGACTGAAAAAGGATGCGGCCGTAGAGATCGTCCCGCATCGTCTTGATGATTCTGTTGCCGGCGGACTTCATGAAAAACGACGAGAGAAAGGTGAACAGGCCCTTTCCGAAAATGACGACGACGACGATGAACGGCAGAATGCTTTTGATGCGCTGCCGGCTGATATGGAGAAACCGGAAGACGAGATCCATGAAACGGAACTTGGCTGGAATCTTGGAAAGAGGCGGCTGGGAGGCGAGGTCCGGCGCTTTGTCCGATGCGGCCGGCGGAGAGGTCTCCTGGGCTTTTTCGACGGACGCCGGAGGCGTCATTCCGAACATTTCATCGATGATCGGCTGGATCATGTCCACGAACAAATAGGAAAAGAAGGCCACGAAGATCGTGCACAGAAAAGAGAGAATGACCCGTTTCTTTTCGCGGAGGGTCAGTTTAAGGAGTTGAAACATCGTCTTCCGATTCAGGCCTCGCGGGCCTGGAGCAGTTTTTTAGAGATGTCGAAGGCGTTGAGCGCCGAGCCCCGGGTGAGGTTATCGGCGACGAGCCAAATCCAGAAAGTCCGCGGATTCGACTCCTCTTTCTTGATCTGTCCGACGAAGATCTCGTTTTTGCCGGAGACGGTGATGGACGAGGCCGGACACGACTCGCGGAAGGGCGTCAGCTTGAAGGTCGCCTTGTCCAGGAAAAGGGTTTGGAGCGAAGCGATGTCGGCTTCCTGCTCGAACTCGAGATACGTCATCAAGGAATACGTATGGAACACGGGAGCCTGGATAACGGACAAAAAAAGCGGGAAGGCCGGCTTCCCGAGAACGCGCTTGATCTCCGCTACGATCCGGCGCTCGCTGGGACAAAATCCATCGTCGTCCGGACTTTCGGTGCGAGACAGGATATTGAAGGCGATCTGTTCCTTGAACACCTTTTTCTTGGGCGCTGAGCCGTTGAGCAAGGCGACGCTCTGGCCGGCCAGCTCCTGGATGCCGGCGTCGTCAAAAGCCGAGGCAGGCTGGAGGACGAAGGCGACCGCTTTCCGGATCCCGAATTTGGGCCCGACGCGATGGAACAGGTGTGAAAGCATGATTGTCACCGGATGAGGATTGGCGACCAGCCGGCTTTTTTTGGGGTCGAGGCCGCCGTCGTTGACGCCGGCCACGACGAGCGGAATGTCCTCCCGGTCGTTGAACGTCTCGCTGAGATCGATGGCCAGCGAACCCTGTTCTAAGGCCTTCCGGCCGAGCGCGAGGTTGGTCTCTTTATCGGAGGCCAGGAAGACAAGGTCTATCCCCTCCAGCGGATTGCCGCTCGTGCCGCGGATGACTTTCGGCTCTTTTTTGAATTCGGTGAGCTTGCTGTATTCCTCCGCGACCTCCGGATCGAAAAATTCGAGGTCAAAGGCCCCGATATTTTTCTGGCCGAGGACATTTTTGATCTCCCTGCCGCGCATAGAATCCGTTCCGACCAGCGCCAGTTTGAACCGCTTTTTCGCTTTCATCAGGGAATTTCGTCAGGGAAGTTTTTGAAACTCTCTCATCATTTTATACATTTGATCCTTGAGGGCGAGCTTTTTCTTCTTGAGCTCTTTCTCCTCGAATTTTTCCTCATCGGAGAGGAAGGGCTTTTCTTCGAGAGCGGCGAGTTTTTGCTCAAACCGCTGGTGTTCCTCGTGAAGTTTCCGGAATTTGGAGTTTTCTTGGAGAAGGCGCTCTTTCAACTGACTCTCTTCCATGCCCTTTGTCCTCCGCCGGCTAAGAATATCATAATGAATAGGTCATTTCAATTGAAGCGGGTTCTGACAGGATAGCGTTCTTCGGGGACATGATCCCCTGTCCCAAGCTCTCGCGCGAACTCCACTAATATCATGAAAAACCTGACCGTAGTACAGTTTTTTTAAGAGATCGGGTGGCACCGACCGGGGCGCCCCAGAGTCACCTTGGAGGGGAAACCCGCTCAAGGAGTTTCCCTCCAAGAGTGTCCGACAGGACCCGACCCAAACTGTACTACGGTCAGATTAAAAACGTCTTGACTTTATATTTGACAAGGCCCACGGGGAAAAATATACTATATCCCGATTTCCGCGTTTATCGACATTCTTATAAGGCGAGGTAGCTCAGTCGGTAGAGCGAGGGACTGAAAATCCCTGCGTCGGCGGTTCGATTCCGTCCCTCGCCATTCCCTCCTTACAAAAAAACCAAGCCGCACAATAAAAGTCGATGCCTTTAGGGGACCGCTCTGGGGCAACGGGATGGAAAAGAATAATCGGGGAATACGAATAAAAAACGGCCCTGAGCGGGCGGCCGGTCCCCTCCCTCGCCCGCCAAGGGCCGTCCTGAATTCTTCCGCTCCTATCTTATTTCTTAGTTGAACTTATAGGTGATGGAAATGGTTGGAGCGAAGATCTTCATGCCGTAGAGGCCTGGTACCGCTCTTGCATAATCCAGGTCGTACATGGGATTCGGTATGGGCGGCTTATTGAATGTTTTGGCAAAGGGAATGTCCCTGTCCGCTCCGATGAGATATTCGAAGCCGGCCTCGAGCAGGAGCGAGCCGAGGGAGTAGCCCAAGCCGAACGTCACGACTTGAAAGTCATAGCTGGGGAGGAGGATGTTCATCGTCTTGTTCGGCGAAGGTGACTTATCGATATAATAGCCGGCGCGGAGGGCCAGGGCCGTGCTGAGCCGGTATTCGGCGCCGAAGCGAATCTGCATTTTGTCATCCCAGTACATCGGCAGGATGTCCTTCTTGGTCATGGCCATCAGCGTGCCCCAAACGGCTCCGGTATAATTCGCCTTTAGCTCAAAGATCTTCGACCACTGGGTCCACTGGCCGTCGAAGGTGAGGGTCAATTTCTCGGCTGGATTGAAGGCTAGCCCCACGGCGATCCACATGGGCCAGGTGATTTCCCGGTCGAGCGGTGAAGTGCTCAAGGCTCCGATCGGCAGGGCGCCGAGATTGGCAAGCGTAGCGTCGCCACTGAACTTCACCTTGCTGGGCGTCCGGAACGTGAGACCGATGCTGGTCTTATCATCGGGTTTGAACAAGAGGCCAATCGTTGCGCCAACGCCCCACCCGGTTTCGCTTTCCTCATACTGGCCCATGTTGTAAGCCGTATTCGGGATGCCGATAGCAGTTAAGTCCACACTCCCCCCGTACATCTTGATGTCAAACATCCCGTAATTGATGTTGAAAGACGCGGCGAGCGAGAACTTATCGCTGATTTTGTAGGCCAGGGTTGGGGCAATGGTCACCATTCCGATCTTGCTCATCCATTCGATGTTCGTCTGTCCGCCGGAAATGAAAGAGAGCTGGGTGCCGTCCCAGCTTGATCCGAGACCGGAGGGCGTATAGACGCCGATGGCGGCCACGAGATTCTCGCTGATCGGATGGATATAAGCGGCCATTCCGGCAAAGTAGTGCTTTGTCTGTGTTTTCGTGTCGATCGGGGTCGTATCGGTTGTCGAGCCGGGGAAGATGTATTTCCCTAAACTGTAGGGGACCGTGAGCTTGTATGTTCCCGAGGGAATGATGTCGACGCCGAATAAGCCGAACGTCTTGTTTTTAAAAAAGGCGAGGCCGGCGGGATTCCAGTAGATGGCGCTGAAATCGTTGGCCAGGCCGACGAAGGCTCCTCCCATGCTCAGAGCCCTTGTGCCAATGCTGTTCAGGTTCAGGCCGTTGGCGAAGGCAAGCGGGCTGAGGACAAGGAGAACCGACAGAGCGACGAGACATTTTTTGCTCTTCATCATTAAAACCTCCTGCTAAAATAGAAATGTGTTCTCTATTTACAAAATTTTCAACATGTTGTCAAATCAAATATTATTCCAAGGTTCCCCCGATATATCGTTATTTTTTCGAAAAAATGAACTCTTCTCTGTTATCGGCGTCGATTTTGACCGTATTTCCCTCTCTATAATCGCCGGTCAGGATCTTCATGGCCAGAGGGTTCTGGATTTCCTGTTGAATCGTCCGTTTTAGCGGCCGGGCCCCGTACATGGGATCATAACCTTTTTCGGCCAAGGTCGTTCTTGCTCTCTGGCTGAGCTCAATACGGATCTTCCGCTCTTCGAGGCGCCTGCGGAGCAGCTCGATCTGCAAATCGACGATCTTGAGGATGGTCTCTTTGGAAAGAGGCTTAAAAATAATCACCTCATCGATGCGGTTGAGGAATTCGGGCCGGAAGTGGCCTTCGAGAATCTTTTTGATTTCCCGTTCCATGGTTTCGTAATCCAGGGCCAGCTCCTTGATGACCTGGTTCCCCAAGTTGGAGGTCATGATGATCAGAGCGTTTTTGAAGTCGACCGTCCGGCCTTTGCCGTCCGTGAGACGTCCGTCATCGAGGATCTGGAGCAGGATGTTGAAAACATCGGGATGGGCCTTTTCAATCTCATCCAAAAGGATGATGGAGTAAGGCCGGCGCTTGACGGCTTCGGTCAGCTGCCCCCCCTCCTCATAGCCCACATATCCGGGAGGTGCGCCGATCAGGCGCGAGACGGCGTGTTTTTCCATGTATTCGGACATATCGAGCCTGACCATGGCTTTTTCCGAATCGAATAAAAACTCGGCCAGGGCCCGGGCCAGTTCGGTCTTCCCGACGCCCGTCGGCCCGAGGAAAATGAACGACCCGAGCGGACGGGAAGCATCCTGGATTCCCGCTCGGGCCCGCCGGATGGTGTCCGAGACCGCCCGCAGGGCATGGTCCTGGCCGACGACGCGCTTCGACAGCGCGGATTCCATTTTGATCAGCCGCTCCACATCTCCCTCGAGCATTTTGGAAACCGGAATCCCCGTCCATTTTGAAATGACCTCGGCCACGTCCTCTTCGTCCGCTTCTTCTTTGAGCATCTTTTTGTGTTTCTGGATCTCGGCTAGCTCTTTTCCCAGCTTTTCCAGCTCTTTGTTCGATTCGATCAGCTTGCCGTAGCGGATTTCGGCGACCTTTTCCAGGTCGCCGCGGCGTTCCGCGTTCTGCTCCTCGATTTTCAAGGCATCCAGCCGCTCCTTCGTTTTCTTCATGGCGTCGATCAAATCTTTTTCCCTCTGCCATTGCCCTTTGAGCGCGCCGTTTTTTTCCTTGAGATCGGCCAGCTCCTGGCCGAGTTTCTCGAGCTTTTCCTGGGAGCTTTTATCTTTTTCTTTTTTCAGGGCCTGCCGCTCGATCTCGATCTGAAGGATACGGCGCTCGAGCTCGTCGATCTCCTCGGGGAGGCTGTCGATCTCGATCCGAATGCCCGAGGCGGCTTCGTCGATGAGGTCGATGGCTTTGTCCGGGAGATAGCGGCCGGTGATATAGCGGTCGGAGAGCGTCGCCGCCGCCACGAGCGCCGAGTCCTTGATCTTGACGCCGTGATGGATCTCATACCTTTCTTTCAGGCCGCGCAGGATCGAGATCGTGTCTTCGACCGATGGTTCGCCGACATAGACTTGTTGAAACCGACGTTCCAGGGCCGCGTCCTTTTCGATGTATTTCTGGTATTCGTTGAGCGTCGTGGCTCCCACGCAGCGGATCTCGCCCCGGGCCAGGGCCGGCTTCAGCATGTTGGAGGCATCGACCGCGCCCTCGGCCGCCCCGGCCCCGACGATGGTCTGAAGCTCGTCGATGAAAAGAATGACCTCCCCTTCGGCCTCCTTGATCTCCTTGAGGATGGCCTTCAACCGGTCTTCGAACTCACCCCTGTATTTCGTCCCCGCGACAAGAGAGCCGATATCGAGGGCGAGGAGACGCTTATTCTTGAGCGGTTGGGGCACGTCGCCGTTGGCGATCCGCTGGGCCAGCCCTTCGACGATGGCCGTTTTGCCCACGCCCGCTTCGCCGATGAGGACGGGATTATTTTTTGTCCGGCGCGAGAGGACCTGGATGACGCGCCGGATCTCATCTTCGCGGCCGATGACCGGATCGAGCTTTCCCTGCCGGGCCAAGGCCGTGAAATCCCGCGTGTATTTCTGTAGAACCTGGTATTTGCTCTCGGGCTGCGGATCGGTGATCCTCTGGGTTCCGCGGATGGCCATCAGGGCTTGAAGGACCGCCTCTTCGGTGACGCCGTTGTCTTCAAGAATCCGGGCCGCTTCCAAGGATTTATCTTTGAGCACGGCCAAAAAAAGGTGTTCGGTCGAGATGTATTCGTCCTTGAGCTTGTCGGCTTCCTTTTGAGCTTCGCCCATGATCTGACGCAAAGCCGCGGAAAAATAGACCTCTCCTCCCTGAACTCGAGGAATCCTGTCCAAGACTTTCTCCAGCTCCTCCCGGATTTTTGTCCTATTCGCCCCGATTTTCCCCAGAGCCGCGACGACGATGTTCTCCTCTTGATTGAGAAAGATCCAGAGCAAGTGCTCGGGACGGATCTCCTGATGACCCATCTCTTCCGCCTTGGCTTGGGCCGCTTGGAAGGCCTCCTGGGACATGACGGTGAATCGATCCAGCCGCATAGCCGTTCTCCTTTCTATGATTAGCTTAATAAATAAATGTCAAAACCGAAATTGTCAAGGGTTGCTATTTCTGACCGTAGTCCAGTTTGGGCCGGGTCCTGTCGCCGACCAGCCCCAGAGTTCTTGCTCATCACCCACCTTCGGGGGGTCCCATTCGCTACGAACTCTGGGGCGCCCCGGCCGGCGCCACCCGATCTCTTAAAAATACCAAACTGTACTACGGTCAGCATCTTTCCAGGACTTCCCCCAATAATTACACCAAAATCGGTCTAAGTTGTTTTATTCTTTGGAATTAGTCTCGACACATATCTGGAAATGAAAATTGGGGGTACTTTTCTGTTTTTTGAAATAAAATGGGGTCCCCAGATGCCCAGCCCGAAGGCTGGCATACGGTTGCTATACCAGAGGAGACCCCGCATGCATTATGCCAAAACAGCCCAAAAATTACGAGAGCAGATCCTTCGATTTTCGGGGGAACTTTCTTTTGGACTCCCGAAGCCGGCTCGTCGGTTTGTAGCCGAAATGATCTACGGGATCCAGGCCCGTCAATCCGTTCGGTTGACGGAGATCGGCCGGGCCCTGCAAGAACCGATCTCTTTAAAGAAAACCGAATATCGGTTGTGCCGCCAACTGCGCCGACAAGGATTATGGGAGCGTCTCTCGAAAATGCTCTGCCGCATGGCCGCGGCCCGTATCCAAGATCTTACCTTGTTGATCCTGGATCTCTCGGACATCAGCAAGAAGTACGCCAGGAAAATGGAATACCTGGCCCGCGTCCACGACGGGAGCGAAGATGGGCTGGGCACCGGCTACTGGCTCCTCCAGATCATCGGCGCCGAATCCGGCAAACACATGGTCCTTCCGCTTTATAATCGTCTCTACTCCCAGCGGAGCCCGGATCATCAAAGCGAGAACATCGAGATCCTGACGGCTATCGAGACGGTCAGCCAGGCGACCCAGGGAAAAGGAGTATGGGTCATGGACCGGGGCGGTGACAGGGATAAACTGCTTTTTCCCCTGATAAAAAGCAAACGCCGGTTCCTCATCCGCCTCTGTCAGGGCCGGCATCTGATTTATCAAGGCCGCGCTCTTGACGATCTGGAGATCGCCTTAGGCTGTCCAATGCTTTATCTCGAATCCATCATCAAAGAGGAGGGAGAGAAAGCCCGCTGTTTGCGTCTGGAGTTCGGCGTCCGCCCCGTCACTCTTCCCGGTCGTCCTGAGCCTCTGTCGCTGGTGGTTGTTCGCGGCTTCGGAGAAGAGCCGCTCATGCTCCTGACCAACGTCCCTCTGAAGAAGACCAGAAAAAGCTTGTGGTGGGCGGTCGAAAGTTATTTGACCCGCTGGACGATCGAAGAAACGTTCCGTTTCATCAAACAGTCGTATCAGCTCGAAGATATCCGGCTTCTGACCTACGTCCGTCTCCAGAACATGATGGCGCTTGTCCTGGCCGCGGCCTACTTCACCATGGTCTATCTGAACCTGCGGACGAAGCTTCGCGTCTTAACCGGCCACGTGCTGCAGGCGGCCCGCCGGGTGTTCGGAATCCCCGACTTCCGCTTCTACGCCCTGGCCGATGGGATCAAGGCGTATCTGTTCGGCCAAAAGAGAGGCCTTTGCGGCTGTTTTTCATCTCGCGATCCGGATAACGGCCAGCGATGGCTCTTCTCACCATAATTTTTGGGGGAACTCCTCTCAGCATCTTTCCTCTTGACAATTCAGAAAAAATAGTTATTTTTTGTTTTGGGAGTCCTTCATGGAAGAAATGGAAATCACCAGCTGGGTGACGCTGGACGCGATCAAGAAGAAAGCAGAACACATCGAGACGGTCGGGAACCTCCAGACCGGCCACAGCATGTCCGTCTTTTGCCGGATCGAGGATGACTATCTCGAGCTCGTCTACAGCGATACGACCGCGAACTACCTGCGCCGCTATGAGGACAAGGACGAGTTCGAGGTCGGGATCGAACAGCGCAAGGAAGAGGACGGCGAATCTCCCTATGAAGAAGACCACGAATTCGAAGAGGATTACGAAAAAAAGGAAAACGAGGAAGGGGAATACGAAGTCGAGGACGAATCGGACATTTAGTGACGCAGCTTCTCCGCCAGCCGGCGGAGAAGGTTCAGGGCAGCCGGGGGGGTCAGGGTCGCGACGATGGAAGACGCCAGCTCGTCTCTGATTTCCCGGAATGCTTCCACCTCGCGGTCTTCCGCGAAGAGGAGCCTCTGGTTCCTGTCTCGCTTTTTGGGCGTCCGATAAGCGATCTTAGGCTGGCCGGCCTCATCCAGCTCCTGTTTTTCCAGATTGAAGAGGATTTCGCGAGCCCGGGAGATCACGTCCGGCGGAATGCCGGCGAGCTTCGCCACATGGAGACCGTAGCTCTGGTCGGAGGGGCCGGGGACGATTTTTCTCAGGAAGACGACGTCGTCCTTCCATTCCTTGACCGCGACATGATAATTCTTGATCCGCTGGAGCGTCAGGGACAATTCGGTGAGCTCATGGTAGTGGGTGGCGAAGAGTGTCCTGGCCCGGATGTCCCCCTTTTCATGGAGGCATTCGGCGACCGCCCAAGCGAGACTCAATCCGTCGAAGGTGCTTGTCCCCCGCCCGATTTCATCCAAAAGGATGAGGCTCCGCGGCGTGGCATTGTTCAGGATATTCGCCGTTTCGAGCATTTCGACCATGAACGTCGACTGGCCGACGCTCAAAAAATCCATGGCGCCGATCCGGGTGAAGATCCGGTCAACGACACCGATCGCGGCTTCCCGGGCCGGGACGAACGATCCGATTTGGGCCAGGATGCAGATGACCGCGACCTGACGGAGATACGTGGATTTGCCGCCCATGTTGGGGCCGGTGATGATCAGGATCTGGTCGGCCTCGCGGTCGAGATATGTCTCGTTGGGGATAAAGGCTTCCTCGTTCGTCAACTCGATGACGGGATGTCGGCCTTCCTTTATTTTAATGATCTCGGAAGTCGTCACCTCGGGGCGGAAATAGTTGCGCCGAGAGGCCAGCTCAGCCAAGCTGCTGAGGACATCGAGATGGGCGATGCGGACCGCGATTTGATGAAGCCGTTGGGTTTCCAGGGCGACCCTTTCCCGGACCTCGGAAAACAATTTATATTCCAGGCTGCCGATCCTCTCTTCGGCATGAAGGACCTTCTCCTCATATTCTTTAAGTTCGGGCGTGAGAAACCGCTCGGAGCCGACGAGCGTCTGTTTGCGGATATAATCTTGCGGGACCTGGGGCAGGTTGGACTTCGTGACTTCGATGTAGTAGCCGAAGACTTTATTGTAGCGGACTTTGAGCGAGGAAATGCCGGTCCTCTCCCTCTCCCTCTTTTCGATGCCTGAAATGAACGCTTTCCCCGAACGGCTCATCGAGCGGAGCTCATCGAGCTCGGGATGGAAGCCATCGTTGATGATTCCCCCTTCGGTCAGCACAAAAGCAGGCTCTTCAAGGATGGCTTTTTCGATGAGCTCGACGATGTCCTCCGCGTTGTCCCACGGACCCCGCATTCCCTCGAGGAGTCCGGCCTTGAAGGGAGCGATAAGCGCCCTGAGCCCGGGCAGCGGCAGCAGCGATTTTTTCAGGGCGACCAGGTCGCGCGGATGAGCCGCGGCCAGCGAGATCTTTCCCGTCAGACGTTCCAAATCATGGATGCCTTTCAGGCTTTCCTGGATCTCCCGGCGGGGGATCGTCTCCTGGAGCAGTTCTTCGACGGCCGCCAAACGCTCGCTGATGGCGGCGCAATCGAGAAGAGGCCGGAGGAGCCAGTTCCGGAGCAACCTTCCGCCCATCGGCGTGACGGTAAAATCGATAACGCCGAGGAGCGAATCTTCCGCCCGTCCATCCCTGAGATTTTTCGTGAGTTCGAGGTTCCGGATTGTGGCTGCGTCGAGGACCATGTGCTCGGCCGTCTGGAGGTAGGAGATCTTGTGGACGAGGGCGAGCGAATCCTTCCGGATCTTCTTCAAATAAAAGAGCAGGGCTCCGCCCGCCGACACGGCGAGACTCTTCTCTTCAAGGCCGAAGCCGACCAAAGATTTCACCCGAAAGTGGTCAAGCAGATAGTTCTTAGCCTGTGAGGCGTCAAAGGCCCAGGCTTCGACCGGACTTTTGAGCACTTTTTTCATATCGGCCTTGGCCAGGACCCGGGAAATCACGTCCTCACTTCCCTCCGGGAAAACGATCTCTTTCGGCGAAGCTTTGAAAAGTTCATCGCTGAGCGCTTTGTCATCCTGCCCCTCACGCTCGGTCACTTTCATTTCGCCGGAGGCAAGGTCGATGAGCGCCAGCCCCCAGCCCGCTTCCTCCACAAACAGGGCGGCGATGAAGATATTTTCCTTGGCCCCTTCGAGGTCGACCTCCACGGCTGTCCCCGGGGTCAGGACTTTGATGACTTCGCGCTTGACGACGCCCTTGGCGGTTTTCGGGTCTTCGACCTGTTCGCAGACGGCCACTTTGTAGCCGCGTTTAAGGAGCTTGACCAGGTAGGGATTCACGGCATGGTAGGGCACGCCGCACATCGGGACTTTCTGCCGCGACGTCAAGGCGATCTCGAGGACTTGAGAACCGATTTTGGCGTCCTCGTAGAACATTTCGTAGAAATCGCCGAGCCGGAAAAAAAGAAGCGTGTCCGGGTGATTTTTCTTGATCCGGAAATACTGGTCCATCATCGGGGTCGCGGAACGGGGCTCGCGCATCATGGTTTTGATTTTAGGGCTTCTTCTCGCCGGGACGAATTATATGGGGATTGCGCTTCTTAAGCAAGATGGCGATTCTCTGACCGTATATCACTTTTCGGGGATATGACCGGAAAATTCTTGGGACACAATCCCTTTTCGAGAGAAAAGGGTTATGTCCCGAATTTTCCGGATCGTGTCCCCCCATCTTGAAAAGTGATATACGGTCAGGGCGATTCTTTATTGACAATTTCTGCGATTTATCACAAATAGAGGAGGTCAAAGCCTGAGCGACAATCGATACCGATAGCCCAGGTTTTTTTTGACGAATTCAAACGAGTCGATGACATTGAGCTCCGGCAGATTCCATTTGGCGATGCAGGCATAGACTTCCTTATGCCCTCTCCGGCGCGCGTATTCAATGACTTTTTTGTGGAGAGCTTTGGAAATCCCCTTGTTTCGGCAGGGCTTAGAGACGAAAGTGATTTGAAGGTAAAACTCCGGGGGTGTCCATCCTGGGGAGACGGGAAGAATATCGTACATGGAATCGACTTCCGGCGCCCCGAGCGAAGGATAGCCGATCAGGTAGCCGACGACTTTTTTTTTGACCTCCGCTACGAATGTTTTGTATTTCGTGCCGGACTTCAAATAGCGATCACGGTAGTCGTCGAGGCCCGACCTGATTTGGACATCCTTGAATTTCTCGGCGAGGTCCGCCTCAAGCTCCCGGACGAGCTCCAACATCGGCTCCAGGTCGGAGGGCCGGTACTCGCGGATTTTGACCTTCGGTTCCGTCTTTCCCATATGAAGATTTCTTTTCCGCCGTATGAACTTCTTCCCCGGGCCTCGCCGAATCCTATCTTAGCGAAATCCGCAGAAATGTCAAAAGGACGGAGCCTTTGCTTCGTGGAGGTTTCAGCCGATTGTCGAGGCCTGGCCCGCTGGCGTGGCTTATTAGACCGGAGGAATCATATCCCAGCGGGTCGTGCCGATCATCTTTGACAACGGCCAAATGAAGAAAGCGATGACCGGCAGCGCAAGAAGAACCCCATAGGGAATAAAGGTCAATCCGAAATGGACAAAACCGAGCAGGGCGGGGAGAATGAGAAGCAAAAATCCCGCGATCCCTTTTTGGGCTTCCCGGGCAATGCCGTAGGGCTTGGCAAAAGGCAGCTCGTTTTTTATAGAGAGAGAAAGAGCGTAGCTGATGACGATCATATTTAATAAAGCCAGGAAGATATCATCGATGACCGGCCAACCCCAGATGAACAAGGTCAGGGCCGACAGCAAGACTAAAACGGCCCCTCCGAATTTGACGATCATAGCTTTGACGCCCCCGCGGAAGAGCTCGCCCGGCCTGGCGATCGGCAGGGAATGGTAGATCCAGGCCGCCTGGGACTGGTCGCTCAGCCGCATCTGGAAGAGCGTCATCGGAATCAACATGCAACCGAAGTAGAGAAAAATGAGATAGCTTTTCGTGTGGGGCAGGTTCTTAAGGGACGCCAGGAATCCTCCCTTCCCTCGCAAGGTCCAAAAAGCGGCGATGGCGAGCATATATCCGAATGTCGGATAAGTCTTCAGTTTAAATTTCCTGTCCCGGCTGGAGATTTTCCAAACGAGCTGGAAGGCGGCCCGCTCCACGGGCTTCGAGGCCACGATCCGGGAAAAGAAGACGAGGAGCCTGGAGACGATCGTCTTTTTCTCCCGGGCCAGGCCCGTTTTCTCCAGTTTCAGGAGCGCCTTGTTGAATCCTGGGGCGAGGTATTTGATGACGACAACAACACAAAGAATGGGCAGGCAAATCCCCATCAGTGTCAGGATCAAGGACTCTTTCGACATGACTCCCGTGACGGCGGCGTCGACCGGCGCCGCAACCCAGGCCGGGGGAAGGAAATACGTCCACCACCGGATCTCGAACGAGACGTTTTTCAGAAAGGAATCCCCGATCAACCGCGGCAGGAGCTGGTAGCCGCCCATGGCCACGGCCGCCATCAAGATCTGAAAATAGAGGATGACGTCCCGAAATCGGTTCTCCCCGGAGACTTTCATCAAGAACAGATAAAAAATATTGGAGACGAAGACGATGAAAAGAACGGACAAGACGAGAGAGACAAGGAAAGGCAGGGTGAACCGAGGACCGTATTTGATCGTTCCGATGACGAGCGTTCCCAGCGAAAGAGACAAGGAGATCATCATCATGTAAAGGACGATGTGGACAATCCGGGTCACGGCGACGGTCCGGCCGTCGATGGGCCGGAACTGGAGGATGGCATTATCCGTGGTGTCGAGCAGCACGGCGGTGAAATCGGAGATCAGGGCCACGGCCGTCATGACCATGATCATGGCCTGGATGAAGACGAGCCCCACGAAGAGAGATCGGATTTGAACCAGGAGCAGGGCGGCGAACAGTCCCAGGAAGGCATAGAGCAGAACGACCCAGATCATGGAATTGGAGACTTCTTTGTCGGACTTGCGCTGGACGACGGATTTTTCCTGACGGTTGTCGACCGTCAGCTTGATCCAGAGAAGCGCCCGGAATTTGGGATAATCAACCTTCATGAGCTTGAAAAGCCCGCGGAATCCGTCCAGAAGCTTGAGGATGAAGTCGGTCATGAATGGCTTTCCGGTTCAAAAGCCGAAATAAACTCCTGGGCGACGCGCTCCAGACCGCTGCTTCCGGTGAGCTGGGTGAAGATTTTTTCCAGCGATTCGCCCTTGTTCATGGCTTGAAGCTCATCGAATGTCCCATCGGCGATGATGATTCCCTTGTCGATGATGACGATCCGGTGGCACAGCCGCTCAACGACATCCATCACGTGGGAGCAGTAAAAAATCGTCTTTCCCTTGGCGGCCAGCCTGGCGAGGATCTCCTTGACGACGAGCATCATGTTGGCGTCGAGCCCGGATAGAGGCTCATCCAGAAAAAGGATGTCCGGGTCATGAATCAGGCTGGCGATGATCAGGACCTTCTGCTTCATGCCCTTAGAGAAAGAGGTCATCCGGGCGTCGGCATAGTCCTTGAGTCCGAAGAGATGGAGCATGTCGCCGGCGCGTTTTTGGAGCTCCTGCCCGGGGATTTCGTGGATCTGCCCCAGAAAGCGCAAGTATTCGTTGGGCGTGAGAGTGTCGTAAAGGGCGGCTGTCTCCGGCACATAGCCGATTCGCTTTTTAACGTCTTGGGCCTTCTCGGAAATGTTCAGTCCGAAGACCTTGACCTGGCCCTCATACTGCGAGAGCATGCCGATCATGATCTTGACGGTCGTAGTTTTTCCCGCGCCGTTGGGCCCGATATACCCGATGACTTGCCCGGGCACGATATCGAGGTTGATTCCTTTGAGAACGTAGTTCGTGCCGTCATAGCTTTTCTTCAGGTCCCGCAGAATGATGATGGGCTCTTTTTGATTCATATTCATCGGTAGGCAAAATGAGTCAGTTTGACCCCGAGTGCGCTCACTTCTGGAGCGGCGAGGCGTCGTCGATGACCCACATGCCGCGGCCGTTCGTGGCGATGACGATCACGTTGTCCCGCGGATGGACCTGGAGGTCCCAGACGGCCGCGTTGGGCAGGCCGCTGCCCAGGTAATTCCAGGTCTTAGCGCCGTCCGTCGTCACGTACACGCCCAGGTCCGAGCCGAGATAGAGGACCTCCTTTTTCTTGGGATCCTCGCGGATGACGTTCGTCGGGCCGCCCGGCAGGTTGGCCGCAATGCTCATCCAGGTCCTGCCGTAATCCATGGACTTGAAGACGTAGGCCGCGAAATCGTCGTCGTGGCGGCCGATCAAGGCGACATAGACCGTCGCCGGGTCGTACTTCGAAGCGACGATCGACCAGACATGTTTGTTAAACGGCAGCCCGGCCGTGATCTCGGTCCAGGCCTTGCCGCCATCCAGGGTGACCTGGACGCGACCGTCGTCGCTGCCGGCATAAATGACGCCGGCCTTGAGCGGCGATTCGGCGATGGCGGTCAGCGTCGCATAGGGAATGGCGTAGGGGAGCTTGCCCTGCTTCTGCGGATCGTTATAGGTCAGGTCGGGGCTGATCTTGTCCCACGTCTCCCCCCGGTCCTTGGAACGGAAGACGTGCTGGAAGCCGTGATAGACGACGTTGGGATCGTGCGGAGAGAGAGCGGTCGCCGCCAGCCACTGGCCGCGGTGCTCGGGCTCGCCCGCCGCGGGCTTAGGATAGATTTCTTTGCTGTCCCACTGTCCGTTCTTGTATTCCGAGCGCATGAGACGCCCGTAAAAAGACGAGGCATATTCGATGTTGGGATCGGTCGGATCGACGGCGATGATCGTGCCTTCGCCGCCGGGGGCCGTCTCCCAGCGCAAACCCTGGCCCCGGCTGCGGCGGCCGGGCTGCGGCTGGGCCGGGCCCAGACCGAGAGCCCGATAAGTGCCCCAATCCTGGACCGAGCCGTAGACGTTGAACGGCTTGGCCATATCGAACATGACGTTGTAGAACTGGATGGAGGGAATGCCCTTGTGGAAATCCCGCCAGCTCTTGCCGCCGTCGTAGGAGACATTGGCTCCGCCGTCATTGACGTTGATGATGTAGTTCGAGTCGTTCGGATCGATCCACAGGCCGTGGTGGTCGCCGTGGAGATTCTCATAGCTCAAGGGTTTGAAGGATTGGGCGCCGTCCGTGGATTTATACAATCCGAGTCCCATGAGGTAAACGGTGTTGTCGTCATTGGGATCGACGCGGATCTGGCCGAATACCCAGCCGTAGGTTCCGCCGAAGCGTTCCATCATCCGGCCGGTCGGGCTCACCTTGCGCCAAGTCTCGCCCTGGTCGTCCGAGCGGTAAACTTCGGCCCCGACGATATCCGGATAGGATCTCTGGCGGCCGTAGGAATCCCGCTCTCCGGGCGACGGTGAGCGCGAAGGAGTGTGGTTGTCCACATAAGCATAAATGACGTTCGGTTTGGTCCGGCAGAGATCGAGGCCGATGCGGCCGGTGAACTTTGTGTCGGGCAGGCCGTTCGTCGCTTCTTTCCAGGTCTTGCCGCCGTCCGTCGTCTTGAACAGGCCGTCCCCGGCTTCGGGAACCGGATCGCTCCAGCGCTGCCGGATTCGGTTCCACATCGAGGCGACGAGGACGTCGGGATGATTGGGATCCATGACCAGGTCGATGGCGCCGATTTTCTCGTTGATATAGAGGATTTTTTGCCAGGTTTTGCCGCCGTCTGCGGTCTTATAAACGCCACGGTCGGGGCCGTAGGTCCATTCGTGTCCGGAAGCAGCGACATAGACGATCTCCGGGTTCGTCGGATGGATCCGGATCCGGCTGATGGTCTGCGTTCCGGCCAGACCCGCATGGCTCCAAGTTTTTCCGGCATCCGTAGATTTATAGACTCCCGTGCCGGCCATCGAGGCCCGGAAGATATTGGCTTCGCCCGTGCCATAGTAGATGACGTTCGGATCGGACTCGGCGATGTCGACATCTCCCGAGGATAGAGTCGGCAACTCGTTGGTCAGACATTCCCAGGTGATCCCGGTGTTGTCCGTTTTCCACAGGCCGCCGACGGCCGTGGCGATGTAGATGACGTTCCTGTTGCCCTTCGGCACGGCAATATCGGTTGAACGGCCGCCGATAATGTCCGGCCCGATGAAACGCCATTTCATATCTTTGAAGGGTGTCTGGGCTTTCATCGCTTGATGCTGGTCGAACCATTTGAGGCGCAGGGCCGGATCGGTGTTTTCGATCTTCTTTGGCGTTGTCTTGGCCGCCGGATTCTTCGTTTGTGCTCCAGAAAAAACGACGATCGCCAGGACGACGGCTCCGCTAACAAATAAAGATGTCCTCTTAGAAAATTTCATGAATCCCTCCTCTTTGACAGAATGTTGAGGTGACGCAAATCCATTATTCTCTTCGATATTTATCAAAATCTTATTTTTTCTGAGAATGGAAGTCAATAGAATTGACGACTGACCGGATATCACTTTTCGGGGACATGACCGGCGCTAGAAGGCAAGCACCACAAAAGCTTCTTTATCGGGACGCCCGGGCGCGATATGAAGCTCCGGGTGATCGCCCAGAACCATGATGGTGCATCCGTATGTTCCTGCGTTATTAATTCCGGAGTCGCGGTCGGCAAACACCCGTTTGAGGACGGCCAGGTCGAGAATCGCCGCGTTGTCCTTGAATGTTTCCCCGAGGAACTTAAAGCGGGGGCAGCGGGCTTTGTAGGCTTCCAGGGTCATGCCTCTTTTCTTGAGTCCCTCGATGAACTTCGGGTTGAAATCGTCGTTGGCCAGCGGATGGTTCGTGTGATAAGTGAATTCGGCGCCTTCAAAGGGGATAAACTTGACCATCCGGCTCGCCGAGCGCTCAAAGCTGGCGGCCTCCTTCGAACCGCCGATGACATAGTTCTGCGGAGCCGCCGGCTGGATCTCTTGGAGGAACCGGACGGCGTCCTCATAGTTTTTTTGCCGAAGAATCCCCCTGATGACAAAAGCGACGGGGAGGCCTCTGGCCGAGTAAGCGAGCTGGGTAACGGCATTGACGCAGACAGCGACGGAGCGGTCGTTCAAGCCGTTCGCGGCGACAACTCCCGGGATTGTGAAGATGAGAGCTCCCGGCTCCTCGGCGCTGCCCTCGATGCGCAAAACCGTCTGGAATCCATGATAATAGCCTGGAATATCCAGTGTCTGAGCGACGAGAGCGGGCGAACCGCCTCTTCTTTGAGCGGCGATGGCTGTGCACTTCGAGAGGGCGAGGTCGTCGCTCATAACCCAGGTTTCATCGATGAGCTGGAAGGCGTACATGGTTTGGAAGTCGATCCCGGCGCCGTCGGCGATGCCGCGGACTTCGTCCAGGAGTCCAGGCGTCCAGCGTTCGATGGCGGGCTGGAAGTTTGTGGCCTCGAGCAGCCTTTGAATATAGGTCGTCGCCGGAACCGAATAGGTCTTTTCGATGTCCGTTTTCCAGCGCCTGATGAGTTCCTGGATTTCCAGCTTGAGGCTCCGGCCGTGGGTTCGCCCCCGCACATAAGGCGTTCCCTTGAGCTCAACAACCCTGAGCTTTCCTTCTCCTGCCGGAGGTGAGGACTCCTCCGTGAAAAGAGCAAGGGAGACGGTCAGGACGAGAAAGGCAGATAAGAAAAGAAGACGACATTTTCGCATGGAAAGAATATATCCCCGGCTGACCGGGGATGTCAATTTGGACGCGGAACCCACTCCGCCTTTCCCCCCTCGAGGAAAGAGAGGTGAAGGGGGATTCAAAACGGTCAATTCCCGAAGAAACGGGACTGGCGCTTGTCCTTGTTGTTGATGCCGTTGGCGTCGAGAGCCCACATCCCGCGGCCATGCGTCGCGATGACGATGATATTGTCGCGGGGATGGATGATCAGGTCATGAACGTAGGTTGAAGGCAAGTTCGCACCCAGCACATTCCACGTCTTGGCTCCGTCCGTCGTGACATAGACAGCCTGGTCAGTCCCGATATAAAGGATGTTTCTATCCACGGGATCTTCGCGAATGACATTCACCGGCCCGAGCGGAATGCCCGTGGAAATGTCCACCCAAGTTTGGCCATAGTCCGTGGACTTCCAAACATAGGGTGCAAAATCATCATCGCGTTTTCCGTTCTGGGTCATATAAACCGTGGCCATATTGTATTGAGACGCGACAATCCTCGACACCCATTTTTGAGACGGCAGGCCGGCCATGATCTCATTCCAAGTCTTGCCGCCGTCCTTTGTCACCCAGACCTTGCCGTCGTCCGTTCCGGCATAGATCAAGCCGTATCTGAACGGCGATTCGGAGATGGCGAAAAGCGTGTGATACGGGATATCGCCCATTTCCGTCAAGGTATTGTAGGTCAGGTCGGGGCTGATCTTTTCCCAAGTGTCTCCCCTATCGAGCGAGCGGAATAAGAACTGCATGCCGTGATAGAGGATGTTCGGGTTGTGAGGGGAAAGGACAAACGGCGCCAGCCACTGGCCGCGGAAGCGCGGCTCGTTTTCGAACGGACGCGGCAAGAGTGTCTTGCTCGACGGCCGGCCGGCCGAGACACCCGGCCTGTCGTATTCCGTCCGGCTGATCGTGCCGTAGAAGCCGGCCGAATAGACGATGTTCGCGTTGGTTGGGTCGATGGCCTGGTTCGAGCCTTCGCCGCCCGGAGCACTTTCGAACTGTTGGGCCGGAATCCTGTCCCGTCCGCGGCTCAGGTCGACCGGCGCCCGGAAGCTTCCGTGGTCCTGCATCGAGCCGTAGACCTTGAACGGCGTTCCCATATCAAAATTGATGTTGAAGAACTGGCAGACGGGAATCTGGTTCTGGAAAGAGCGCCAGTTTTTGCCCTTATCGTAGGTGACGGCGAGTCCCTGGTCATATCCCTTGACCATGTAATTGGAGTTCTCGGGGTCGATCCAAAGAGCGTGATGGTCGACGCCGGGACCGGACAGGCGCTGGAATGTCTTGCCGCCGTCGCGAGAGATGTTCAGGAAAAGGCCCATCGTGAAGACCGTATTTTCATCGTTGGGATCGACGCGGATCTGGCCGAAGACCCAGCCGTATGTCCCGGAGTGGCCCTGCATGAATGGCTTCATTTCCGGGGTCAGAGGGCAAACGAGCTTCCAAGTCTCACCCTTATCCTCGGAACGCCAGACCGTCGCGCCCTTGATGAAACCGGCCGAGGGGAGCCCGTAGGAATCCATTTTTTCTTCTTCCGTGGCTTCCCTCGCTTTCTCATAATTATCCACAAAGGCATAAAGGACATTCGGCTTGGTCTGGCAGAGGTCGATACCCATCCGGCCTCTGAATTTCGCTTCCGGCAGCCCGTTGTTTATGGACTTCCACGTCTTTCCGGCGTCTGTCGTCCTGAAGACGCCGCTCTCTTTGGAATTCGCCTCGTTGCGGGGGTCGTTCCATTTCTTGCGCGTCCGCTGCCAAACGGCGGCGTAGAGCGTCTCGGTGTCCTGGGGGTCCATGACCAGGTCGATCGCCCCGGTTTCTTCGCTGACATAAAGGATTTTCTCCCAATTCCGGCCGCCGTCCACGGTCTTGTAGACGCCCCGGTCAGAATTCGTCGTCCACTCATGGCCCGAAGCCGCGACATAGACGACATCCGGATTCTTGGGATGGACGACAATCCGGGCGATCGTATTCGTCCCGGCTAGGCCCATATGGCTCCACGTCTTGCCGCCGTCGCTGGACTTGAAAAGGCCGGCACCGGACTGAGAGCTGCGGAAAATGTTGGCCTCGCCCGTTCCAACCCAAACGGTCTGCGGATTCGTCGGCGTGATGGCGATATCGCCGATGGCGGTGGACGGCCCCTGCTCAAAGACCGGATCCCAAGTCGTTCCTTCGTTGTCGGTTTTCCAGACGCCGCCCGAGGCCGTGGCCACATACATCGTGTAGTTCTTGCCTTTCGGGGTCACGACGGCAATATCCGTTACCCGGCCGCTGACGTTCGTGGGCCCCAGAAACTGCCACTTCAGATCTTTGAATTTGGAGTTTTTCTTCATCTCGACGTGCTGGTCGAACCATTGGAGGCGAAGCTCCGACGCTGTGTTCATGATCCGCTGCGGCTTCTTGGCCTGCCACGGAAAAACGAACAGCGAGAACGCCGCCAGGCCCAGGACGAGAAACGCGGCACGCGAACGAAAAGCCTTTGCAATCAACGTCATTTCGATTCCTCCTCGATGGATTTCCGCTCGATCCGGCCGATCGGCCGAAACACGGCTTCATCTTAGAATGAACGACCTTTTTTATCAAGGCGGTGAGAGAACGGCGTTAAAAATCTGGATGGGAGCCAGGCCGTTTTCGGACCTTCTCCGATCATCCTTAACCCACACAAAATGGAAGAGAACCACCTAACTGTACTGCGGTCAGCAAGACAGGACTCGCTCCAGACTGTTCTAAGATCAGTGAGCCCCCTATTTGACTCTGCCACAAAGCTCTGGTAATCTTCGTTTGTATGAACGCCCCGAATCTTTTGACGTCTCTGCGGATCGGTCTTATCCCCTTTCTCATCTGGGCCCTGCAATCCTCGTTCAAAGGACATGAGTTCTTGGCTCTCGGCATCTTTCTGTTGGCCTCCCTGACGGACACGGTGGATGGAATCTGGGCGCGGCGCGCGAAAAAGATCACGGTCCTCGGCCAGCTTCTCGACCCGATCGCCGACAAGCTTCTGATGGTCTCGGCCTTTATCTGCCTGGTCGATGCCGGAACCGTGGCCGCCTGGATGGCGGTCATCATCATCGGCCGCGAGCTCGCCGTCACGGGCTTCCGGGCGATCGCTGCCTCGAAGGGCGTCATCATTCCGGCGTCCTGGCCGGGAAAGATCAAGATGGGCCTGGAAACCATCACGCTCTCCTTCTTGATCCTGGGAAAAGAAATCTTGGGAAAACTCTTCCTGGCCGGCCGGATCGGCCTCTGGTTCGTGCTCGCCGCTTCCCTCTATTCCGCGGGCGAATATTTTTGGAACTATGGCCCGTCGCTTCTTAAAGAACGTTCAAACCACTGAGTTCTTCGCTTTCTCCAGCGATTCGGCATCTTCCACATTCCACGTCGTGAAGGGATGCGGCCAGCTCCGCCCGATTCTTCTGAGAAGTCCGCCGAGGACCTTGCCCGAGCCGAGCTCGACGAAAACGTCGATGTTTTCCCGGCTCAAAAGCTCCATGGATTTAAACCAGAGCACGGGACGGCTGACCTGCCTCTTCAAGGAATCGCGGGCCTCTTCCCCTCTGTGGATGAACTTCGCCTCGACGTTGGTCACAATCGGAAACTTCAGGTCCTTGAACTCCGTCCGGTCCAAATCCGCGGCCAGCCTTTCCTCCGCGCTTTTCATGAGGGCCGTATGAAAAGGCGCACTGACCGGAAGCATCACCGAGCGCGGCGGCTGGGCGATTTTGAGCGCCTCTTCGACCGCTTCCTTGTGGCCGGCGATGACGATCTGCTCCTGGCTGTTCCAGTTGGCGATTTGGACAAGACCCGATCGGACCCGAGTCAGGGCTTGGCTGAGGGCCTCGCAGCTCAGGCCGAGCACGGCGGCCATGGCCCCCTGTCCGAGCGGCACGGCCTCCTGCATATAGCGGCCTCTTTTGTGCACGAGACAAACGGCGTCTTCGAAGCGGAGAGCGCCGGCAGCAACGAGAGCCGAATACTCGCCCAGACTGTGGCCGGCGGCGACCACGGGCTCTCTCTCAAAAAGTGCGAAGGCAATCGTGCTCACGAGGAGCAGGGCGGGTTGGGTGTTCTGAGTGAGCGTGAGTTTATCCTCCGGGCCTTCAAAACAGATCTTCGAAATGGGATAGCCGAGGATCTCGTCGGCCTGAGCGAACATTTTTCGAGCGAGGGCCGAACGATTATGAAAGCTCTTGCCCATCCCCACGGCCTGCGATCCCTGTCCCGGAAATAAAAATGCGTTTCGACTCACGTTGGCTCCCTGAGATCCGTTTTTTAATTCTTGAGACAGTCGAGCCGGCGCTCGATCTCGGCCTGCTCCCGGAGATTCTTGATCCAAAGAGCGACTTGATTTTCGGCTTTTATTTTCTTGATCTCCGCCTCGAGAATATCCACGACGTCGATAAAAGGCTTGGGCTCCCGGCCCAGCTTTTTTTGCTCGGGCACATATGTCTGGGCGTAATAAGCTTCGATCTCCCGGAGGGAAACGATCACGCTCCGGCCGAACCTGTCGGCGATGATCGCTTCGGCCAGGATCTTTTCTGACAAATAAGGCTTGAGGTCCGCCGCCTCCAGTCCAAATTGCTCGAGACGGCGCTTGACCTCTTCTCCCCCTATCCGGGCCAGCAGTCCGTTCAATTCCTCATCGACCTTAGCCCGGTCGATTTTCGTTTTTATCCGAGCGAGCTCGATGATAACCTTCTGATCGATGAGCTTGTCAAGGATAAAACGGCGCCGCTCCGGGGCGGAAGCCGCAGGGCCCGTCTCAAAAAAGCCAAAAGCCTCGACGAGCTTGACGTCGATGAGAGTGATGATCTGGTCGTTAACGACGGCGACAATGCAATTTGCGGTCTCGGCCTGAGGACCGGACGAAGCGAGCAGGCTTGCGGCCAGGACGGCCGCTCCAGCCCAGATGATCGCTTTCCGTTTGGTGTTCATCTTAAAAGACATTTCCGATGGTGATAAAAACGATGGGCTGATTCCTCTCCTTGGGAGGATGCAGGTTCCAGCCGAAGTCGATCCGCAGAGGCCCGAGGGGGGTGCGATAGCGGAGCCCCAAACCGACAGCGTCCTTGAGGTCGGCGAAACTGAAATCGTTCCGCGCCGCAAAAACATTGCCTTTGTCATAGAACACGGCGCCCTCCAAATTGGCCACGGCCGCGATCAAAGGAAAACGGAGCTCGAGGTTGAAGAGAACCAAAGCCTTTCCCCCGACCGGCTTTTCGGAAGTTGGGTCTTTAGGCCCGAGCTGGTCGAACGGTTCCCCGCGGAACGAATTGCTGCCGCCGCCGAAGAACCGCTCATGAATGGGGATCAATTTACCCCAGCCGATCCCCGCCCGGGCGGTCGCGCATAAATTCATGTTCTTGAACACGGGAAAATATCTCTGGTACTTGATGAATGTCTTCAAGAAATCCGATTCGGCTTTGAACAGCGGATAGGCCCATTCCACAACGACGCTGAAAAAAGATCCTTTCTCGGGATTGAACGTGTCGTCGCGGCGGTCCCAGATCAAGCTTTCCGAGATCGAGGTGATGGAGAAGGGATAATGCTGCCGGTCCACTTGGGATTCGGCCACGTCCAAGAAGGTCAAGGTCGTGCTCGCCAGGCGGAGGGTCGTATAAGACACCCAATCCTTGGCCAAAGGCTTGATCGCCGAGAAGCTGAGCCCCTTCTGGTTATAGCCGTAGCTCACCCGTTCTTCCCGTTCCAGCCAGCCGTTGATGGACGTCGTGAGAGGAAGGCCGAACAAGGTCCTGCTTTCCAAGGAGATAACGCCCCGCGTCTCCTTCAGGCTGGACTGCGTGACGAAGCTGAGCTGGGAAGCCCGGCCGAAGAGATTGCCCAAAATGAACTCCGCCGTGCCGCGAGGCCGGAGGCCGTTGGCCCAGATCTGGAAGCTCTGCGTCTCGCTGATCGTTTCCAGCCCCAGGCCCAGACTGACATAATTCCGCGTCCCTTCACGGAGGCTGATAACCAAATTCTCGGCTTCCGGCGAGATGGGGACTTCATCCATCTTCACCTCGGCGAAGATGCCGAGCTTTTCCAGGCCTCTTTTGGTCTCCTGGATCCGTTCCGCAAAGGCCCACTCCCCCGCTTTAATCTTGACTTCCCGCTCGATCGTGCCTTGCCGGGTAACCTTGTTTCCGGTGACGATGATCCGTTCAATCTTGACCCGGCGGCCCTCCGTGATGTCGAACACGACCGCAAAGAGGTTTTCGTCCACCCTCTCCACGGCGGCTGCGATGCGCGTCCCCCGGACGCCCTGGTTGAGATAGAACGTTTCCAGACGTCCGATGTCTTTTTGGACAGTGGGCTGGAAGAAGGACCCGCTCTCCCGGCTGACGACCTGTTTTCGGAGCTCGTCAGCGCCGAACAACGAGGCGCCGTTGAAAGAGAGGCGGCTGATCGTCTGTTGAGGTCCTTCCTCGATATAATAAATGGCCCGCATGGTGCTGCCGACCATCTTGAAATTCAAGTCCACCTGGGTTCGGCTAAAACCTTTGGCTTCGTACAATCGCACGATCTTCGCCGGCAGCTCGAAGAGCTTATCGCCGCCGATCCCGCCGAAAAGGGCAAGGCTGAGGCCGATGCCCAGGTCTTTTTTGAGCTCCGTCGACGTAAAATAACGGAGGCCATCGAAGTCCACCTCATAGATCGTGTACTTCCGGCCCTGGTTCACTTCATGGATGATGCGCAGCTCGTTCGCGTCTTTTTCGAGAGAGGACTTGGCGGTCGCAAAAACATAGCCCTGGCTCCGCAGATAAGAAAGGAGCCGGGTTTCGGACTGAAGGAGTCCCCATTCTTCGAAGATCCGTTCTTCCCAGATCGGCCGGATCAGGCTCTCGGGGACTTTAGCGCCTTTGATCAAAATACGGATCTTCTCATGCGGGATGACTTTGAGGACAAATGAAACCGTGCCTTCCTTCTCCTCGAACACCTGGCTTTCAAGAGCAATCTCCGCTCTCGGGTATCCGAGTCTGCCGTAGAAGTCCTTGAGCCGGCCGATGTCGACTTCCAGGACCGAGGGTGTATAAGGCCGGCCTTCGCGGCTCTTGATCCTCTTTTTCAAGGCTTTATCCTGGGCCAGAACGTCTCCGACAACGTCGATACTTTTGATCACGAAGCGGCGGCCCGCCTTGATTTCAAAGACGAGATCGACCAGAGGCTGGAGCGGGTCGTTCAATTGTCGGGTCTGGATGGCACAGTCCTGATATCCTTCTTTCTTCAGAGCTTCCTTCAGCTCTTCGGCGGCCCGCAGGAGTCTGCCCTCCGAAAAGACGCTCTCCGACCTCAGCGAGTAAAGATTCTTTTTCAGCGTTCTTGAGGATAATCCCTTTTCTCCGACGATCGATATATTCCGCACCCGACGCAGCCGCGTCAGGAGAAACGTCAGGCGGACATCCGTTTCTCCTTCTTTGAGAATGCGGACATCCGAAAAAAGTCCGGTTTGGTAGATCAACCTGAGGGCGGTGTCGATTCTCTTGGGCGAATAGGGATCACCCGCCGAGATCGTGATGAGATTCTCGATGTCCGCCCCGCCCGGCCCGCCGTCCACTTTAACCGAAACGCCGGCGATGATGGGAACGACCGCGTTCTCCGGCGCTTGGGCGGAGGCGACCGGCGCGGCCGCAAGCAGCAGGGCCAGAAGGATTGCTCTAAAACCGAAAGCGGACTTTCCCATCGAAGCTGATCCGTCCCCGTTCATCCCTCATCCCGACGAGGGAGAAGCTGTCGCTGAATTCCCATTCAAGGCGGATGATTTCCTCCCTCTGACTGGATAAATTGGTCGAATACAAAAGAATGATATTACGCGATATTTTCTTGCCTACGGTCAGACGGGCCGTCATTTCGCTCGTGGAGCCCAGGACAAAAGGATCGATCCGGAAGCGGTCGAGACTGAACAACCGCTCGGCCCGTTTCTGGGTTTCTTCCGCGAGCTGGAAGGAGAGGAGGGAGCCCGTCCCGAGCTGGGAGCTCGTATCGGAGGAATACGTGCGCTTGAAGGACTCGCCCAAAGCCAGCAGGGCCAGAACGTCCTCGGGAGGGAGAGGCGGAGAGGAGGAGAATTCCGGCTTCAGACGATCCAGGAGGCCACTCAAGGAAAAAGTGACCCTGTAGTCTTTGAGAAACGTCTCACCCTGGAAATCGATATAAGGTTCGATAGAAGTGGGGTTGAAAAAGCTCAGCCGGGCTTTGAGCACCCGGAACTTCCGGTCCTGAAAATTGACATCTCCCCGGAGGCTCTCGATGTCCCCCAGGATAATGGGTGAGGCGAGGCTGCCCGTGACGGTCAGGTCGAAGCGGCCCCGGATCCGTCCCATCGAATTTTCGATGACGGCATTATCATCCGCCCGCAGATGGATGTCCAGCGTCAGGTCGTCCAGGATCCCGTGCTCTTTCTTCGGCTCGAGATAAGGACTGGATGAAAAAATGAACTTCTCCGTAAGCTCGCGCTTCCACGAGAGATTCTTGACCAAAAAATCGCCGGAAAGCGAAAAGCGCGACGCCTCTTTGACCAGGCGAAGCGACCCATCGGTCAGGGCCCGGGTCCTCTCCAAGAGGGCGAGGACCATGTCCTTGCCGTCGGCTTGGACATCCAGGGATTCGAGGCCTCCTTTTCCAAAACGGATCTCGCCCTTGGCAAAAATATCGCCTCCGCCCAACTTCCCTTGAATCGACCGGATCGAGGCTGTGTTGTTCTGGATGCGGACGAGGCCGTTGTAGTCGGTCAAGGCATGAGGGAACGACGGAAAAGGAAGAACCGGACCTTTAAAATCGACCACACCGCTGACTTGGGGAGCGGAGCCCGTTCCTTTGATCTCGGCGAAATAGCTCACTTCGCCCCGCGCTCCTTTCCACGGAAGGAAGAGGTCGAAGTTGAAGAAGTGGCCGGAAAGATTGACCTGGTATGATTTTTCAGCCTGCGGATAGCTGAAGGCTATCGAAAAATCATTGCGGCCCGGGTCGAGAACACCGTTGAGCTTGACGTTGAGCATGTTGTTTTTGTAATTCAGTTCCACGTCCCCGCCGGCCTGCGCTTCGTCGACCATGGCGAATCGGAGGTTTTTGACGGCGAATTTTCCCGCGACGGGATCCCTGTCCAGCGATCCCCGGCCTTTGATCTGGAAGGCCAGCCGGCCTTCGAGTTTGGGATAGAATGTGGAAAGGTCGATGTCTACGGCCTGGAAGTCGATATCGAAGTCCCGGCTCTTGTAGCCGACCGAGCCCGAGCCCTTGATCTGCCCGCCGTAAAGACTCGCTTGGAGGTCGGAAAAAGCGACAAGGCCCGCCCCTTCCGTCCAATCCAATTTTCCGCGGACATCCTTCAAGCCTTCGCTCCACAGCTTCGCTCGGGAGCTAGAAAAACTTCCCCGGACGGAAAGATTATTGTTCTTTCTCTTGATCGTAAAATCGCCGGCAGCCCGGCCTGCCACAGGGAGCCCAACGTTCAGGACGGGCAGAACCTTTTCCAGGTTCATATCCTCGGCCCGGATTTGAACATCGAGGCCGGAGCGGCCGGAGAGAAGATGGATATCTCCGCGTATATCCGGGTCCTGAACCTTGAAGATGCCGCTGACTTCATTATTGGCGATCTCCAACATGCCGCTGACGGCTTGAACATCGAACTTGTCGAAGCCTCCCGGCGCCAGAGCAAAATCGGCTTTGACCTGAGGAGCACGATAATTCCCGAGGATCTTGATCTCGGCTCGGCCCTTGCCTCTGATCTCCGGGATCTGGAGATTTCCGGGCATAACCAGGGACAAGAATTCGCGTCCCTGTTTAACATCTTGGATGTCGCCCGAGATCGTCACCCGGACTTCGCGGTCGAGATCAAGATCGCCCTCGATGGCCAATATCCCAAAGCTCGTTTCCAGTCTCGACGATGCCAGATGGAAGGTTTTTTTCCCATCCCAGGCGAGGTCGACAAAGCCATTGAGGGGGAACCGGCCTGGTCCCGGGATCATCAAAGGATCTTTGAATTCGGCCCGGGCCTGAAATTGTCTGTTTTCAAAAGAAAAATCGCCCCAAACCGGCGATTCGACCGGCCAGGGAATCGCGAAATAACGAACAATCGGATCGAGATGAACTCCTCTCAACGAGCCCGACAGCCTGTCTTTCCCGAAGGCTATGTCCAAAGACTCTCGGGGATAGGGCATTCTCTGCACGGCGAGCTCCACCCGGCCGCCGTCTTGCCCTCCGACCGTGACCTTACTCTCGACCCTGCCCATCGGGACCGAATTTAAAATCAGATCATCGCTCGCCAAATCGGCTTCCAAGACCGTCCGGCCCAGGCGGCGGACAAGACGGCCCTCTCCCTGGGCATATCCGGACCATTTGAAGGGAAGGTTGAAAATATCGGCGATCAACTTCGCCGGGCCAGCCACGCTGGTCTGGAATTCGAATTGAGGATCATCCACGTTCGACAAAACGCCCCGAGCTTTGACGACAAACCCGGATCCTTCGACATTCACTTTCCGGAAGATCAGATCCTTCCCCTTGCCTTCGATATAAACCGCGACTTTTCCCGTCAGCGGCGAATCGAGGGTGCTCAGCTTGAGAGAGTTGTCGGCGGATTCGGCGCTCAGGACGAGCTCATCTTTCTTTTGTCGTAAAAAAGCTTTGACCCCTCGAGCGGCATAACTCACGCTTTTTCCCTCGAAATAAATCTCACCCTCGCGCACGACTCCGTTCTCGATGGAGAAAGGAAGAGAAAAAGCGCGCTTGGACTTTTCTTTGGCGCCGTCCCGGGAAGATTCAGAGATTCTCAGGACCGGTTGCTCGATATAAACCCGGAGGGATTTGTCCCGCCTGAGCAAGATCAGGGGGGAGAAGCGGATCGTAATCTTGCGCGCCGAAAAAAACGGCGAGGAGGACAGCGTTCGGATATCGTCGATGACGACCGTCGGCGGGAGGACCGTCAAATGGATCTGGCCAAAACTGACCGAGGCCTCGAGGCTGGCTTTGATCCGCTGGAGGATGAAACTCCTCAGGCCGAAGCCGACTCCAAGGAGAACGGAGATCAGGAGCCAAAAGACCAGCAGGGATCGAAGTTTGCGCTTCTTTTTCATCGTCCAGCGGCGCCCATGGCTGTTGGCTCTATTTCTTAACCTTGCCCCAATCCTTCAAGAAGCGGTCGATGCCGATGTCGGTCAAGGGATGTTTGACGAGCTTGTCCATGACGGCAAACGGGATCGTGCAGATATCGGCCCCGATGAGGGCGGCGTCCACGACATGCCGCGGATGGCGGATGCTGGCCACGATGACTTCGGTCTCGATCCGGTAGTTCTCGAAAATCGTGACGATCTCCTCGATGAGCCCCATCCCTTCCTGGGAGATGTCGTCCAAGCGGCCGATGAAGGGGCTGACGAACTTCGCCCCGGCTTTGGCCGCCAACAACGCCTGGCTGGACGAGAAGACAAGCGTCGTGTTGACCATGATCCCCTCTCCAGAAAGAACTTTGATGGCTTTGAGGCCCTCGATGGTGATCGGAATTTTGACGGCGATGTTGGCAGCCAGCTTCGCCAGCCGGCGAGCCTCACTGATGATTTCCGCTCCTTGAACCGAGACGCATTCGACGCTCACGGGCCCGGGAACGATCCTGCAGATCTCCTTGATCAGATCCTCGAATTTCAGACTCTCTTTGGCCACGAGCGTGGGATTGGTCGTGACGCCGTCCAGAATGCCCCATTGCGCCACCTCACGGATCTCGTTCAGGTTGGCCGTATCGACGAAAAATTTCATGGCTGCCTCCACGTTGACGACTTCCTAAATCCGCATTCTCCCTTTCCCCGCGGGAGGGAATGAAGGAGACGGGAAGTCCCCTATTATACCACCCCCGTCCATCCGGGGAGAGGGAGAAATATTCAGCGGGCGCTCAGCACCTGGTTCGAGAGCGTCCCGATGCCTTCGATCTGGACATCGACTCGGTCGCCCGGCTCGAGCGGACCGACGCCCGCCGGCGTTCCGGTGCTGATGATATCGCCGGGCAAGAGCGTCATGATGTTGGAAATGAAACGGATCAGGAACGGAACCGGAAAGATCAAATGACGGGTGTTCGACGACTGCCGCAGCTTGCCGTTGAGAAACGTTTTGATGGCGAGCCGCGACGGGTCGAGCTGCGTTTCGATGCAGGGCCCGACGGCGGCGAAGGTATCGAAGGATTTGGCCCGCGTGAACTGGATGTCCTTTTCCTGGAGATCGCGCGCCGTGACATCGTTGAAACAGGAATAGCCCAGGACGAATTCCTCGACCGGTGTCTCTGCGCCGAGCCCGGACGCTTTTTTCCTGATGATGACTGCGAGCTCGCCTTCATAGTCCACCCGGCTCGACATTTTGGGATAGATGATCATGGCCTGAGGCCCGATGACGGCCGTGGAGGGCTTGATGAAAAGCAGGGGCTCTTCGGGCAGCGGATTCCCCAGCTCGGCGGCGTGGTCTTTGTAGTTCCGGCCGACGGCCACGATCTTGGACGGCTCAACCGGGGAGAGCAGCCTCACCTCCCCGATCGGGACAGGAGAGCTCTCGGCGGTGAAGTCTTCAAAAATCGAACCCCGCACCGGAAAGAGATTTTCTTCCCGCAGAAGGCCGTGCCTTTCCTTTCCTTGATATTCAAACCTGTAGATTTTCATGGTCATGGATCCCTGATCGTTTCGGAAACGATGGCCGATTTGGGGCTCTCGTTGCCGGCCTCGTCGACGGCGGTCACGGCATATTCATACCGCTTCCCCTTTTCGACGGCCCGGTCGGTGTATGTGTTTCCGACGAGCGGCGGCTTGGTCAGGCAGATGAACGTTTCCCGGCCAGCCTCTTTCCGCCAAACATGATAGCCGGCGAAGTCTTTTTCCCGGTTCATATTCCAGATGAGCGTGATGAAATCCGGCCCCGCCGCAGCGCTCAAACCCGAGGGGGCCGTGGGAGGAAAGAGGTCCCGGGCAGGGATGCCCACGGCGGGCGAGTCGTCGCTCTCGAGAAAGGGCTCGGAGGATGAAGCCGCGGCCCGGACGATATAGAGGCAGGTCTGCCCGAAAAGAAAGTCCTTGTCGGCAAAGACGAACTCGGTCACAAGCGTCGAATTCAAACGTTCGGATTTACCCTCTCGATCGATTTTATATACATTATAGCCCTTGAGGGACGCCGGCCCTGGCTCGCCGAAACTCGCGGCGGGCGCATCCCAGCGGACCTCGATCCGGTCGGCGAAGACCGCGGCCCGGACGTTAGACGGCGGTCCGGGCAGCGGCTGCGGCCTGACGGTTGCCAAATTGGAAAATTCCGAAAGCCGTTCTTTTTCGTCATCCTTGACTTTCAAGCCGAACGTCAGATTCATTTCCTTCAGGTCGTTCGCCGCAAGAGGATAAAAATATTGGAACTCTTTGGGCGGCGCCGCTTTCTTGGGCTGAGTCTCGATTCTATTCCGGGACCGAGCCGGCCGGGATTTGACGGGTTTTCCAGTCTCGTCCAAGACATCGATGCGTCTGGCGCCGGCCTCAAATTCTTCGGCCGAAGGAGCTGGCGCGCCCGTCAGCGCCGGGCCGCTTTTCTCATAAATCCAGACTTCGACTTCCCCGACGCCGGCCAAGGGCCGGCCATCGATATAGGCCTCGGGATTCGTCCATTCGAGAATGATCCGGCTGCCGCGCTGGAAGGCTTCGAGCGTTTCCACTTTCTGCGGGACGAGGACGAGCGGCAGCTGGAGCGGCCCTTTGACCCCGCAGCCCGGCGTCACCAGGAGAGAGAGGAGAAAAACGAGCGGAAGGTGGAATCTTCTCATCAAAGAATGAAGCGCCTCAAATCCTGGTCCTTGATGATGTCTTGGAGCTGGCTCTGAACATAAGCCCGGTCGATCTGAATGTGCTTCGGCTTGATGTTCGGCGCCTTGAAGGAGATCTCCTCCATGACTTTCTCCAAGATCGTGTGGAGGCGCCGCGCTCCGATATCCTCCGCTTCGCGGTTGACGTCTTCGCCGACCTGGGCGATCTCATCGATCGCATCCGTAGTAAACTCGATGCGGACGTCTTCGGTCGCGAGCAGCGCCATGTATTGCTTGATCAGGGCGTTCTCGGGCTCGGTCAGGATCCGGACGAAATCGTCCTTGTTGAGCGACGTCAACTCGACACGGATCGGAAACCGTCCCTGAAGCTCGGGGATGAGGTCCGCCGGTTTGGCCACATTGAAGGCGCCGGCACCGATGAAGAGGACGTGGTCGGTCTTGACCAGCCCGTAGCGCGTGTTGACGGTCGTGCCTTCGACGATCGGCAGCAGGTCCCGCTGCACGCCTTCGCGGCTCACTTCGGGGCCGTGGCCCGATTCCCGGCCGGCGATCTTGTCCAGCTCATCCAGAAAAACGATGCCCGAATGTTCGACGCGCTCGATGGCCAGCCGCGCGACCTGGTCCATATCGATCAGCCGTCTTTGCTCCTCATCGATCAGGTACTCGCGGGCCTCGTGGACCTTGACTTTCCGTTTTTTGGGCTTGCCACCCATAAAGCCGGGGAGGAGCTCCTGGATCTGGATGCCGATCTCTTCCACCCCGGAGCTCGAAAAGATCTCAAACGGCGCGGCCGACTTTTCCTTGACTTCGATCTCGACCAGGCGGTCTTCGAGGATTCCGTCGCGGAGCTGTTTGCGGATCTTCTCCCGCGTTTCCTGGAAACGCTGTATTTCGTCCTCGGGCAGGCTGTTCTCGCGCCGCTTGAGCGGCGGGAGAAGGATATCGAGGAGTTTCTCTTCGACGTTCATCTCCGCTTTTTCCCTGATTTCTTCGATCTTCTCCTGCCGGACCATGTCCACGCCCATCCGAACCAGGTCCCGGACAATGGACTCGACGTCGCGTCCGACATAACCCACTTCGGTGAACTTGCTCGCTTCGATCTTGAGAAAGGGAGAGGAGGTCAGCTTGGCCAGGCGGCGCGAGATCTCGGTCTTGCCAACGCCCGTGGGGCCGATCATGAGGATATTTTTGGGCGCGATTTCATCGGCCAGCTCGGGCGGGACGCGGCGCCTCCGGTAGCGGTTGCGGAGGGCGATGGCCACGGCCTTCTTGGCCGCTTTCTGGCCGATGATGTATTTGTCGAGCTCGGCCACGATCTCCTGGGGCGTGAGCTCGCTGTCTCTCTCCTTGAATTTTTCATCGGGCTTTTCGAAACTCTTGGGCAGTTGGATGGGCATTCAGAGCTCCTCGACGGCGATCTCGCTGTTCGTGTAAACGCAGATATCGGCGCTGATCTTCATAGCTTCCAGGGCGACGTCCTTGGCCGAAAGGTCCGTGTGCTTGATGAGCGCCCGGGCCGCGGCCAGGGCATAAGGCCCGCCCGTGCCGATGGCGATGATGCCATCGTCAGGCTCGATCACGTCGCCCGTGCCCGAGATCAGAAACGAGCATTCCTTGTCGGCCACGATCATCAAGGCCTCCAAGCGGCGGAGGGCTTTGTCCAGGCGCCAGTCCTTGGCCAGCTCGATCGCGGCCCGCGACAGGTTGCCTTTGTATTCTTCGAGCTTGCCCTCGAAGCGGGCAAACAGAGCGAAGGCGTCCGATGTGGCGCCGGCAAAGCCCGCCAAGACCTCGCCCTTAAAGAGGCGGCGGATCTTTTTGGCGGTCTGTTTGAGGATCGTTTGGCCCATGGTCACTTGGCCGTCGCCGGCGATGGCGATCCGGCCCTTGTGCCGAACACAAATGATGGTTGTGGATTGGATCATGGAAACTCCGAAAATAACCTTATAATAATATAGGAAGGCCCGCGATAAGTAAAGAGAGTCAGCCGCTGACCGTAGTACAGTTTGGGCCGGGTCCTGTCGCCGACCAGCCCCAGAGTTCTTGCTCATCACCCACCTTCGGGGGGTCCCATTCGCTACGAACTCTGGGACGCCCCGGTCGGCGCCACCCGATCTATTAAAAAAAACCAAACTGTACTAAAGTCAGAGTCAGCCGGCGCCTCGTATTTTTAGAATCTGAAAACCACGGATGAATGCAGAAAAGGGGTTTTCTCGCGCAATAAAAAATCTCGGTAAGTCGCATTTCTCCAGTAATGATCCACTCCGATATTCAGCCGCACTCTTCGGCTTAAATCATAGTTCAAATCAAGCGCTAAAACCGATAAAAATTCTCCGGTTTTGATGAAGATCGAACGAAGCCAATACTGGGAAAAGCGGGTTGAGATGCTGCCCAGGCCGTTTCTGCCGAATTCCAAGTTCAACCTGGCCGAGGCCCCTGGACCAAAATGCCAACTCCCCCCGTGCCGGTTGAATTCGTAGATCTTTTCGTAGGAATCAAAGAACGTTCCGCCGTACTTCAAGGCAAAGGACGAGGTCGTCCCGCCGATGATTCCCGATAAAATCCCAGAGACATGGAGAAAGAACTTGGAGGCGAAATCATAATTGGCCGTCCAGCCCGGACCGAGACCCATCGCCGACATTTTTCCGATGCCTGCCTCGGGAGAATCAAGATAATCATACTCTCCAAAAAGCCCCAGGAGACCCCTGCCCCCGGAAGAAAAATTGAGCTTTTTTCCCAAAATGAGTCCCGAGGTGAATACTTCTGCGCCTTCGATGATTTTTCGACCGCCGCGGAGCTGCAAATCAAACGTGAAATAGTCGTAAGGACGAATGTCCTCTTTTTCCAGAGCGTCCTTGTATTTCAAATGAATTGCGAGCATCGGATTTCGGCCGAAAATCCCAAGGGGAACCTGGAAATCATAGCTGTGTTTTGGGGAGGATGGGCTTTTTCGAAAGGTCCGGCCCGTGATGAATCGGTTGAAGCCAATGACCGGGGTGATCACAAAGACGGCTGTTTCCCGAAGGATTCTCTCCAATCCCGAGGAATTTTGCTTGACCAGCAAATCATTGCTGATTCTGTAGAGAATTTCGCCCCAAGGTATTCCGCCGATAATCGTGGTCAGGCTGTCGACGCTCGAGGGGCGGTTGTTTTCCATCACGAATTCCCACACCATCGTCCCCAGAACGGGAAGAGCCAGGCTTTCATAGAAACTGAGTCCGTTGTCCCGGCCCGCGGCAAAATAATTCGCTCCGCCCCAAGGATGGTCAAGGTTGTCATTTTTATATGAGTCTATTGTCCACCAATACCCTTTCTTAAAATTTCTCCGTATGGATTCAAGAGAAATATCCGCCCAGTCTGCTTTTAATATTTTCCAGTCATAAAGCCAGGTTGCAGCGTCAGCTGCGAAGGTTTCCCCGATCGCTCGAAGATAATTCTTCTCCCCCGCCTCCGTTTTGTTCCCGGGATGAGGGAAGGAGCCTATTTGAAGATCTTGGGAAGGGAGGGCCAGGCTGAATCGGGATATCGTTTTTGGGACGAAGTCTCTTTCCCCGGCTCGTCCTGGAGTCAAGCTGACAACAGCGATCGCGACGGCCAGCAAATAGACGATGCCCTGCGGACGGCGTCGAGACAAGCGGTTTTTCACGGCGTTTCTCAAAACAATATTATAAAAAATTTCATCAAAAGAAAACCGTCAGGTCTCATCGGCTTGACTTCCTGAAGTTTGTGGTTATATGCTGAAAAACTAAAATGACTTCCCAAGACACATCACCGCAAGGTCTTCCTCTATCCGTTTCTTTCAAACGCCGTTCCTGGAGAAAATTTTTGTCGGCTCTGCTGACCTTCTGGACTTCGGACCAGTATCCCCGGAAAAACTGGAAGAAAAAGCCTTTTTCCCTGATCGCCGTCCTGCTCCTGTTCGCAGCCGCATCCTATCCGCAAAATAAAGACATCCCCTCCAGATCGAATTCTTTCAGCTTCCCCGAATTTTTCATCTGCTCCCTCCCCGGCGCCGGGTTTTATCCCGCTTTTTTTGAAAATTTCGCTCCCGACGCCACGTATCTTATCGAAGAAAGCAACGGATTTTCTCTCATTGATTCGCCCCGGGTTTATTATGAAGGGGATTCCTTCATCCAATTCAACTGGTTTTATGAAGGGTTCAATATCAATTCGGCCCTGGATGACGGATCACCAGGCATTCTTCTGCCTTTTTCCGCGATCAGCCAATATGCGCTCAGGGGAGAGAGTCCTTCGGCCAGGGATCATGGATTTCATTTCATCTCCGGCCCGTGGGACAGGAGTTTTTCCCGGATCCGGATTTCGGCCACAGACTCAAACCTGGGCGGCTATCTCCCCTGGGCGCAAGACATGGTCAAACCCCATGCCTCGAGCGCCGGAAGAGATGCCTTCCTCTATTCACCAAGACGAAAGATCCTGTCCAATTATGACCTGGATTATATCTTCTCCAAAAAAGCCAAAAGTGCGGCCTTCTCCTTGTCCTTGACAGCGTTCGATGTGCGAAGACAATTCAACGATTTCAACGTCTTCAACGAGACATACCGGGAAAAAGGACAAGCGCTCCTTCTGGCTGCGAACTACGAAAAAAAGCTTAAAGACGGCTCGCTCGTCCTGACGGGAGTCGTCAACGACCTCTCCCGAGACCATTTCCTGGCCGAGCTGGGGCGGTATCCACAGGAAACCCAACAAAAAGACAGGCAATCCTTTTTTACCGGAATCCGGCTCAATAAAAAGAACCTGACCGTGGGGCTGTCCTATCTCCTGGAAAAAGAGAATCTCGCGCCGTCCGTCATGAACTTTCTTAAAGACCTGAAAGACAATGACGGCGAAGGGCTGTTTCCTTTTGAAAAGTGGGGTTCGTTTTCCGCGCATGTTTTCAGGCTGAGCGCGGACCTCCGGGTCCTGTCCGCGGAGAGGGACAAGAAAACCGGGATCGACTTTTTTTCCGAATTCAAAT
>Ga0315282_10001191_pt1 | contig 49978 bp, 64 predicted proteins | sample YL17G07_20_MG_FD_203693 | JGI IMG/M metagenome (GOLD analysis project Ga0315282, IMG submission 203693) | Sediment microbial communities from Yellowstone Lake, YNP, Wyoming, USA - YL17G07_20 | ecosystem: Environmental > Aquatic > Freshwater > Lake > Sediment | place: USA: Wyoming | collected...
CCGAAGCGATCAGGATGATCAGATACGCCGTGGACCACGGCGTCAACTATATCGATACTGCCTATTCTTACCATAGCGGAAACAGTGAGACCGTGGTGGGGAAAGCTCTCGAAGATGGATACCACGAGAAGGCGAAGGTAGCGACGAAGATGCCCGCTTGGATGGTCAACTCCAAGAAAGACATGGACAGGTTTTTAGACGAACAACTTAGAAGGCTGCAGACCGACCAAATTGAGTTCTATCTCCTTCACGGCCTCGATAAAGAGCGTTGGTTCAAAATGCAGAGCCTAAACGTGCTCGAATGGGCGGACGACGCCATCGCGGATGGCAGAATCAGATATCTAGGATTCAGTTTCCACGACAAATACGATGTTTTCAAGGATATAGTTGACGGCTATGACGGATGGACATTATGCCAGATCCAGTACAACTATATGGATGCAGATTATCAAGCCGGAACAAAGGGACTGAAACACGCAGCCTCTAGAGGTCTAGCCGTTGTGATAATGGAGCCCAACGCAGGTGGCCTGCTTGCTGTCAAACCACCACCGGAGGCCCAAGCAATATGGGAGGAGGCCGAGATCAAGAGGACACCAGTCGAATGGGCTCTTCAATGGGTCTGGAACCACCCTGAGGTCTCCGTCGTTCTAAGCGGCATGAGCGCTATGACTCAAGTGGTTGAGAATGTAGAATACGCCAGCCGCTCAGATCCAAGCACACTTACCGGGAAGGATTTGAAGCTCATTTCCAGAGTACGCAAAAAGTATCTTGAGTACGGCTTTGTAGGATGCACAGGCTGCAGATATTGTATACCATGCCCAAATGGCGTGGACATCCCAGAAGTCTTAGCCATTTACAACGAGTACTACAGGAAGCGTGGAGACACGAAAGCGCAGCAGGAAGTCGTAAACAAATACAGTGAGATGATCCCTCCCGAAAAAAGTGCTAAACAATGCGCTAAATGCGGAGAGTGCGAGGATAAGTGTCCACAGCAGCTACCGATCCGCAGCATGATTGCAAGGGCAGTTCGAAGATTTGAAACAGGTTAAGAAGTAAACAAACGGTCGAATACTTATTTTGGTCGACGACGTGATTTTATCATTATGATTGACACCCACTGTCACCTTGAGCAGACAGACTATAACATGGATCGGCACGCAGTCGTAGAGCGATGCAGAAAAGTGTTGGATGCGGTGATAACATCTTGCGCACACCCTAAAGATTTCGACTTGACAATGCAGCTTGTGGAAAGTTACCCCAACTTTATCCACGCAGCCACAGGCATACATCCAGAGTATCTGAAAGGCGTTTCTGAAAAGCAGAAAGACGCCTACTTTGATCTCATCAGAAGAAACAAGTCTAGAATAGTTGCAATCGGTGAATGCGGCACTGATTATTGGTGGATAAAGGAAAACAGCTGGAGAGAGAAACAAAGAGAACTATTCTTTGAAATGATCGATCTGGCAAATGATCTGAGACTGCCCCTAGTGATCCACGCGCGCGACGGTCCAGATGCCGCGAACGCGGTGGAGGACGCGGTAGAGATTCTGGAGCAGCAGGACGCGGATCGGGTGCAGATGCACATGTTTAATTCAAGGCAACTTCTGCCGCGTGTGCTGGATAATGGCTGGATGGTCTCGGTGAATACTCTGCTTCTCAAAAGCAAGGGCTTAAGGAAAATCGTTCGCGACTGCCCATTAGGGCAGTTGATGCTGGAGACGGATGCACCTTGGCTCGCGGTAGACGAAGACGGGACGATAAGAAGACCAGTTGAAAAGCGGAATGAGCCGACCGCTGTCAGCCTCGTAGCGAAGAACATCGCTGAAATAAAGAAGCTGACTTTGAGACAGGTCGATACAATCACGACAGAGAATGCTAAAAGATTCTTCAAGATTTGAAGAAAGCATCAAATTCTCTAGATCCAGTCGTCAAGTTGTCTGACTCGCATTACTTGCGAGTCTTATCATGTTCTATGCAAGCTTCTTGGAAAAGGGTCTTGAAGAAGCTCTTTTTGAGTTTGGATCCCTTTCCTATGCCCGGACACTCCTCGGTATAGTCAAAGACGTATCTATCATTTCCTAAGCTTCTGAGTGGAAAAGGGTAGAACCTGCAAACTAAAGGCCTCATCGGATAGATTATGCATGATTTGCTTTTGAGGAATATGCACTTCCCGTCCTTTGTCTTCTTCATCGCGTAGACATAGGGCTCAAAGCCTCCTGTTTCCTCAGCAATCGTGTTGATGGCCATGGAAGTCCTTTTTGAAATATAGTCAGCCTCGGGTTTCGATAGGAGGATCGATCTAGTCCTGTTTTGCGTATCTCCGCAGCATAAAGCACATCGCTTGCACTTGAAACGAACGTACTTAGGATACTCAAAACCCAAACTTTCCCACCGACCGGCATGATGACCGTTGAAACGAAGGACTCCATATTATATGCATCATAGGTTTTGCGTATGCTGTTTTCATGAAGGCAAAAACAGAGGGAAAATCTAAAAAACTATCTTTGAACCGTCTTCCTATTTCTAAGGATCGCTAGTGTTACCGCTGCTGTTGCTATTCCAAGCAGTATCGACTCGATTGGGAATCCGGGAATTCCCTGCGTGGAACCAGGTGGCGGTGAAGCCGAGATCATGGAGGCAGATTTTATAGTCATGGTGAGAGAGCCCAGCACAACGACGCCACGAGATAAGCCGACGAATAATAAGAAGGCGATCCCGGTATCCCGATCATAGTGACCCGTCAAATTAAATGACATGTCCTCAATACTTCTGAGCATAGCGACGTAGCAGACGGTTCTCTGGACATCAAGCCAGGTCTCGGTTCGCGTCTCGTTCACACACATGTCCGGGGGGACCACATCACCCTTGTCAAGACCCGCTGGGATTATCCAGAAATCGGAGATGTCGTCGCCTAGATCGTTGGGATACGAGGTGATGGTGAGTCCTGACCCGTTCTGGAAGGTTAATGCGACCGTTGTAGTTACGACGTTTCCAGAAACGTCCGTAACCTCAACCTCAACAGTTTTGGAGAGACCGAGATAACCCATCATGCCTATGAATCCGACGTCGCCCTGAGTAGTGATGTCGTAGGCCACTTTATCGCCTGGCTTTACCCCAACGGTTACGGCGCTGGAGACCGGCAGTGAGACTAATAGAAACAGTGCTAAGATGAACAATTTCAGACTCAAACTAATCACCGAGTACGAGAGTTCTTGCCTGTATAAGATATTTTTGTATCTACGGAACGGAGCCTTATCACTGTAACTAGAATCTTCCAAGGGCTTTTTAAGAGGTTAATGGTGCCGAGAACTATACTTTAGGTTTGGCGAGACGATGCAATCTTCTTCGACAATTGACGATTCAATTTTCGACTCATCACAAAGCTTATATCTTCAGCCACCGACGAGTAGTCTTCACTTCTTCCCAGACCTTTTTTGAAGAAGAACAGATGCTAAACAATTTGTGGGAAAGATCTTGAGTAGAGTTGGAATCGTAAGTTACGGCGCGTATATCCCCCGATGGCGGTTGAAGATTGAGGAGATAGCGCGCGTCTGGAACGTCAACGCTGAAGATTACAAGCGAGGACTGATGCTGGAGGAGAAGTCCGTTCCGTCCCCAGACGAAGACACAGCCACCATCTCGGTGGAGGCAGCGAGAAATGCGCTCAAAAGAGCCGAGGGAATAAAGCCTCAGGAGATAGGCGCCCTGTACGTGGGCTCAGAATCGCATCCATATGCAGTCAAGCCCACTGCAGCGATCGTCGCCGAAGCCATCGGCGCTACCCCCTCGCTGACGGCGGTTGACATGGAGTTTGCGTGTAAAGCCGCCACAGCAGGCATCCAAGCTTGCATGGGCATGGTCAAAGCAGGATACATAAAGTACGGCATGTCCATCGGCGCGGACACCGCACAGTCGGCACCTGGAGATGATCTAGAGTTTACGGCTTCGGCTGGTGGAGCCGCATACATCATCGGAGCAAACGACCTCGTAGCCGAGATCGAGGACACATACTCGTTCACACAGGACGTACCCGACTTCTGGAGAAGAGAAGGCTCAAAATACCCAAAACATGGAGGAAGATTCACCGGCGAACCCGGATACTTCGAACATGTGGTCAAATGCGCCAAGGGACTCATGTCGAAGATGGGAACCTCTCCTAAAGACTACGACTACGCGGTCTTCCATGAGCCGAACGGAAAATTTCCTCTGAGAGCTGCCAAGATCCTCGGTTTCTCCGAGGACAAAGTCAAACCCAGTATGATGGTGTGTAAGATCGGCAACACCTACTCGGGTTCATCACTCTTAGGCTTGGCCGCAGTTCTCGACATAGCCAAACCTGGAGAAAGAATAATGGTGACATCGTACGGTTCAGGAGCGGGATCTGACTCCTTCAGCATCAAAGCGACTGAGGGGATAGAGAAGAAGAGAACGCTCGCACCCTCGGTCGAATACTATGTGAACCAGAAGGAGTACATCGACTACGCAACCTATTCGAGATTTAAGGGGCAGTTGGGGGCTGAGTAAATGGTTCTGAAGAAGAGAGACGTAGCCATAGTAGGCATAGGCTCGACCTCCTTCGGAGAACATTGGGAAACAGGACTGAAGGAGCTAGTAGCAGAAGCGGGTTTCGCGGCCGCCGACGACGCTGGGATTCGGGGAAAGGACATCGAACTCGTCGTCGTCGGAAACATGTCTGGTGGCAGATTTGTAGGCCAAGAGCATGTCGCCGCCCTGATGGCGGATCACCTAGGCCTGAATCCGACACCTGCCGTCAGAGTTGAGGCGGCGTGCGCTTCGGGCGGGGTCGCCCTCCGGGAAGGTTATATGGCAGTGGCATCAGGTTTCTACGACTTGGTCGCCGTGGGCGGGGTTGAGAAGATGACGGACATATACGGCAGTGGAGCAACCTCCGCTCTGGCTGGGGCGATGGATTTTGAGTGGGAAGCCTACTTCGGCACCACTTTCGCCGGCATCTATGCACTAATCGCCCAACGATACATGCATGAGTATGGTCTGACTAGGGAACAATTGGCCAAGGTCGCCGTGAAGAACCACTATCACGCCAGCTTCAATCCTTTAGCCCACTTCCAGAACCGCATAAAAGTTGAAGACGTCTTAACCTCTAGATTGGTCGCAGATCCCCTGAGGCTTCTGGACTGTTCTCCAATCTCAGACGGTGCGGCTTGCGTGCTCCTAGCCCCGGCCGAAGACGCAAGAAAGTATACGGACACACCAATCATAATAGAGGCGACCAAACAAGCTTCTGGAACGCTCAGCCTCTTCATGAGGAAGAACATATGCACCATCGAGGCTACAACCGAGGCGGCGAATCAGGCTTTCAAGGACGCAGGCATGTCTAGGAAAGACATCGACGTAATCGAAGTTCACGACTGCTTCACCATAAGCGAGATCCTGTCTTTGGAGGACTTGGGCTTTTGCGAGAAGGGCAAAGGGGGAAAGCTCTACGATGACGGACAAACATACTCCGACGGCGATCTTCCGGTCAACACCGACGGGGGACTGAAGGCTTCTGGACACCCTGTTGGAGCAACCGGCGTCAAACAGATAGTTGAGCTGGTAAAGCAGTTGAGAGGAGAAGCGGAGAAGGGAAGACAAGTGAAGGGCGCAGAGATCGGATTGGCGCATAATCTCGGAGGCTCAGGGGCCACCGTAGTTGTAACCATATTGAGGAGGGGTGATTGATGTCTTTCCTCGGCGTTCCATCCCACTGGAGAAGATACAAAGAACGCTACAGACTGATGGGTTCTAGATGCCTGAACTGCGGAAACGTCTTCTTCCCCCCGACGAAGGTCTGTCCAAACTGCCGAAGAGAAGGCAGATTGGAAGACTTGGAGTTTTCCGGAAAAGGGAAAGTTCACAGCTTCACCATCATAAGATTCGCTCCGGAAGGATTCACAGAGTACGCTCCGTACGCAATCGGCTTAATAAAACTGGACGAAGGACCATCGGCCATATCTCAGATCGTGGACTGTGGCTTTGAGGACATTCACATAGACATGCCCGTGGAAGCCTGTTTCAGGAAGCTTATGGCGCAGGGCAAAGACGGGATCATATGCTACGGCTTCAAGTTTAGACCAGCAAATGATTCGTGGAAGAAACCGTGACTTAAGAATCCCCTCTGTCTTCATTTGATGTACTTGGGTGCCAGATAGCTGCAGATGTAGACTTTGTCTGTTGCCTTGTAGAACCTCACGCCATCCTTTCTGGCCACTTCCACATCTATCTCCAAGACTACCGGTTTTGCCGTTCTTCTCAACCCAACTTCAATCGCGATATCTACGGTCGGAGACAAATGAACCCACCTTCGCTTCATCGGCTTGAGGCCTACCTCTAGGATCTTGGAAGCCGCCTCCTTCGTCGTTCCGTGATACAACACTTTGATGGCCCTATCTTCTTCCAACTTGAGCTTGACAGGAATCGTGTGACCATATAGGGCTCTGATCTTGTTCTCAACGATTTCGAAGCGTTTCCTGTCGCTTTTCTCAACTATCTCCACAATTGATTCCCTTTTGATTTGATAGCGTTCTCGAAGCTTCTCCAGAAGTTGGTCCAGATCAACAAAACCATGTATATCCATCTCGAGGTCTCCGGGATTGTGTCTAAGAAGGTAGCTCATGTACTTCGATGTTTCTAGCAGGATAATTCTCTTTTTTCATCTTGCTTTTTGGCCTATTCTTTTTCTCGCACACCGACACCAATACCTACACCGCCGCTGTCTTTAGGTATAGAATTAAGCCAACAGGAGGCTGAAACATGGACAATAGAGAAAACCGGAGCGAAAAGGATTTCTTCGATCGATCGAGCCTCCGTTTTTCTCTTATGCACGGTTCTTTCAGACCCCTCCCCCTCTCCCAAGGTACGTGGGCGATTAAATATCGAGCCCCCTCTTTTTCTGACTTGGCGCCTTCATATAGTATACGTGGAGGTAACAGGAGAATGAGTTGCCGCTGCGGTGAACCTATCGCCGCCTACTTCAGGGAAGGCAACAAGCTGAACGGTGTCTGCCGCACTTGTCTGATCATCAAATTGTATGGTTCTCTAGAGGCTTGGCGACGAGATAAGCGGAAGAGGCTGAAACCGGCTTATTGACATCAATAATCAGTCGCGCGCACCCTGCTGATTTGGTTCCTAGTTTCCGATTCCATTCGAGTACTTCGCCTTCGAAGACCATGTTTAAGTTAGCCAAACAGCAGAGTACCGAGTAAACAACCAACGAAATAAAGGAACGGCCATGCCAGCAATGGTAGGCATCGCCATATTCAATATCGAAACGAATTGTGCTGCTATTAAACGAATAAATATTTTGACGCACCATATCACATGTACGTCAAGCATATCTGGGAAGATACTAGGCATGTCATACGACTTTAACATACCTTTCCGAACCAACACGAAACTAAAGCAGGTTATAGACAATGTAAAGAAGGATGTCAGGCTATGGACTTTTTGGAGATGCTCAAATGTAATGGCAATCGACCGCATGGGCTATACAGATCATGGCCCAACCCATGTTAAGATCGTCGCCAACTCGGCGCTGAGAATCCTGAGAATCTTGATAGACAACAAGGTTGTACCTGGCATTGTCAAGAATTATGGGATGAAGAATGATGACGCGGAGGTGGTTGTGGTTTTAGGCTCAATATTCCACGACTTGGGCATGATAATCACGCGAGAGGAACATGAGAAATTTGGTGCATTATTATCGATTGAGTTCGTTGAAAAACTCTTACAGCAAATCTATACTGAAGAAGAAAGAGCGATAATTGCTTCCGAAGTGTCGCATACCATCATATCGCATGATGAGCAACCAAAAAAGCCGTTAACAGTTGAAGCAGGCGTTGTTGCTGTCGCGGATGCCTTAGATATGGAAAAGGGTAGAGCTCGAATACCCTTTGAAGCCGGGAAAGTCGATATCCACTCTGTCTCAGCACTGTCAATCGAGAGGGTTGAGATTCTTGAAGGCAAGGAAAAACCTGTTATGATAAGGATCACGATGTCCAACCCGGCGGGCGTCTTTCAGATAGACCAGTTGCTGAGGCCGCGAATCGAGAATTCAGGATTGCAAGGTTACATTTATGTGGTAGGAGAGGTTACAGGCGGAGAAGAGAGAATCTTGAAGAAATTTGAAATTTAACCTCACATTATCGCGCACGGCCGTTTAGAATCCTATTAATGCTTACGGCTTGGCAAAGAGTCTGACGATGCGTAATGGAAAATTCTGTCCTCTGGTTTGAGAGGAAGAATGGACTTCATTCCTTGGAGATTTCCTCCAGAACCTTTCCTCTGGTTTCTGTTCCCAAAAGGATAACGCATATCGGACCTGCTAAATGTACTATGGCAAAAACCGCGAAGACGACGACCAAGCCTCCACACTCAAATAGTAGCGGAGTAACGGTTGGCGCAAAGATGCCGGCCACGCGTCCGATGCTAGCCGCTGCTCCCGAGCCTGTTCCCCTCACACGTGTAGGATAGGATTCCGGCGTGTATGCGTAGAGCGCCGACCAAGCGCCTAGATTGAAGAAGGAGATAACGCTACTCCACAGGAGTATTGAGTTCGGATCTGACGCCAAGCTGAGAAGAATGCTTCCAACACCAGCCAACGCCAGATATATGATCAAGATGGGTTTTCGACCCACATGATCAAGCAAAAGGGCCGCGCTGTAGTAGCCTGGAACCTGCGCCAAGGTCACCATGAGAACCCATTCGATCGATTTTACAACGCTGAAGTTCAAGGGAGGCCTCGCGTAGAAGGAGGGAAGCCACGTAAAGATGCCGTGGTAAGTGTAAACCAGAACCGCCCAGAGAATCCACAACAAAGCCGTCCTCTTCCAATAGGCTGAAGACCAGAGCTCCCTTATGGCTGTCATAGCGCTGTATCTTCTTGCGGAAGCCACAGGCAAGCTCTCTACTTCAGAATCCGATGGAACAAGCTGATGTCTCTTGAGTAGCCTTAACGCTTCATCTGTTCTTCCTTTGACCTGCAAATATCGCAGGGACTCAGGCATGAAAAAGACAACAAGGGGAATCAGCAAAAGGGGCACCAGAGCTATCAAGAATGTTGGACGCCATCCAACGGTTGGAAATAGAAGGTAGGGGAAGATCAGAGAGAGTAATACGCCGTAAACCCAAGAGGATTCTACCAATCCCAAGAAACGTCCACGGTACTTTGCGGGCACATATTCTGAGATGTAAACGCCTGGCTGGGGCAACGAGCCTCCTAACCCTATACCGGCTAAAAAGCGCAGGAAGGCCATTGTCATAGGATCTGGAGCAAGCGAATTTAGCGCTGTGAAAACGGTCATTGTTGAGATCGTGAAAAGAAGCGTTTTCTTTCGTCCTATGCGATCAGCGAGGATGCCGCAAGATAGGGCTCCGACAAACATGCCCAGATAGCCGATGCTTAAGAGAAGGCCCGATATAAGGGGCTGCTGCTTCAGACCGAAATCTGCGATTATGGGCGTCAGCACGGCCGCAATAAGCATGACGTTCATGCCTGTGAAACCGTATATTAGGCTACCCATCAGCAGTAATCCGTAATGGAAACGTGTGAGCCGCGCTTTCTCCAAGTATTCAACAACATCTCTAGGCGTGGCAAACCCTCCATCATCTACTATCGAGATCAGATGACATCATAAAACCTCTTCTCACCGGGTAAGAAGCTTTCTACGTAAAGGGAATAGAATGGATAATAAAGCTTTCTTCAACTTAGGAAAGATTTTTGCAAAAATTTGGACTTGTTCTAGAGTAGCATTGAGTTTTGTGTGAAAACGCGTTGAGTTTTTCACATCGGGCTCTATTTGGGCGAAAGTTTTAAATCGTTATGTTTGACTGTACATATCACTAAAGGCTTAAGGAGAAGTGGAAAGTTGAAGAGATCTCGAATAGTCTTGATATCGGTTGTCACGGTGGCGATTCTCATCGTGAGCGGTATTGCGTTTGAGCAGTATTTGAACTCCCAAAAGTCTGTTGTTGTGCTGGCGACAACTACGAGCACCTACGATTCAGGACTGCTGGATTACTTGATGCCCCAGTTTCAAAGCGAATACAATATTGAGGTCCACATCATTTCTGTTGGAACAGGACAAGCAATAGCGATTGCTGAGAACGGTAGTGCCGATATTGTTCTAGTGCATTCTAAGAAGCTGGAGTTAGAATTCGTAAACAGCACGTATGGGATTCACAGAGTCGGCGTAATGTACAACGACTTTCTGATAATTGGTCCTGCAAGCGATCCTGCTGGAATAAACGGCTTGACAAATGCAACAGAAGCCTTCAGGAGAATCGCTGAAGCAGGCGCTGCAGGTAATGCTACATTCATTTCTCGCGCAGACAAATCTGGCACAAACACATTTGAACTAGGCATATGGAGTCAGCTGGGAATGAAGCCTTCGAACAAAACTCAAACATGGTACTTGGAAGCTGGCGCTGGCATGGGAACAGTATTGCAAATGACTAACGAAAAGAAAGCCTATACGCTAACAGACAGGGCCACGTGGGTATCAAAAAGAAGTCAGTTAACAAACCTGATGATCTTGGTTCAGAACGACAAAACTTTACTGAATCCTTATGCAGTAATACTTGTGAATCCAGACAAATGGCCTGAAAGAAACTACAAAGAGGCTCTGACATTGGCCAAGTTCATGATTTCAGAAGAAGGACAAACTCTGATAGCGAACTTTAAAAAAGAAGGAGAAACTTTGTTCACGCCGATTGCTCACAACTTTGACAAGGCTCACAGCTTAGGCTTTCCAACCCAAGAACAAGAAGTCGCGTGGTACGATGCGCAACAACCTTAGAACCCTTACATGGGTTTAACGGTGAAAACTGCGTTGCTCGAATTGTTACTACGCGCCTTCCAACTTATTCTTTCTATGGACTCAGAAGTTTTGAACATAACCTTGCTTTCTTTGAAGGTATCGGGAACAGCCGTGCTAGTAGGCGCATTGATAGGCGTACCGATTGGAATGGTTCTCGGGCTTAAACGGTTTAGTGGAAAACAGTATCTGATGCGCTTTGTAGACCTCACTCTAAGAAGCAGCATAAACACGCTTATGGGGCTGCCGCCTGTTGTGGTGGGCTTGGCAGTTTACCTCTTGCTGGCTGGATCAGGGCCTCTTGGTCCACTCGGACTATTGTATACGCCCGTCGCCATGATAATAACACAGCTCATAATGGTGGTTCCTATCATAACAGGCGTAACAATGTCCGCTGTTGGAAGCGTTGTGAAAGCGATAAGAGAGAAGGCTCTCTCGCTGGGAGCAACAGACAGGCAAGCAGCTTGGACTGTTTTAAGTGAGGCCCGCATGGGTTTGTTGACAGCTATAATTGTGGCTTTTGGAGCTGCAATCTCTGAGGTCGGCGGCATAATGATTACCGGAGGAAACATCAGATGGTTTACGCGAACTCTGACAACTGCCATAGTTCAAGAAGTAAACCTCGGCGATTTCAGCAGGGCCATCGCTTTGGGTGTGATCTTGCTTCTCATGGCATTCGTAATAAATCTCGCACTCACAATTATTCAACTGAGAGGACCAAAGAGATAGATGCCGCTCATCGAAGTGCAAAACCTCTGCAAAGAATACTCCCGAAGACAGGTTTTGAAAGATATTAACTTAAGTGTTCAAAACGGAGAAATCTGCGTTCTCGTAGGTCCTAACGGTGCCGGCAAAACCACTCTCCTTCGAATACTCGATTTGCTTGAAGACCCCACGACTGGAAGAGTCTTGTTTGACGGAAAAGAGATTGACTATTTCGCAAAAGATAAGGTGACGCTGCGCAGAAGAATAGCCATGGTTTTCCAGCAGACAGTCCTCTTCAACATGAATGTTTTTGACAACGTGGCCTACGGCTTAACGGTTAGGGATAAAAACAAGAGAAGCGTTGAGGAAAAAGTCAAAACAGCGCTTGAACTGGTGCAATTGCGCAACTTTGAACGCAAAAAAGCTTTGACTTTGTCTGGAGGCGAGGCTCAGAGAGTAGCCTTGGCCCAAGCATTAGTCACTGAACCGGAACTTTTGCTCCTCGACGAACCGACAGCGAACATTGACCCGAGAAACGTTTCCATCATTGAGGAGGTTCTTTCACGCGTGAATCGAGAAAGGAAGACAACGATGATAATGGCGACGCATAATATGTTTCAGGCAAAGAACGTAGCTCATCGAGTGGCTATGTTTAACGAAGGAAGGATAGAGAAGATTGGCACTTTTCAAGAGGTCTTTGGGGCGCTGTCCAAATCTTTGGTGGATTTCGCTAGGCTTGAAAACGTTTTCTCAGGTTTTTCAAGAATAACTGGCGATGGCACTTCACTTGTGGATGTTGGCGATGGCTTGAAAATTGAAGCCGCCTTTGAGGAGGCGGGTAATGTCACGGTTTTTGTGAGCCCTGAAGACATAATTCTCTCAGCTAAGCCTATTGTTTCAAGCGCAAGGAATTCTTTTGAGGGGCGCATAGTCGAAATCACCGAATTAGGAAACATTGTTAAACTGAAGATTAAAGCTGGAAGAGACTTCACGGTGCAGATAACGAAGCGATCCTTCGTAGAGATGAATTTGAATCTGTCTTTAAAAGTCTATCTTACCTTCAAAGCCTCGTCCGTCCGCAAGATATGAAGAATTGTTTGATCAAACGCTATGCCGTAGATGAAGTACTCAATCAGTCCCAACAAAATCCGTTATCTGTCTCTGCGTTTCCTGTTCGACAAGGTTCGAGACCTTGACGCCTACCCTCCTTACCTCCAGTTCAGATTCCTTGAGGAACCTTTCAAAAAGTTCTCGAGCGGTCTCTTTGACAGCGTCCAACTTGTTTGTGGGGGTTTCGAGGGTTCTTGACCGACTGTGGATGCTTAGGTCTGTCATGACCGCGACGATTCCAACGGTCTTGAAGTTGAGGCCTCGTTGCATAAGCCTTTCATGAACGTCGTCGCACAACGGGTTAACCTTCTCAAGAATAGTCGCCAAATCCTTCGTGTCTTTCTTCAAGGTGAAGATTCTACTTACCGATTCGACCTCGCCTCTTTCTTGAACAGGCTCATCATCTGTTCCAACCGAGGCGTTGTGGAAGTAGGCTCCAAGATTCTCTCCGAAGACTTCATTCAGTTTGCGAACATCGTACTTTGCAAGATCGCCGACTGTGTTTATTCCTAGATCATGCATCTTCTCGGTTGTCTTCCTTCCTACGCCAATGAGGCGGTTGACCGGGAGTTGACTTAGAAAGCTTTCGACCTGTTCAGGCTTAACGACCGTCAAGCCGTCAGGCTTCTGACTGCTGGAGGCGATCTTGGCTATGAGCTTGTTCGGTCCGACGCCGATGGAACAGGTGAGCTTTTGTTCAGTCTTGACTTCTCCCTTTATCTTTTTAGCGAGCTCTTCCGCCTCTTCGAAGCTTCCTTTTACTTTTTGACTCACATCCAAGTACGCTTCGTCTATCCCGACCTGCTCGAAGAGGTCGGCGTAGCTCCTTAAGACCCCCATTATCTCCTCTGAAATCTGTTCGTAAAAATCGCGGTCCAAGGGTAGAAAAATAGCATCTTGATCTTTCAGCTTCCTCTTAGCCAAGAAGATCGAGATTCCTGATTTCACGCCGTATTTTCTGGCTATGTAGTTTGCTGTGCTTACGGCTCCGCTGTCTTCGCTACGTCCGGAATATACGCAGACGACCACAGGCTTGTCTTTGATGGAGGGGTTCCTCCTCTCTTCGCATTGAGCGAAGAAGTAGTCTAGGTCCACTAGCATTACAACCCTGTTCTCCAAAGGGCTTTAGCCTCTTCCAAACAAGAGGGATCAGAGCGCTAATATATTCTTTGAAGAGCTTTCAATTATGAGATGCTTATGTTCTGTGTTTCATATTCTTGCTAATGCTTTTTCGTAGTCGACAACAATATACTTCTTGCCCTTCTGAACTACTTGGTGCCCTTCTTTTTCCAGTAACTTCTTTTGCGTTTCCACGCCGCCGGGATACTTTTCGTTTATGATTCCGCCGGTTTTCAGGGTATGCCAGTATGGCATGAGGTCTTTCTTGCCCTCTTTCCTTTCTTCTTCCGCAGCGTTGGCAGCCACCCAAGCAAAGATGCCTGTGGTTATGGGACAGCCAATTGTTGCTCCATGTTTTCTAGCGAGGACGGCGCGAATCTCATTGATGGTAACAAGTTTTTCCTCGGGCACCTTTCTCATGATCTCATCGACCTCCGTAGGCGCGGGAATGACCACCGTGCCCGTCCCCCATCTTTTACTCATTTTGCCAGTAATCTCTTGAACCTTTGGCAGACCTTTACTATCTCTTAACTTTTCAGACCATGTTTTTCTCTTCGACATGTTCCCTCACCAAGATTTGGAACATTTTTAGATTTCTATGATACGAATCTAATAAAAGTCACTGTGTCTAAAGTCTGTTGTTAAATAAGAGTCATAACAATCTTCGAATATGAGGTTAGAATAGGTTGACGCTGGAAGAATACAAGGCGAAGAGAGACTTTAGTGAGACCCCTGAGCCTGAGGGAAAAACAAAGAAGTCCGGTGAAGGGCTTATCTACGTCGTCCAAAAGCATCAGGCACGTAGATTGCACTGGGACCTGAGGCTTGAGCATGAGGGGGTTCTGAAGAGTTGGGCGGTTCCGAAGGAGCCCCCAATAGAGGAAGGTGTTAAAAGGCTGGCCGTTGCGGTGGAAGACCATCCGGTGGACTATGCTGGTTTTGAGGGCATGATTCCGGAAGACCAGTACGGCGCGGGAACCGTGGAGATCTGGGATAGGGGAAGCTACGAACCCGAGAAATGGAGAGAAAACGAGATCATCGTCAACATTCGAGGTGAAAAACTCAAGGGGCGATACGTACTGATAAAGACGAGGTTTGGTGGGAAGGAGAACAGCTGGCTGTTTTTCAAGAAGAAGTCATAGTACGAGCCGTGTACGCGATTTATGCACGCGTTATTGGTTGCCTGATAACCGTCTTCATCCTTTCAGGCGCGGATTTGCGGGGGTCGCTCAAGTAGATCTCGTGGTGTTTCCCCCGTAGTTCGTAACCATTTGCCTTGATGTGTCTATGGAGTCTCTGAATGGTTGGTCCTTCCTCGGCGTATGGGCCTACGTGCATGATCTGGGCCGATAATCCTTCGTGTAAACTTTCAAACCTGGTTTTGGATAAGGCGGGCAGATTCTTGTTCTTGACATGTTCTAGAGCCTTGTCAACCAAGCCTTTTGTCACGTATTCCGGCTGCATGATCATCACGGTCCATTTCCATGCGTCCTTGTCTTCCACGCTGAATTTGCTCATGTCGCCGGTCCACCAGAGGCCTTCAAGGGGCATGACGGCGTAGTCTGTGGCTTTCTCTCTTCGTGTCATGAATTTGAGCGCGTAGGACAGGCTGTACAACGCCTCCACCGCGTCTTTGTACTCTTGCGCAGTGTTTGGGTCGCCTGCGCCATCCACCATTAGGAAGTTCATCTCAGGAACATCGACGATCGCAACCTGCCTCATAGAAGGATAGTAGAGGTGTTTGAGTTCTTTTTTTAAATCGATTCTCGCCATGTTGAAGCCGCCTGTGTTGTTAGAGTTGTGTCAAACAGGGGAGACGATCAAAGGCATGCAGGATCTTTGAGTTTTCCCTTGTTTTTCTCACTCTTGTTAGAATCTTGCCTTCATTTAAGCAGTATCATTATCGAGGAGACTTCGTCGGGAAAGCTCTTGACGAGCCTGTTCTTCTTCAGATTCTCTTTTATTATCCACAGAATGTCTGTGTCTTGCGTTTTAACAAGTTGGCGGATGTACGCGAATCCTTCAGATGGAATCTCGCGCACGACAACGCTCAGAGAGTAGCCCACTCCTTGTCGCAATGTTTTAAAGGCGTCGGACTTACGGTCTTTGGCTGCCAGTATCTGAGCGAAGATCTTTTCGTGCAGCTTTAAAGCTGATGTTGCGGTATGTTGGTTTTTCAGTAGGGCAGGTTCGGCCACGCCTGCAGCCACCGCTCGCATCGCAAGCCATTTGTCTTTTACGATCCAACTCTCTAGTTCTTTCAGTGTCTTTTGGCTTTGCTTTTCCATCAGTCTCTGGATGCCCATAGCTACAGACTCTCTCATCCTCCACCGTGGGTCTTCTGCTAATTCTCTTAATCGAGACATTGCTTGCTGGAAGTAGGTTGGGGAGACTGAGCCGATGGCACCTGTGGCTAAGGATCCGCAGAAAGGGAGAAACTCCTTTGGATCGTTTGTCGGCGCGTCATCTGGAGAATACTCGGTTAATTCTTGACATAAGGTCCACAGTCTGCCAGGGGCTTTCACAAGATGCTCTTCAACCACTTCGGCAAATACACCTGCTAACTCTAGATTTCCTCTAGGTCCGGGAAGATTGCTGTTCGATGTCAGATATCCGATGATTTTACTTTGGTCACCTGTTTTGAGAAAGTCGACAAATAAGTTTGCCAAATCTTGTTTTTGACTCTCTTTCTTGTTCACTTTGTCCTTTGCCTCGGGTTCGGCAGGGTTGTTTGGATTTGAGCTAGGTTTTGTCTGTTTTCCTGGAGAAACTCGGCGTGGTTTTAGTGCATGGCAAGTTTTCATGGAGAGGCCGTCTCTCGTTGGGGGAGCGGTGGTTTCACTATGGGTGTTCCATCGATGTAGGAGCATCGGATGCCGTATTTTCGTGCACATTCCAAGCATAGGATTGGGTCGCAGAGCGTTGTGGAGAGATATTTTTCTCCCCCGTCGGGAGCCATGATCACCATGACGCCTTTTTCGATTTCTTTCGCTTTTTTCAATGCGATCTGAAGGATTGCGCCTGAGCTTGGCCCCACGAAGATGCCTTCTCGTAGAGTGAGGAGCCTTGCCGTTTCTTCAGCCTCATGTGGGTGCACAGCGTGTATTTCATCTACGAGTTCCCTTTTCCAGATTGCCGGAACGTACTGCGTCTCCAGGTTTTTTAGGCCTTGAATCGATGTGTTGGGTTCTGGTTGAACCGCAATGATCTGAACGTTGGGGTTGTATTCTCTGAGTCGTTTGGAGACGCCCATGAGGGTGCCGCTGGTGCCTATTCCTGCTACGAAATGGGTGATTCTGCCCTTCGTGTCCCGCCAGATCTCTTCTGCCGTGGTTTCATAGTGGGCAAGGACATTAGCCTGATTCGCAAACTGGTTGGGCATAAAATATTTGTCGGGATCTTTGCCGATGATTTCGTGTGCTAAGTCTTCGGCTCCGTCCATTCCTTTGGCTCCTTCGCTCAGGATGATTTTTGCGCCGAGGGCGATGAGGATTTGACGTCTCTCTAGAGTCATTGTTTCCGGCATGACGAGGAAGAGATCGTAGCCTTTTGCGCGACAGACTAGGGCGAGCCCGATGCCCGTGTTGCCGCTTGTTGGTTCTATGACAACCTTTTCCTTGGTGAGTTGCCCGGTTTTCTCAGCCTGTTCGATCATGTATTTGGCTATGCGGTCTTTGACCGATCCCCCAGGGTTGTATTTTTCGAGTTTCAAATACATTTCGAGGCGGGGATTTGGATTCAGGTAGTTTATCCGCGCCATCGGAGTGTTTCCAATAAGGTCTAAGACGTTTTTTACAATCACTTTGGTGGCATCTTTCCCCTTCACTCATCTCACAAGCTTGTCTCTTTCCCTGAGGGGTCGTGAACCTCTCGGTTCTGTTGCTGTTTACCTCGTCTCTGAAGCCTAAGTTTCTTATGTGCTTTGTCCTTGGATATCTTGAAGTGAAGAAACTGTTTCTGAAAGAATCCTGTCACGTTCTGAGAGGAATCAGCTCAGTCTCCTCCATGCCTCCGCCTCTTCGCAGCCTCTCCAAGGCGCCGGCGAGAACTTTTAACGCTTCCTCGCGTTCGATCATCTGCTCCGCCGGGATCTCTTGGAAGAAAAAATTCTTTGTGACACCACAATGCTTCAGGCCGGGTCTGCTGGCCTGCATCTCGACGGCGCGGTAGGTGCGGTCGGGCAGCTTTTCGGCGACTTCGGGTATAGAGGCGCCTTCCTCGATCATCCTTTTGATAAGTTCATTCTCTTCCGTCGTCTAAGGTTTTCCTCTCGACGTGGGATCCCCTCTGTGTTAACGATGTTGAGGTGGCTGAATATGATCGAGTGTCTGAGTTAAATCGATTCAACGGAACTAGAGGAAATAGTGATCCTAGATATTTGAGTAATCTTGTTGAGCTGTTCACTTTAAATAGGGTTGTCTCCTTTGTCTCAGAGTGAGTTGAAGCCAGAGAAAAAGGTGAATCTTGCAATCGGTATGACAGACGCGTGTGTCCGTATTTGCGTTGACGCTATCAGGGATGTGAACCCAGATCTTAAAGAGGAGGAACTTATGGAGCGGATTAGAGAAAGAATTGGGTTTGGGAAGCGGCGTCAACGTGGGGGCTAGAGACTGGAGACTTGTCGTAGAGCATTCCGCAGAATGGTCATAAAATCTTTGCACCTGATTGATCGACGGGTTCATCGAGCCGCGCGTGACGCGAGAGGCGTGCAGGGCTGAGTTTTTTGAGGCGTAAAGAGAGACTTGATTGGAGGCTTCCTTTGAATGCTCCTTTTGCTCCCACGCCGGAGGAGACGGTCACAAGAGCCCTTAGACTCGCCGGCCTGCGGGAAGGAGAGTTGCTCTATGATCTCGGCTGCGGCGACGGTAGAGTGCTGATCAAGGCGGTTAAAGAGTTCGACGCGATCGCGTTGGGCTTTGAGGCTCAGTGTAAACTGGTGGAGGAGGCTAAGGCGAGAATACGCGTTGCTAGCGTCAAGAAATGGGTGAAAGTGTTTAAGGAAGACTTCTTCGAGGAAGACCTCTCGGCCGCAGACGTGGTTTATGTATACCTATACCCTCCTATGATGGGAGCCTTGGCGGAGAAGCTTCGTAAAGAGTTGAAACGCGGGTCGAGGGTCGTATCCTATCGATACCCTATTCAGAACTGGGTTCCTTACCGCGTGGGGGCCAGCTCCGGGCACAGCATATTCCTCTACCGCCTGCCCGAATCTGCGCGTACAAGCCATTGAAAGGAAAGTCAGTCGAATCGCTTAGCGGACATCTACGACTCAGGTTCTCCGCCGCAGAACCTCGTCACATACTCTATGGCCAGGCTCTTGGCTTTCTGGAGTTTCTCGGCGCTTATGCCCGGGACGCCGCAGGTCATCAGTATGACGTTTCTCGTTTCTTCGGTTATCTTCGTGTCCTCGGCGTCTCGGTGCGGGTAGATGGCGACGATCTTCTCCTCGTCCGTGATCACGACCTCGCCTCCCTTAAGGGTCATTGGCTTCTCCATGCCTATTCCAAGGAATTCTTCGCCGCTATTCGCAAACCGCATGTAGAGGGCTCCACGCGTCTTCTCAGCGTCGAAAGCCGCTAGAGGGATCTCGGACCGTATTGAGGCAAGGTTGTAGGCGTCTACGAACGTGTTGATAGAGGGAAGAGGTTTTCCGCCGAGTATTCTCCGTATGAGAGCTTCCGAGGCGGGTCGATTCTTGGTGGGGTCGATGCCCACCCTCCAGAAGAAGTCTCTGTACGCCTTAAACGCGGCTAGATCTTTTAGGGATTCCAGCTTGTAGTTTTCTTTGGCCCCCTTCACTATCTCCTCTTTGAACTTTTCCAGTTCGGCGCTTCGCCTCTCCACTTTGATGTCCTTGATCCGAGAGGTGAGAACCTCCGTTCTAGGAAACCTGTCCTTCAATCTTGAGTCGTAAGTTAGCATCTCCATCCCTCGATGCCTAATCTCTTCTTTTCCATATGACGTTAAGAGTTATGATTCTTGTTTCTATTCAGAGCTAGTAACAAGTATGCATTTAACAGACGTGTTTTCGATCAGTCGTTTCTCAAGCTTCAAGATCTAACATCGTACAGTTGGAGCCTGTTTGAATTACGCCATACGCGTTTAATGATACGCCCCGGCTGGATTTCTGAGAAGGAAATTTTCTTTGGGCGCTCCAATATGCGCGACTTTCAAGCCGAGCCTGCGGATCTGATGCTCCACCGCGCGGAACGTTCCATCAGGTAGACTGGCAACGATCTCGTCCATAGAGGCTTCTTCCCTGATCGTCCTCTCGATTACAGCGTTCTCTTCGCCGGTCCACGGTCTGCCTCTGGCCATTTATTCACCTTAGCGTTTCTGGCACAATACGTGTTAGCCAGCCGGACTGGAGAAGGAGCATGATTTAAAAAGATTCAACAGAACTAGAGAAAATAGAGAAGTTGGAAAAACGCACGCACGGCCGAAACAGATATCTGACCGAACAAATGATTGACTCTGATTGGACTGAGGAATCCCTCAGTATAACTATGTTCCCCACGGTTTTTGTCCATCTTTGTTTATCTCATTGTGCGGGCAGGGCCTACTCGGCTCATGTGGTAGTCCGGAAGAAATCGTTCCAATGCCCATTCTTCTCTCAATGAAGCGGTTATCTACAATGCATCCAACCTTTCGGAAAGCTTTCTGGATAATATGCGAAAGATAATAAAGAACGGAAAACATGTATACAAAGGCAACGGTGAAAAACGGTGGAAACACTCAAAGCAAAAGTACGTTCTCCTGAAAACCGAAGAATCGTGAGAGAAGGCAGAGGCTTCAGTCTAAAAGAGCTGAGAGAAGCAGGATTGGCCATCCGTGACGCTAGAAGGCTTGGAATTCTAGTTGACAGGAGAAGAGCAAGCCTCTACCCAGAAAACGTGGAGACGCTGAAAAAAGGTTCTCAAAAGCCAAATCAAAAGAAAGCCCCAGCAGAGAAGCCTAAGGAAGTTGCCAAAAAAGCAGAGACAACACGTAAGAAAACCTCACCTGGAAAAAAAGAATCGCCGCATAAGACGCGCCCAGTTGCACGCAAAGACAAGAAGTAGGGCCTGCTGTTCTTGTTCGCGCACGAGAAACGTTATTTCTGGCAATGGAATCTGCCACTTTACCGGCAGCGAGAGATAATTAGGCAAGTGCACTAATCAATTAGCTGGCGATGAGGAGGTAGCCCTTCGTCAAGTTGTCTAAGAATGTTCCCGATGTCAAGTGCAAGAGATGCGAACACAAGTGGACTCCTAGGAAGACTACTAAACCTACTGTGTGCCCTAAATGCAATTCTCTCTACTGGGACAGAGAGAGGACACGCAAAAGAGAAGCATACGACTTAGCATCAAAATGGGCAAAGGAGTATAATGTTAGTAGAGAGCAGGCTAAGATCGCCGTCAAGTACAATGTTAATCCAGACGTAATCTGCCCAGAGTGCCACGGGTTTCTGGCCGTTCCCGCGAAGGCACCCGACGTCAAACGCTGCGACTGCGGCTACATCGACAGGCTCATAGAGAAGATGCAGACTGAAGGGAAGCTCTAGGAAACAGGATTGGCAACTACCTGTGGCATGTACAGACTGTTAACAGGCAGATTTATGTGCCGAAGAGTTAACAAAACCTAAAAATCGCGCGCACGAAATAGTGTTCAGATGCTGACTGCTTGGAATTCGATCGTGGCCCGATACATCGTGTGCGTTCAATAAAGAACTTGTCAGGAAATAGGTTTCACTTTTACTGCTCTTAGGCCTTTTGGACCTTGTTGTATCTCAAACTCTACTTTTTCTCCTTCCGTTAGACTGCTCTTACCCTGTATCTCCGAGTTGTGGACAAAGACCTCTGTTCCGTCGTCGCTTTCGATGAATCCGTAGCCTCGGTCTAACCATCTTTTCACTTTACCTGTTGTCAAGCTCTTCACCTCTTTTACAGATGTGTTATGTTACTGTTGCTCATACCAACTAATTAACATAGTTTTGCAAACCCACGATCCATCGATCCATTTCACCCATCTTATTCTGCAAGAAAGACTCTTGCAAATGTCGTCCATGGACTCATGTGGAAAGATGTTTCTCAGAGTCTGGTCTTTTTGGATTCTGTTCTCAATCTGCTCTTTTATGGATCGCCAATCTGAATAACGTCCGTGTAACTACGTTTTCCACTATTCCTGCGTGTGTTTCGCCCCTAGATGAGCAGGATGCTATGGTTTATCTTTCACACCTGTTAATAGCCAGCGTCTTTGATCAATCGAATATGCTCGATTTTCTCAAGATTAAGCGGTGAGGTTTTGATAAGAAAATCAGGCTATTTCTTGAAGATGAGCTTCCACAAGAAATCTCCCACATACATAACGATTATTGAAGCTATGAGGGTGAAGACGAGAAAAACAGTCCAGTGGAACACCCATTGAACTAGGTTAGCTGGCGAGGTTTCAAAGATGTTTTCTAGGATCCTTGAACATACGGCTCCGAATACGCCGGAGATCCATATGAGAAAGATGTTTTCTTTTCCATTGTTCATCGTCCCAAGCAACTTACTAGGTAATGCTTCAAGCAGATTTAACGTTTTGTGAAAAGCACTAAGCCGTTGTGTAGACTAATTGAGAAATAGAAGGGGCTCCCGCGCGAAGAAACTGCTCCTGATCAAACGAATGATCGTTATGAAGGAGCGCATGTGGCACTACCACGTTTGATGGATACGGATGATTAGAGCAGCGTCTCGCGTGATACGGTCTGCTTCAGTAAGGTTTTTGGCTACCACAACTCTTTTGAAGGTTAAAAGAATCGAATTGAGGAGAAAGAAATGAACACGCTGCAATTGATTTCAATATTCCTTGAATCTGTGATCGTGATGATATCCCTTATGATTGGTCTGAAAAAGAAGAAAATATACGGGCATGGTTTCGCATTGACTTTTGCAATCTACGTCTTTTACGATACGACAAGACTATTCTCCATCGAGACTTCTGAGACGTTTTTATATATCATGTTCTTCGTCGCGACAGTCTCCGCCCTATTCTCAGTGTGGGAATTATACAGAAAATCATAATCACACGCGAGCCAAGACCTCTACATGCAAGCGCACGAGATGCAATGGTTTGCGATGCTTAAAGTAAGAGAAAATGCTCGATTCATCAATTTTGTTCCATTGTTTCCTGAACGTCATGGTCATAACTAGATCCTATTAGGTAGTTGACGTCAGCACTCTTAATGCGACGCCGCCCAAGCTTATTGCGAAGACTATTTCGAACACCGTTATCAATAGCGCTTTCTTCCAGCCAAACTCTCTGACTAGGGCGGCGATGGTTGCTATGCAAGGTATGTAGAACATTGCCACGAATGTAAAGACGATCATTTGGACCGGGGTCAGAACTTTGGCAAAATCCGTCGTTCCAAGGAGAGTGGCTAACATGATCAAGGTCAGCTCCTTTCTCAACACGCCAAATATCAGCGTTATTCCTGTGATGACAGGCAATCCTAGCCAAACAACTGTTATGGGACTGAGCATGGTCGCGATTGGCTCCAATAGACCCGAAACTTCAGCGAGCTTTATCGCAAGGCCACCAATAATTATCAAAGGGAAAGCTATTTTCATGAACTCGGCTAATCTGAACCATGTCTGCTTCAAAACAGTCTTTAGGTGAGGCAACCTATAATCATGCATCTCCATGATTAGGGCGGTGGGTTCACCCGGCAGAGTCTTAAACGCCAGCCTTCCGAGGGCGAAAATGATCAACATGTCGAGGACGTAAAGCAACAAAGCCCACTGGATGCCCATAAACTGTCCTACCAAACCAAGTATGATCACTGTGCGCGCTGCGCAAGGCACTAGCGTTGTTACAAACGCGGCGAGGAGTCTTTCCCTCTCTGTTTCCATTATCCTACATCCGAGACATGCCGGAACGTTGCAACCGTAGCCAAGCATCAAAGGGATGAAAGCCTTTCCATGAAGCCCTATTTTGTGCATGACGTTGTCCATTAAGAACGCGATTCGGCTGAGGTAACCCGAGTCCTCGAGCAAGTACAACATGATATAGAATGGTACAATGTAGGGTAGGGCTATCGTGAGACCAGCTATGACCCCCTCAACGACGCCGCCCCAGACTAATTTGCCTAACGTTCCGGTTCCGAAGAGACTGGCAAAGAGAGGTTCCCACCCGTAGAAGAAGTTGCTCAACAGCTTCGAAACATAGTCTCCAAAGGTGAAAATGGAGTAGAACATCGAGAGCAACGCGAGCGCCATGATCGGATACCCCATGATTCTATGGGTTGTGAGTGCGTGAAGTCTCTCCTCCGCCGTGGGCTTTATCGGAGGCATTAACTTCTGAACATCTCTGGCAATACAGCCGGCAACATCGTACCGCTCAGAAGTCATCACGGTTGAACAGGAGTGCCCGTGCAGACTCTCCACTTCGCTTGCGAGTTTCTCCCCGGTGGACACTATCTGCGGGTCTATTCGACTGATTTCTCTTGCGATCTCTTCGTCGCCTTCAAGGAGCTTGATCGCTGCGTATCTTGGTGGATACCAGAATTGGATTCCTCCAATCATCTTAGTGAGCTTGGCGATCCGTTCTTCAACTTCTTCTCCGTACTTCACTTCAGCAGGCTTCGCTGCCGGCCCCTTCTCCACTATCTCCAAGGTCTTTTCCAGAAGCTGGAAGATGCCGACTCCTTTTATCGCCACGGTCGGTACCACTGAAACTCCCAAGAGTTTCTCCAGCTTTTCCACATTGATTTCGATGCCCTTCTTCTTTGCAATGTCCACTTGGTTCAGCGCTATTATCATCGGGGTCTCAAGTTCCATCAGCTGCAATGTGAAGAAGAGGTTTCTCTCGAGGACTGAGGCGTCTACGACGTTTATGACTATGTCCGGCCTCTCAACTGCGATGTATTTCCTCGAGACCAGCTCCTCAAGAGAATAGGGAGAAAGCGAGTATATGCCTGGCAGGTCAACTATGTCTATCGTGTAACCTTTGAAGTGGAGCGTCCCCTCAGCTCTTTCGACGGTTTTTCCGGGCCAGTTGCCGATGTGTTGGTGCAAGCCGGTTAAGTAGTTGAATATGACGGATTTTCCGACGTTCGCGTTTCCCGCTAGAGCGATGACCAGTTTCTTTTCAGTCACTCTTTCTCTGTCTCCACGAAGATCCTCTCAGCCATGCCTCTGCCGAGGGCGAGCCTCGAGCCTCGCACGAGAATTTCTAGCGGACCGTGAAACGGGGCTGATTTGACGACTGTGACTCTTGTGCCTGGGGTCAGTCCCATGTCGGTAAGCCTCTTCTCGAATCCCCAGCCCCTTCCTCGACCCCTTCCATAACCGGTCTTTATGGAAGTTACTGTCCCAGTCTGTCCGTCCCTGAGGGCGGTCAACGGAACCTCGAGTCCTTTTGAGTTTCGCTTTTCCATGCGACTACCACCTTCATTCTGTTCGCTTCACTTGGATGATCGACGCCATTGCATGACTCAGTGCATGACTCACTGCACCCACTTTCAGGGTTATTGGGCCATCAAGGGGGGCTTTTTCCAGAACCTCTATCGGAGCTCCAGGTGCCAGTCCAATTGTGTCGAAGTAGCGCAGGAAGTCTGGTTTCTCTTCTGTTATCTTCACTATCGTGCCTCGCTCGTTTTCGCAGAGTTCCGTTAGAGGCCGCGGTTTCTCCTCGATTATTCCTCCGCATTCTGTGGGGATTGGGTTTCCATGGGGGCATGTCCTAGGATGCCCGAGCGCTTTTTCAAGGTTTTTAGTGATGTCGCTGGTGATGCCGTGTTCGAGCCTGCAAGCTGCTGCATGAGCCTCACTCCACTTTACATGTAGGATGTCGGTGAGCAGTCGTTCCGATAATCGATGTCTCCTTATCACGTGTAGTGCTATCTTTCGCCCTTCCTCCGTCAGCTTAACGCCTTTATAGGGCATATGTGTCACTAGCCCTTTTTTCTCCAACCGTTCGACTGTGTTTGTGACCGTTCCAGGAACCACTTGAAGTAACTCGACTATGTCACTGGTCTTGGCCATGCCGCTCTTTTCTTGGAGCCTGTAGATGCCTTCAAGATACTCCTCGGTTACTGCGGTGACTTCTTCGCTCATGCGGATTCCTACGAGCATACCAAATTAAAAGTGCGATGACTCGTATTTTAAGACTTCTGACTCAGACTACGCTACAGAAAAAGAGATCGTTGAATACATCTCTCAAGACTCAAGGCGCCATTGCGGCGACCTTTACCTGTTTTACCCCTCTCTTAGCCATGAGAACCTGAGCAAGGCTTCTGACTTCTCGGGCGCTTCCTTCGACCGCAATGATCTCTAGCACTTGTCTTCTTCCAAGTGAACGTGCAGAGTTGAAGAAATCATGCGTTTGAATTGGTGTTGAGCTCTCGTAACCTCATTTAAGAGACCGGGTTTATCTAAGCAGCATAGCACAAGAACGGCGCCGGTTATTTGCCCTCCCTCACTCCGCATCCACTCAAACTCAGTGATGAAGCTTCGCACTGCATCATGAATAGCTTTTGAACGGTTCTCGTACTGCATACTCTTCCAAGCTTCATCTAACTTCTCTACGAGAGGAGGTGGAAGTGATACGCTAAACCGTGTCACCTTCATTTTCTGAGACATCAGACCACTCTCTTTAATAGGGCATTAGATGCGAAAAAGCTTTTATGTATGATATTACGATCTTATAAATTCGTAACACTGAGAGGACAAAAAATGACCTATTTTAAGAGTCGCGACTGGGCTGCGATAGCCATATGCGCATCCCTGTGGGGCGTCCTCAACTCGGTCTTCACCCCAATCTTCTTTCATATGTTCGGTCTTCCATTCCTATGCGACTTAATAGGCTTTGCAGTGTTAACCGTCGCAGTATGGTGGACCAGAAAACTCGGAGCGACAACCATGGTTGGACTCATCGCAACCATCGTCAACTTCCTATTCAACCCAGGAGGCACCCATTTTCTAGGTTTCACAGCCGCAAGCATAGTCTTCGACGTTTCGACAAGGCTCGTAGGATACAACACTTCCTTCAAAAAGCCCATATTCAGCATGATCATCATGGTATCAATTTCGACGTTGTCTGCAGCCGTGGCTGGCTTTTTAATAGGCACGTTCTTTATGGCCGGTCCAGCGTTGGCAACATGGGGAGGTGTGGCAGGCTGGGCTGCATTACATGCCGTCGGCGGAGTGATAGGAGGAATCATCGGAGCTATCTTAGTGGTGGCTCTCACCTCTCGGGGAGTACTAGTAGAAGGGAAGAGATAGGAGGCTGAAACCCTTCATATCGTATCTAAAAGGAACTTGAGCTCTAGCATCATGATGAGTGGAGATTGAAGACCGGACATGAAATGCGAGCAAGGCTTGGCGAGGGGCAGGATAGATGGATCGCGAGACAGGCGCGTTCGTTCGTAAAACATACTTTAACGAGGAAGCAAACAGTTGGGACGAGAAGTATCATACTCCAGAACTCGTAGTCCGCCTTGAAGAGCTAGTACCAAAGTTCGGTTTAAAACCTGGGCAAAAGGTACTGGACGCGGGAACAGGTACAGGAGTGTTGATTCCTTTCCTGCTCAGAATAATCGGTCCTTCTGGCTCTATTACAGCCGTTGACTATGCGGAGAATATGATCAAGGTGTTCAGTTCTAAGTTTTCGGGTCTACCAAACGTCACCGTTAAGCTTGAAGATGTCGAAGAGCTTGACCTATCCGGAGAAGCCTTTGACGCCGTAGTCTGTTTCGGCATATTTCCCCATCTTAAACGAAAAACGCAAGCTTTGATGAATTTGAATCGCGTTTTGAAGAGGAGAGGCAGACTTGTCATTGCTCACGCCCTAAGCAGCGCCGAGATAGAAGAACATCATAAGGGCGCGTTGCCAGTGGCCAAAGATGTACTGCCCGAAGAAACAGAAATGAAGCGATTGTTGAAGCAGGCAGGATTCTCCGGCGTCCATATTACGGATGAGCCTGGCCTCTACCTCTGCCTCGCTACAAAGAATACAACCTTTCAACAAAAACATATGAAGTGATATAACCCTCATAGAAACCATGGCGCCAAATAATCTCCTAAGAAGGGGACGTTGTTGTGGCTGATGAGGATGAGAATGTTAGAAGCTTTGGGTTAATAGGTGAGTGAAATGTCTGAAGAAATATCGAGGGAAGTCCGAAAACTGGAGGCAAGACTTGAAGGTTTCTTAAAGGATGAAGAAGCATTTGTGGGAGAGCTACGAGGTTGCCTGGAGAAGTTCAAAGAGCTTAATATTAAGACGGCAGAAATAAGGTCTGACTCTAAGAGAATTGAGGAATTGATGAAGCTTAGGCTAGAGGCTGTCAAAGCCTTTAGTGAAGCACTTAAAAAGGAAAGCAAAGCTGAACACGAGAGAAGCCACCTACTCGAATCCTATGGAGCCTTGATTCAAGCTCTAGAGGAGGAATTCCTAAGGTTTTCTTCTCCTAGTTGATGTTACCGACGATCCCTATTGCTTTTCGATGGGTTGCCCCGAATCTCTTGATACAGTATCTCAATTAACCTTCGGTCGGAGTTGCATTGCCATGCTTACGCTGATAGGGTCTTCAGCGCTGACATTAGCCCTATTCCAGCTAGAACGGCCAATAGCTAAACTACAGATTCTTTTGCCTGATTTCTTTTGTGGAGTTCTGGTATGAGATCTGTGGCAGCAATGTAGATGAAGCCCCCTGCGGCAAACGGAACCAAGAAGTATTCTATCCCTTGAATGTAAGCTAGGTGATATGTTATGAAGGCGCTTGCGACCGCGGTGAGAGCGGAAACAAAATTATATGCAGGGGCTTTCACTTTCCCGAAGCCTCCATATACGAGGACTCCGAAGTCGCCTATTTCTTGAGGCGCGCGATGCTGAGAAAATCTTTAAAACGAAGAATAGAAACTGAAGTTTCTAACCGCTGAGGGATTTGGAAAGTGGAGAATACTATTTTAAGGGTTGAAAATTTAAATGTGAAATTGGACGGAGAAGAAATTCTCATAGATTTGTCCTTTAGTGTGGATGAGGGAGAAGTCTTAGCAATTTTAGGACCAAATGGAGCTGGAAAAACAACTTTGCTAAAAGCATTACTCGGAATTTCACCGTGTGAAGGATTAGTTGAATGGAGAAAAGGGGTTAAGATTGGTTATGTTCCGCAAAGATTGCCCTTTATAAAAGATGTGCCTTTAAGCGTTAAAGAATTTTTTCAATTGGAAAACGCTTCAGAAAATGAAACGAAGGAGATTTTGAAACCAATTGGTTTAGAAGAGGAAATTTTAAGAAAGAAAATTGGAGATTTGTCTTCTGGCCAATTTCAAAGAATTCTGATCGGTTGGGCTTTAGCTTCAGATCCTCATGTTTTACTTTTTGATGAACCTTTAGCGGGCATCGATATTGGTGGTCAAGAATCAGTTTATAACCTTCTGGAAAGGTTAAAAGAGGAAAAGAATTTAACAATTTTATTTGTCACCCACGAGTTATCAATAGTTTACAGGTTAGCTAACAAAATTCTTTGCTTGAATAAAAGGATGTTATGTAGTGGTGTACCAAAAGAAAAATTAACTTCAGAGGCGATTCTAAATCTTTACGCAGGTCAGGTAAAGTTTTACCAGCATAAACATAAAGAAGGGAAAGGCTGTGAGTCAATTTCTTCTTAGTCTATTTTCTGGAATTTTTATTGGAGGGGCTGCTGGTTTCTTGGGTTCGTTAATGCTACCAAAAAGAATGTCCTTGGTGGCTGGCCCCCTAGGTCATTTGGCATTACCTGGAATTGCTTTGGCTTTAATTTATGGTTTTGATATTTCTTTGGGAGCTTTTCCACTTGTTATTCTGGGGATAATTTTGATATGGCTTTTTGAAAGAAGAACAAAACTGCCAACTGAAGCTTTAACTGCCGTTGTTTTCGCTACAGGTGTTGCAATTGCTTTTTTCTTTTTGCCAATTGAACAAGCAGAAGCTGCTTTAGTTGGAGATATTTCAAGCATCCAACTTAATGATGCAATTTTTTCTGTTATCTTGTGCATAATTATCTTTTTTGTTGTCGAAAAAATATATTCTAAAATGAGTTTGATAAATATTTCTGAAGATTTGGCGAAATCTCAAAAGATTAATGTTGGAAAATACAACTTGGTTTATCTTTTGTTAATTGCTTTGATTGTTGCTTTGGGGGTAAAGGTCGTTGGTGGACTTTTAACTGCTGCTATCGTAGCAATACCTGCTGTTACATCAAGGAACTTGGCTAAAAACCTTGCTCAATACAAGTTTTTAGCTTTGAGTTTTGGCATTTTAAGCTCGGCTTTGGGAATTTTTCTTTCTCAACTTACCTCGTTACCGGCTGGTCCGTTAATCATCGTTTCTAGTGCTTTTCTGTTTTTAATTTCTATAATTTTAAAAAAATGAAAATAACATTAAGGTTGACGGTTGCTCTCAGAAGCAGGTGGAACAATGTATATGGGTCTTCCTTCGCTGAAGGCTTGGGCGGTCTTCTTTCTTGCGCTCTGTATGAGCCTCCAGATAGTTCCCCTGGAGACACCCATCCTCGCTCCAGCCTCTTCTTGAGATAGGCCTTCAAGGTCTACTATTCTAAGAGCCTCAAGTTCGGCTGGGTCGATGTAGATAGGCTCCGGATTTCCTTGCGGGGTAGGATTGAATTGGTCTATCATTGGAAATCTCTCTAGGCTAATCGGCTTTGGAAACCGCCCTCTTCTGCCTTGTCTGCGTCTGTATCTCCATCCCATTTTCTCCATCCCGTTTCTAGTCATTTAGTTGCGACAGAAACTTTTATATATTTCTGTGCGCTATCTCATAATTGAATTTGTGCATAAGCACAAATAATTTTGAAAGGAGTGATGAAAATGGGATACAGGCACAGAAATATGTACTACCTAACTGGATTGCCAGGATGGCTGCGGTTCGGATACTCGCCAGGTTGGATCGGAAGGTCCCCGACCGGACTACCGCCGACCGCTCAATGGGTCATGCAAAGCGGTATGCTTCCGCAGTATCTCCAATATCTAGGGACGACAACGCCTTACACCGGGGTACCGCCAACACTTGGTATGCCAACCCCCGCTGTAACGCCTTACGGTCCTGTCTTGACGAAGGAACAAGAAAAGCAGATGTTGGAACAACAGATGGACGCCCTGCAATCACAGCTAGACGCCATCAAGAAGAGACTAGAAGAGCTGAGCGAGTAAGGTAAACGATATGCCTCGAGGACGAGGACGCAGCTGGTTCGTCAGAGGATATGGTAGAGGATTCTGGGGTTGGCCCGGCAATCCCTCTTCATATTGCAGGTGGTTTCCATGGCTTCCAAGATGGTGGTGGGCTCATCCAGCCTATGAATCTCTACAACATAGAGTTGCTTTATACCCCTCTTACGGTGCGTATGCTAAACCTCATGCATATCCATCATATATGCCATACCGATGGTACGGTTATAGATGAAGCCCATATTGGTAGCATATAGGAGGTGATTATTAGTGCCCTCTGAAATGGGTCCTTGGGGATGGTTCGCCAATCCATATAGATATCCCTATGGGTGGCGGTGCAGATGGTTCCCTTGGTTGCCTAGGTGGTGGTGGACAGGCCTGTACGGCCCTATCACCCCATATGTTATCCCCAAAGAACAGGAGATAACCATGCTTGAAGACGAAGTGAAGATGCTTGAACAGGCCCTAGAAGAAGTGAGGAAAAGACTGAAAGAGCTCAAGAAGAAAGAGGAATAGAGTTGAAGGTTGCGGTATCAGCGGTTAGTGGAAGTCTCGATGCCCAGATAGATCCGAGGTTCGGTAGATGCCAGTACTTCGTGATCGTTGACTCCGACACAATGGACTTTGAAGCCCTGCCAAATGCAAGCAGGTCTGCACCGAGCGGTGCAGGCATCCAAGCCGCCCAGACAATAGCGAACAAAGGCGCAAAAGTGGTCTTAACTGGAAGCGTCGGTCCCAACGCCTACCAAGCTTTCTCAGCAGCCGGAATCCAGATAATAACCGGGGTATTCGGCACAGTCAGGGAGGCTGTTGAGAAGTTCAAGAGCGGCCAACTCCGACAGGCCGCCACTCCTGTCCCCTCAATGGGCTTCGGGATGGGAGGCTACGGTATGGGACGCGGAGGTGGACGAGGGGTGGGCGGGGGGAGAGGAATGGGCTATAGGCGTTGGCAGCCCACAGAACCATACGTTCCGCCACCGACCACCCTTCCTCTAACCTCGCCTACGCCGACTATGGTGTCGAAGGAGCAGGAGATCCAAATGTTGGAGACCCAGATGAAGACTATGCAACAGCAATTGGATCAGATTAAGAGGAGGCTCAAAGAACTCAGAGAATAGCGTGTGGATATAACGCAATGTATTAATGAAGATTATAGAGCGGGGTGAGTTGTTGAAAGAGATTAAATTAGCCGTCCCAACAAAGGGAGGCGGAGGATTGGAGGATGTTATATCAGATGTCTTCGGAAGAGCCGAAACCTTTACCATCATAGACATGGAGGGGAAAGATGTCAAAAGGGTGGAGGTGATTCGAAACCCAGCGGTATCCTACAAACACGGCGCAGGCCCCATCGTAGTAAAAATGCTGATAGACTCAGGCGTAAATGTAGTGTTATCCGGGGAGTTGGGCCCAGGATCTTCAGCACTGCTGGAACAACACAACGTAACGATGATCACGGTAAAGCCAGGCATCTCGGTCTCCGAAGCTATTAGAAAAGTATCATGGTCCACAATAGACATCAGAATATAACTGCTAATAGTAGATGGTGTAAAATGGCATCTGTCAAGGTTGATGTAGAGAAGTGTACTGGATGCGGTACATGCGTGAACATTTGTCCGGTAACTGTCTTCGAACTACGAGAGGTCGGAGGGAAAACAATATCGGTGGTTGTTGCTGAGGATCAGTGCATCGCCTGCCGGGCTTGCGAAGCGCAATGTTCCGAAGGGGCCATAGCAATCGTTGAGTAAACTGAGGTTTTTGATGCGTCGTGAGGCAATATCGTCATGGAGGAAGATGAGGGTCTCGAAAGAATACGACAAAAGAAACTGAAGGAATTGATGGAAAAGGCTTCCAAAAAGGAGGGGAAATCAGCTCCGAGTAAGCCTGTTGAGATGACCGATGCGACATTCACAGAAACTGTTCGGAACCATCCTTTGGTGGTTGTTGACTGTTGGGCTCCTTGGTGTGGACCATGCCATATGGTTGCGCCCATTATAGAGGAGATGGCGCGGGACTACGCTGGGAAGATCTTATTCGGGAAACTTAATGTGGACGAGAATCAAATGGCATCTAAGCGATACCAGATAATGAGCATCCCCACACTGCTGGTTTTCAAAGATGGAAAACTCGTGGATCGGGTCATCGGAGCGATGTCAAGACAAATGCTGGAACCGAGGATAACACGCTATCTCTAGCGTGCTGTCAAAGTTAAGAAGACCATGAATGAGAAGGAAATCATCATTGATGCTTAGGAAAGCTTCCATAATAGCTAGGGCCAAACAAACATTAGGAGCAGAAGGTAATTCAGGATCAACTATAAAAAGGAACTTTTCGCACATGGCGAAATACCATCCAGATAAGCGTAGTCCTCATATAGAGCAGGCAAAGGTTCTGATCGAAGCCTATAAACTTCTGACTGGCAGAGTCAAACCTTTGGACTGCAAACTCTTGGAAAGGGACGACCTTGTGGCTTCCCCACTCCCAAAAGGCATAAAACCGGTAAAGCTTGGAGTCAGACATGAGGATTGGTTTAAAGAAACATTTTATGACTTCATTAAACCAGAATAATCAAGAAATCATTTCCTTACCCCAACAACTACATACAGACTAGCGTATCTCTCTTCGTTCGTATCGAAGATCTGCTTTCCTCTGATACCTAGAAATTTTTCTTCCTTGGTGATCGCATAAAACTTTGACACATATTCCCTAATTTCTTCCAAATTGGCATGTTTGATTCTCCTAAAGTAATCACCTGGTTTCCTTATCTCTTGCCTAAAGTATTCTGACTTAGGATTTAGCATCATTACTAAAATTTTCCCGTTGGGTTTTGTAACTCTTGCCATCTCTTTCACTGCTTTCTGATAATCGTCAAGAAATTCTAAAGTTGTTACGGTGAAAACAGCGTCGAATGTAGAATCTTTAAACCCCAACTCTTCTGCATTGCCTTGGACAAAAGTCTTGTCACTCCTCTTTCTCGCTTCCTCTAACATTTCCTCAGAGATATCTAAGCCTATGATGTTGAGGGTTGGGAGGTTTTGTTCAAATGAACCTATACCACAACCGACATCAAGAATTTTTTCACAATTCCTTAACTCGCTGTAGACATATCCAGCTTCTTTTTTCATTATCTTTTTTCCAAATTCGCTATCACAGAATTTAACAAATTTCTCAACATCAGCTTTCATAACCATCATTTAATCGAACATTAATTTTCAATTATAAAGGTCTTCGACAAGCAACCCCATTAGACTTTTGCACAAACCTAATATTTACCTCAACTATCCATTGGAAGACGGTGTAATGAGTGGCCATTATAGTTGAGTTTAGTATAATGCCTCTCGGTGTTGGGATAAGTGTCTCCAAGTTCTTGGCGCCGGCGATAAAGGAGCTGGAAAGGCTGGGAGTGAAGTATGAAGTTACTCCGATGTGCACGATCTTTGAAACAGAAAACGTTGAGGAAGCTTTTAACGTAGTTAAAGCGGCCCATGAGGCAGTATTTGGAGAGGGCGTTAAACGCATAGTGACTACGGTTAAAATTGATGACAGGCGAGATGCCAAGAGAGGGATGAAGGAAAAAGTAGAATCTCTAAAGAAGGAAGTCAGAAGATAGTTTTTAAAGGATTTGCTAAGGCAAGACATCGGAGTTTAATCTTATTTTGAGGCTCAAATTAAGTGGAATAACGATTGATCGGGAATGGTTAAGAGTTGAATTAACCATTTAAGTAGCAACCCGATTTTTGGCGGATTCAGTATAATTACTTTTCCAAGGAAAAATAACGTTAATCTATAGTTTGAGACTAGGAAGTTACCTTGTCTTCTGACTTTTATTACTAGATTGGTAGAGACTTGTACTGGCTTTTGAAAATAGAGAAATACAGGAACACTGGTTTTATCCCCTATTTTGTTTTTCTTCGTGGTTTAATCGATATGCAGAGATATATACAATTTCTGTTATTGTAAGTTCGTATTGGATAGAAAAAGATCGAAAATCTCGGGATGAGAGAAACATATGAGTTCAGAAACAGAAGTAGTTCTATTGGGTGTCGCAGCAAGCCTCATCGCAGGTCTCGCCACTGGAGCTGGAGCTCTTCCGATACTGTTCAGAGAACAGTTTTCAGATCGGATGTTGGATGCCCTGCTCGGCTTCGCGGCAGGTGTCATGTTGGCTGCCGCTGCTTTCAGCGATGTGTTTCCGAACCTGAAGGCGTTCCAAACAACTTCTGGTTCATTTGTGCTTATCACAATACCTATTTTCAATTTTTACCACTCCTAAGTTGCTTTTCAGACTTTTGCCAATGAACATTCTCTAACATGAATCTTCCTGTACATTTCTGTTTTCCTAATAGATTTTGGAGTAACCCATAATAACGTATGCTCCACCAACGGAAATGCCATTTTTCTTCTAGCTTTTTTATCTATACAAACCTTCTGTAAAGGAGTTTTATTGCTGATGATATGAAACACGGTGCAGGATCCATAGTCGTGAAAATGCTGGCAGACAGGGGATAAATAAGATATTAGCTGGCGAACTGAGTCCAGGCGTTTCAGCTCTGCTCGAACAATTCAACATAGATAAGAACCAAGTGAAAACAAACTCGCCCATAAGGGAACCTGTGAGAAACCTGACCTCTTAGCCGATCGATTGAGGGACTGCCCCTCAACAGACATCTGTTGCGTGCGATGCGCAGAAGATACGCGCTTAAACTTGAAGAACTCTTCTATACTCAAGGGCGGGAGGGCCTTCTTTGAAATAGTTCTTGTGGTGGGAGATAACTAACATTCCTAGTAGCCCAGTGGATTTCTCCTTTATACGGAATTAATCCTAGTAGAGCTCTTAATAGCGTTGTTTTTCCTGCCCCATTAGGACCTAAAATTGTTAGAACTTCCCCATCTTTTACTTCAAAGCTCGTCTTTAATTATTTCCTCTCCGTCAAGTGTCACGTTCAAATTTTCTACTGCCAGAATCTTCTTTGGCATGTTTCTAATTCCTCAAGAGGATGCAGTTTTTGCAATTTGTTAGGAAATTTTTCACTTATCTGCGCACTACATTCAAGTATTTGGCTTCACAACATTCCTTGTCTTTGTAGATGGGCCTGCCGCAAGGGCAGACTTCGGGATGTCCGTAGACTTGGCAAATAGTGTTGGTGAGTTCATCGGAAACGTGATGATCCAGTTCAGTAGCTTCTTCGCAAGCATCCCGCGAACTATAATTTAGGAACCTTGCAAACAGAGTCTCTAAAACCCTATGTCTCCTCAACAGTTTTCTTGCTTCAATGATACCTTTCTCTGTCAGATCGGCTCCATGATAATGCGTGTATCTGAGCAATTCTTTCTTAGAGAGCTTTTGAAGCATCTCTGTTACGGTGGCCGGCCTAACTTCGAAAAACTCAGCTATAGTCGTTGTCCCGACTTGAATGGACTCTTCTCGCTGTTTTTGGTATAGGAACTTAAGATACCTTCCTTCATTCACAGTCATCTCTAGGTTAGCCTTCAAAGTTGTACCCATCAGAAGGCATAAATTTAGGTCTAACCTAAAAATTTTTCATTCTGCCATCCATTAATGACGATTAATTGAGGCGATTGAGATAAGACTAACGATATTGTATGATAACGAGGCAAAGGAAGGGCTTGGAAAGGGGCATGGCTTCTCCTGTCTAGTGGAAAATGAAAATAAGACCTTGATCGATACGGGCCGGGATGGGCACCTCCTACTGTCAAACGCGGAAAAATTGGGGGTCAGCCTTGGAGAGGTTGACTCGATCTTCTTAACGCACAGTCACTGGGACCACATAGGAGGCTTACCGGCTATTTTGAACCTGAACAGGGATCTGGAGGTCTTCTGCCCAAAATCCTTTTCAGATAAATTTAAAGACGAGGTGAAAGCCAGAGCCCAATTGAGAGAAGTCTCCACCGAAACCGAAATAGCCGAAGGGGTGTACACCACAGGGGAACTTGGAAAAGACATCAAGGAGCAGTCCATTATCTTGGAAAGTAAGAGGGGAATTGTCATCGTTACGGGTTGCTCCCATCCTGGTTTAGGCTTAATTCTAGATCGGTCTCTGAAATTTGGTAATGTGTATGGAGTTGTTGGCGGTTTTCATGGATTTAACCAATACCATATTCTGCGGGAAATACGATTGATTGTTCCTTGTCATTGTACTCAACATAAAAAGGAGATAAAGGGGCTTTACCCAAAAAACTGTGAAATAGGATTTGCCGGAAAGATCATAGAAATATAGTAATATTGGCTATCAAGCCAAATTCAGAAAACAGACTCTAGATTATGGCTGCTTGACAAGGGTAATAATGGCCTAGTTCTTAGATACAAACCTCGTAGTCCCATTGAACTTCTGTACGAATATATGTTTACTTCAGCGTCCGTAGTTAAAAGATTAAGATGGTGAAATGGCAAATAAAGGATTTTGAGAAAGATCAAGGTATCAAATTAGAATGCAAGAAGTGGATTTAAATGGAATTCGAACTAAGCAAAAATCCAGGATATAAAACTTTGGCAGAAATATCTCCCGGTCAGAGAGCCATAGTGATCGAGCTTCTCGTCAGAGGTATGATTCGCCACCGACTTCTCGATCTTGGTCTTCTTCCGGGAACCGAAGTCGAAGCTGTAATGAAAAGTCCTTTAGGAACTCCGACAGCTTACAGAATTCGGGGTTCACTACTTGCATTACGGCCAGAAGACGCCTCAAAAGTAAGGGTTCAGCATATGCATTCATGACATGGTGATGGAGGGAAATAATTTGAATGCAGATAAAAAAGGGTACAGCTTTCAGCAAGAGAGCCATAGGCATTTAGAAAAAGGTCATGATTATCTGGTAGCTCTTGCTGGTAATCCCAACACCGGAAAAAGCACCGTGTTTAACGCTCTCACTGGCCTTCACCAGCATGTTGGAAACTGGCCTGGTAAAACGGTCGCCCGCGCCGAGGGATATTTCAAACACATGGGAAAAAGATACAAACTGATCGACCTTCCCGGCACATATTCGCTCCACGCCACCGCAATAGATGAGGAGATCGCTAGGAACTTCATACTCTTCACCCGTCCTGACATCGTTGTCGTGGTGGTCGATTCGACAACCCTGGAGCGAAACCTGAACCTAGTTTTACAAGTTCTCGAAATCACCGATCGAGTGGTGATCTGTCTCAATCTCATAGATGAGGCAACTCGAAAGGGTCTGAAGATTGATGAAAAACAATTATCATTTGACTTAGGTGTTCCCGTCGTTCCCACTGTTGCAAACGCGGGCAAAGGATTGAATGATCTAGTCAAAGCAATCGCTGGAGTTGCTTCAGGAAAAATACACACAAATCCACATCATGTTGCGCTCAATCCTGAGATCGGCAAAGCGATCGATGAAATAACTCCTTATGTAAAAAGGGTTGCTGGTGACCTGCCGAACACCAGATGGATTGCTATGCGTCTCTTAGAAGGAGACAACAGGATTCGTGAAGCATTAGAGAGTGGAGAATTAGCGTCTCTAGCAAAGTCAAACCAAGATGGAAGGCGTGAATGATGGTGGCAACACCAAAAAAAGCTGAGTTGAAAGAGCTCTTAGATCGCGTACAGCGTGTAGCGTCTTCCATTCGGGAATCCTTAGATGATCACATCACATCCTCGATTTACGCTGATGCAAAGCTCATAGCGTCCAAGGCCGTCACTAAGACCGAGGTCCCTGAGATAGATATAGACGCTAAGATAGACCGGATAATGACTTCACGTATTACTGGCTTTCCCATCATGTTTGCTCTTATGATGGGCATCTTCTGGCTTACGATAGAAGGTGCAAACATCCCGTCGCATCTCTTAGCTGAGGGCTTGTTTTGGCTAGAAGATCAGTTTGTCTTACTGTTCAGGTGGTTTGGAGCTCCAATGTGGCTTGAAGGACTGGTGATTCACGGAATCTACAGAGGTCTTGCTTGGGTCGTGTCTGTCATGTTACCGCCCATGGCGATATTCTTTCCTCTCCTCACGCTTCTTGAGGATGTAGGTTATTTAGCAAGGTTTGCGTTTAATATTGATCGTTTATTCAAGTGGGCTGGTGCACATGGAAAACAAGCTATCACTATGGTCATGGGAATGGGTTGCAACGCCGCCGGGGTTATTTCCTGTAGGACCATAAGTTCACCTCGTGAGCGGCTTATCGCCATCCTCACCAACAACTTTGTACCATGCAACGGCCGTTGGCCCCTACTTATCTTAATGACAACCGTATTTGTGGCATCAAAATTTCCGCCAGCTCTTTCATCCGTGGTTTCTTCACTTCTGATGGTTGCCATCATAATGTTTAGTATCTTGACAACCCTGATTGTGTCAGCTATACTTTCACGCACGCTACTTAAGGGTGAGACTTCATTCTTTGTACTTGAACTGCCATCATACCGTCGTCCAAAGATTATACATGTTCTATACACTTCATTAATTGATCGAACGATAAAAGTTCTGTACCGTGCTGTAGTTTGGGCTATGCCAGCAGGCGCACTTATCTGGATCTTGGGGAATGTGCACATCGGAAGCGAGACAATTATGGCTCAAATCGCTGGTGTTCTCTCGCCTGTTGGACTACTAATCGGTCTCGATGGAATAATTTTACTAGCTTTCATCGTAGCCATCCCTGCTAACGAGATCGTCATTCCAACAATAATTATGGGCTACATGGGCACCAGCATGATGGTGGAGCTCGAAAGTATGGCTGAACTTCAGGCGCTCTTCGTAGCCCATGGGTTCACTGTCGTCACAGCGATATCTCTAATGTTGTTTTCGGTACTTCACTATCCGTGCGCAACCACCACCCATACCATCTGGAAGGAAACAGGGAGTGTCAGGTGGACGCTGTTGTCGAATCTGATTCCGCTAACAGTCGCTTTTCTCACCTGCTTCATTGTTTCCCAGGCCCTTTATGCTCTGGGATTCGGTTGAGTGCAGGGGATGGAATAGCTTTCAATCATGGTATGGTCCATACTCGTAATTGGCGGCGTGTTTCTTTCATTGACTTGATTTTTAGTAGTGCTTTCAACAACATACCAACAACTTTAAACTCAAATCTTCTAGGGTTGCTATCTTTAAATAACGATGAGATTCTAAGATTACCGGATTAATGGCGTTGAAGTTTATTCCTTGACATAAGGTCTAGTGTATGTGTCTAGAAGTTCAAAAGTGTTGAAGAGGGTGTAAGATGAAAACACATTTAGAGTGCGTTCCCTGTCTTTTGAGACAGGCGTCAGAAGCCATAAAAATGAGCACTGGTGATAACGTGGTGCGTGAAGAAACTCTTAGAGAGGTCATGGAGTATCTTCTGCGCGAAAATTGGGATAAAATCATCCCTGAACTCGCCACAAAGGTTCACAGGATCGTAAAGAAGAATACAGGCAACAGGGATCCCTATAAACAGCTGAAGGAGAAATACAACAAAGCGGCATCAGAGCTTTATCCAGAGCTTGAGCTTATGGTTAAGAACTCGGAGGATAGGCTACTAACGGCAGTTAAAATTGCTGTAGCTGGTAACGCTATAGATGTTGCTCAAGGGACGGAAATTAACCTAAGACAAGCCGTTCAAAAATCGTTAGAAAGCGAGTTTACCATAAACGAGATGGATCAATTAGAAAGATTGACTTTAAAATCAAAAAGCATACTGTACCTTGCAGATAACGCTGGAGAAACTTTTTTTCGATAGAATTCTAATAGAAGAACTTGTAAGACGGGGCGTAAACGTAACCTACGTCGTTAAAGGCGCCCCCATTCTCAATGATGCAACCCTTCAAGACGCCAAGATGGCTGGAATCGACAGGCTAGCAAAGGTGACCTCAACTGGAACAGACTGTATAGGAGTGCTTCTCAATGAGTGCTCAAGGGAGTTCCTCAGGAGATTTGAAAACAGTGAATTAGTAATCAGTAAGGGGGAGGCTAATTATGAATCTCTCAGCGATATTAAAAAACAGGGGATCTTCTTCCTATTGAAAGTAAAGTGCCCAATCATAGCAGAAGATGTCGGAACTAGGACCGGCTCCATTGTTTTGAAAAGTTTCTTTGAGAACGAATAAAAACTTCTTATCGTGTTAACTTTCTAATAGCTTATCATAAAGATGGAGTTGTGAATCGTGCGCATAAGGGTTCCCATACTAGGCGTGGTGGGCCACAGAAAATCTGGGAAAACAACAGTTATAGAGACCATAGTTCAGGAGCTGGCGAAGAAAGGATATCGAGTGGCAACCGCTAAACATACTGGTCAAAAGGGTTTTTCCATGGATGCCGAGGGAAAGGATACGTGGAGGTATGCAAGGGCAGGCGCGAATCCTGTGGTCTGCGTTTCGGATGTAGAAACGGCCATCCTAATAAAAGACGGGGAGACAAAATTTTCCCTAGATCAGTTGTTTAAGTTTATGCCTGAAATTGATGTGATAGTGCTCGAGGGCTTTTCACAACTGGTTTTAAACGATGACGGTATTGGCAAAACATTATGCGTCAAGGACAGAGAAGAATACAAGGATTTCAGGGAAAAGGCGAAGGGAGAGATCATAACCCCTTGCTCTATTCAATCCTTGGGAAGTCCGATTCTGAGAATAGAGGAGGACGCCCAGATTCTGGTTGACAAAGCATTCAAATATACTGAGAAAGAAAAGGAGATCTTAAAGACCCTCAGTCTTCTCCCAAGGATAAACTGCGGAGACTGCGGTCGATCATCGTGCGAGGAACTGGCATCAGATATCTACGAGGGAAAGGCTAAACTAAACGACTGCGTTATCTTGAAGCTCAGACCAAAACTGAAGACAAGGATGACTATTAATGGCGACGAGATTCCTCTTAATCCCTTCGTATCGGAAATCATCCGTAAATCCATCCTTGGTATGACTTCTTCACTGAAGGAAGTTTCCATAAGTGGCGACGAAGAAGTACACGTAAAAATATTGAGTTAAAACCACGGTGATTTTGTAGGCTAGAACACTGCACGCACTAATCTATTAGCCATGATGTTTTTGGTAGTCAGAAAATGTCCTCATCAAAGGTTCAGAGAACAATCAGCAAGAAGGAACGCGCTCACAAAGTTACAGGCCACAATCGTTATTGCAGCAATCGTCTGCTCTTCCCTTTGAGCCAGGAGAAAATCTTGTAAGAAGAGATACCAGGATGGAGGCAGAAGGAATGGTTCTTCGCTACCAAGAAGGGTTCTTCTGGAACGAAGGCCTGTTCTCTAACGGCATGGTAAATCAAGAAGGATTCGCCTCTAGTCTAATTGAGAATTTCATAGAAAACCTGTCAGCGCACAGCAAACATAGAGAAGTATTAAGGTTCGGCGACCTTTTGGCGCAGATCTAGGCATAGAAATGATAAGAATTAGAAAGAAGGGTTCGACGCTACTCGGCCCTTAGGAGAATTAAAAAGCGGCTGAAGGAACGGAAATATACGCTATGAAACTCCACATTTACATCTTCAGACACGGCGAAACCTACTACAATGAAAGTAAAAGATTTACCGGGTGGGTAGATTCAAGACTAACCCCTAAAGGAATCAAACAAGCCGAAGTGGTAGCAAAGAAACTAAGGCGCAAGACTTTCCAAATAGCATTCAGAACAAGGCTTTCCCGCTCATCGGACAGTCTGAAAATAGTCTTGAAACATCATCCCGAATGCAAGGAAGTTTTTGTCGATGATAGAATGATAGAAAGATCATACGGGAACCTTGAGAGGAAGTTTCACAAGACTATAATTAGAAAATATGGTAAAAGACAATTCGACATTTGGCATAGGTCGTACGATGTTCCGCCTCCGGGTGGGGAGTCAATAAAAATGGTTGAAAAGCGAGTTTTGTCTTTCATTAAAGATTTAGTTATCCTCATGAAAAGGGAAAGGGTTAATGTTGTAATCTCTGCTCATGGAAACTCAATGAGACCATTTATAAAATATTTTGAAAATCTAACCGTAGAACAAATGATGGAACTAGAAATCCCCCAAGACAAATATTTTGACTACATCGTCGAATTCTAATTCCTATCTGGAAAAAAGCAACATAAGCAAATAACTCTGGCCAAGAGATTCTCGAAACGGGAGGCATTAGGTAGAGTTTCCATGATTAAGACCTTGTTAAAAACGGTGAGGGACAATGCAATTGCTGGGGAAGTGATTAGGAAGATGAACAAGATCAGTTTAATTGTATTTGTAGAAAAAACCTGCCAGCCATGCCGAGATATATTTTGGAAAGGAAAAGTGGAGCACCGATATGGACGCCATTAGCAACTAAGGTTAATGAGTCGATGTCTAGCTCTGCAATAACAATTAACCCCAATAATAGCATAGAAGATAAAAACATTGAGTCAACCATCTGCGGGACATAATTACAATGTTGGCAGAAGGGTTGTATGGGCTTTCAATAAGCACGCTTCCGAGTATGATAAGCGTACTTGCGCGCGCGATAAGACTTTTGTCCAAGGCAATGCAGAAGAGTTGGGGTTTAAAGATTCTGCATTCGACGCTGTTTTCACCGTAACAACCTTAGAGTTTCTTAAGAATTATCGGAAAGCGGTGAAAGAGACGGCAAGAGTTACAAAACCCAACGGGAAAATTTTGGTAATGATGCTAAATCCTAAGTCAGAATACTTTAGGCAAGAGATAAAGAAACCAGGTGATTACTTCAGTGGAATCAAACACACTGATCCAAAAGAGATCAGAGATTACATATCATGATTTTATACAATGCTCAAGGGAAAAAATTTAGATATTAGGGAAAAGCGCGTTTTCGACACGAATGAAGGGAGAGGTACTAGGATGTATGTGGTTGTTGGAATAAAGAAATGGCTTCTTGATTACTCTGGTCCATGGCTTAAGAAAACGACGTCTATCTTCTCTAACCTTATGCTTGGGATCTCGATATTATGTGTCGGGATGTCTGATGATTGACCGGTATTCATCAAGATCAAAATTTTTTTGTTTGGTTCCTTCAACAAGTGTGGATAATCCATGTTTAGCTACTAGCTCCCAAAGCTTTTTTGATGCGCTTACGGAATGTTCTGCAAGAGTAATTAACTTGACTCTTCATTGCTATGTTGCCTTGTCGCTGATCGAGTTTCTTTTTAAAGTGGGCCTCGGTAATATTTAGTTGCTGGACAGCCTAGACATGCCTTCTCTTGATAGCGTGTGCATTTTCCGCAATTCATTTTGCAAGGCGTATTCTCATTTACCTTAGCCGCGGTGATCTTGATAGGCAGATATTTTGGAACTGCGGGTGCTTCACCTATCGTCGCCTCTGAACGTCTAATGCCTTTTCGTGCTCTTACAGAGCACACTTCGACTATGGCGTTTAATGTGTCGGCATTTTCCGCAATCATGATGGTAGTCAAATTGTAAGCGCCAGTTGTCGTAGTCAAAAACACAATCCTTGGGCATTTAGAAAACATGTCTACAAGTTCTCGTAGACGTTCAGGCGTTTCAACCTCCGCATTCACGATGGCAAGGCGAAAACCAAGATATTTTGCGTCAAGCCCGGCAGAAACCTTAACTGGCTTTTCAGAGAGGTCCTTCAACCTTTTCCTTATCGTTACATGGGATAAGCCGAGTTCTTTGCCTATCGATGATAGAGGAGTTCGCCCATCCCCTTGTAAGATGGATACGATTTTCTTGTCTATTTCGTCCATTAACCGTTACCGATTACAATTTGTAACGAAACATATATATTTATCTTTCTAATTGTAATCTGGTCTCACAAAGGAACGAGAGATGAAAGACATCACGGTAGAAGTTATCGGTGTAGACCCGCCGTGTAAAAGGTGCCAAGCCACCTTGAAGAACGTTGAAGAAGCGGCTTCAGCGCTTAAGGCGAGTGGGTTCGACATTCGTGTGTCAAAACTGAACATGGTTTCGAAAGACGTTATTGCTAAGTATGGCGTTGTGGTTTCGCCGTCGCTGGCCGTCAATGGCGTTGTCAGAATAGTGGGAAAAGTTCCAGATATAAAAGAAGTTGAGAGAATTCTTAGGGCAGCCATTAAATAACAAGGGTTTCCGAGGTTTTGATCTTGACTGAAAAAATCAGGGCTATTCGAAGCATTATTTTGCTGATCTTCATCTTTTTCACCATAGGCTATCTCATCTATTCGAGGATAATGGCATACTCGCTTGCGCCCACGATGAAGCCTGCGGATTTTCATGGGCTTCCGATATGGGAAATCCCAGTGGCGTATTTGGTGGACTATTTTAGCCACGGTTGGATATGTCTTCTTTTCGCATTTGTGGTAGCTGGACTTGTGTACGAATTCGTTCCTAAAGAGGCCATCACGAAATATATGAGTGGAAACAAAGTCACGGGATACGGCTTAGCATTGGGGATGGCGCCATTTCTGACCGTTTGTTCATGCACTATGGTTCCGTTATTTGCAGGCGTACTATATTCTGGTGCAGGTATCGGACCAGCTATAACCTTCCTGTTAATGGCTCCGGCAGCTAATATACTGTCAATCTTGCTTACTGGAGAGATAATATCTTGGGAATTGGCTGGAGTGCGCATAATAGTTTCCGTCGTCGTCGCATTAACAGCCGGAATAGTCATCTCTAAAACGCCGTGGGGAAAAGCCATTGAAGATGAACATCAGCAATCTAGTTCAACCGCGCAAACAGCAATTGAAATAGTTAAGCCGCCTCTCGATGAAAGACTTTGGGCGTCGCTAAAGTTTGCAGGATATTTGGCAAAGCAGATTCTGCCCTTCTTCCTTTTAGGTCTCGTTGCTGTTAGCTACGTAGAGGCATACTTACCGGAAGACATAGTCGGAACGTATCTAACGGGCATCACTGGAGTATTAATTGCTTCGGTTATAGGTGGGCCGCTCTACACTCCTACCCTTGTTGAAATTGTACTAGGCAAGGGAATGTGGGATCTAGGCATGTCAAAAGGAGCGCTTCTTTCATGGCTTATGGGGCAACCCTATGATGTTGCCAACGCATTAGCTGTCTCAAGGATAACAAGATGGAAAGTAGTCTTAACCTACATGCTCATAGCTTGGGCGGGTAGCGTAATCTTCGGATTAACCTACGGAATGCTAAGCGGAAGCATATAGGAGATGGATGCGACTGATAGAAATTAAATCCGTCGGCGTGAATGGAAAAACGGTTGTTGGAGTGGAGATTGGAAATCCCGGATGATGAAATATGATTGGAGGCGGTACGCTTTTGTTTGGGAAAATCTTGGTTCCATTGGACGGTTCTGAGCATTCAATAAAGGCATTAGAAATGGCTGTTCAAATAGCTCTAAAATTTAATGGAAAAATTACTTTAGTACATATATACTCAATTGGCGGCCTTGCAACATCTCCAACACCGGTTCATGAGTTTATTGAAGCAATTCGCAAGGTTGGCGCTGGCATCTTGACAGAGGGCGAAAAGAGGGTTAAGGCTGAAGGGGCTCAGGTTGAAACGTTGTTAATAGAGGGGCATGCGGTTGAGCAGATAGTTAAAACGTGTAGGGAAGGCAAATTCGATTTGATTGTCATGGGTGCTAGGGGTTTAAGCAAGATAAAGGAGATGCTTTTGGGGAGCGTAAGCGATGGAGTGGTAAGACACGCGTGTTGCCCAGTTCTTGTAGTGAAGTAGCCTAATACAGGTGTGTGTATAGTTAGTGCTTCTTAAAGATGGCCGAGTTTGATTGAAAAAGAAAAATCTTCAAAAAGCTTTGATGCCTTCAAAGAAGAGTTTGGAAAAATTCTTGACCCTGTGGCTTTCTTAAAAGAAAAAGACGAAGACCTTTGCCAGGCTTTCCTAAAACTGCACGAGTTGACGGTGAATGAGGGTGTCCTGTCCAAAAAGCTGAAGTTCTTGATGCATGCTGCCATCACTGCGTCTTTGCATGATGTCGAAGCGACCGTAATGCATCTGACTGGCGCAATAAGAGCAGGCGCTACGGAGAAAGAGGTACTGGAAACGGCCTTCACAATGATCCCAGTATCGGGAATGCCTACTTTCGCAGTGTTCCTCAACGCCTTAAGAAAGGTGCACGTGTCCTCTGAGTCATAAATTGGTCGTAGCATCAACGAAAATACTGGAATGAGGTAGTGAAAAAATGGAAATCTACATGTTAGCAATACTGTTTTATGTTGTAAGTATTACTGCAGGGTATCTGATTGACAAATATTTACGGATACCGTGGATGCTAACAGCTGTGCTTTTCGGGATGACCCTCTCATCATTTGGCTTATTTAGCGATGTTATACGAAGTGCAGATTTTCAGTTTTTGTCAAAAACGGGATTGCTGTTTTTCCTTTTCACTATAGGCGTTGAGATAGAAATGGAGCAATTCCGGAAGTTAGGCCGCTATATTGCTGTCGGCCAAACTTTACTCACACTAACAGAAGGCTCGCTCTTAGCCGTATTCTTCTATTTTGCATTTCCAGAGTTTGTGAGCAACTCTTTCATCGTAGCGTTAGTCTGCGGAATCGCCTTTGGCACCGTTGGCGAAGTGGTTCTGCTGGCAATTCTGGAGGAGTTTGGACTAGTAAAAACGAGGTTTGGACAGTTAACGCTTGGTATAGGCGTAGCCGATGACATTTTTGAAGTGCTAGCCCTAAGCATCATCGTCATCTTGCCTGCAATTACTTCTGTTGGTGTTTCTCAAAGCGCAGCATGGAGCGATTTACTAACAACAGTACTTGTACTATCTGGATTAGTGTTTATCACTTTTCTTTTATCCAAAACAGGCAAATATACGCGACGTTCCTTAGAAAAAGTTAAGGGGGATTCATTCGTTATTCCATTTTTAATTTTCATGGTGCTTTTTTCCTTTGTTTCTTTTGGTTTGACAGGGGCTGAAGGCATGGAGGTTGTCGCCGCAATCTTCAGCGGCATCGCCATAAAGCAAGTCTTGCCAGAAAAATTTGTCGAGCAGTATAAGAAACCTATTTACTTTGTTGCCAATATTTTTCTGGGACCCTTTTTCTTTGTGAGTCTTGGCGGCAAAATGTCTCTGAGCAGTCTTCAAGGCTACCCACTTTTATCATTCATCATCATCGCTATTTCCCTATTTTCCCGCATATCAGTTTCTTACTTCTTGTTCAATAAACTTCTGGGGAAACGCCAGTCAATCATCATGGGCGTAGGATTAGACACAAAATTCAGCACGAGTGTGGTCAGTGAATATATCCTATTGACGACAGGCTTGATTGCTGCTCCTCTCTATACGGCAATCATGGCAGCCTACATTATACTGAAGCCAATCATTATTGTCGTTTTTTCAAGAGGCTTAGCTTCAATCAAGGGTGAGGTTCAATGAGCACTCCGAAAGATTAAATTAAAAATGGAAAAAACATGATGAACGCAACAGGCACTTATTCTAAACTTTTCGAGCATGGACATATAGGAAATCTTGAAATAAAAAACAGAATAGTTTTTGCACCTATCTCCACTAATCTGGCAAGCATTACAGGAAAGGTTTCAGAAAGGCTTGTACAACATTATTATAGAGTCGGCAATGGGGAAGCAGGGCTAATAATTGTTGAGAATGCATGTCTACAATTTCCCGAAGGAAGGCATGGTGCCACACAGCCGAGGATAGATTCGGACGAGTTTATTCCAAGCTTATATCGTTTAGCGCAGGCAATAAAACACACTGGAGCAAAAGCCTGCATAGAGCTGGCACACCCGGGAGGAACTGCAGATCCCCAACTAACCAAAAGGCAACCTGTCGCCCCATCATCAGTGCCAATGAAAACTGGAGGACTTATTCCGAGAGAATTAACTAAGGATGAAATAGAAGAAATAGCCTGTGCATTTGGAACGGCGGCCTTAAGAGCCAAAGAAGCCCTCTTCGACATGGTTGAAGTTCAAGCTGGACATGGGCTTCTAATCAATCAATTTCTTTCTCCCCTCACAAATAGAAGAAAGGATGAATTTGGAGGAAGCCTAGACGGGAGAACGCGATTTGCAAAAATGCTTATTGACAAAATAAAGGAGTATGCTGGTGACGATTTCCCCATCAGCGTAAGATTAGGAGTTGAAGAATTTACAGAGGGGGGAATTACCATAAATGAGGGGAAGATTCTTGCGAAAGAGCTTGCAGACGCTGGAGCAGATGCTATTCATGTAACGTTAGGAAATACAGATAGAGAGAAACGACTTGAACCAATTCCATATTTACAAGGGTGGCGGACATATCTTGCTGAACAGGTTAAGAAAGAGGTCAACGTTCCAGTTATCACTGTTGGGGTCATAAGAGAGCCGTGGTTTGCTGAAAAAATTCTTGAGGAAGGAAAAGCAGACTTCGTTGCTCTTGGAAGGGCCTTGATTGCTGATCCTGAATGGCCCAAAAAGGCATTGGAAAGAAATGAAAAAGCCATTAGACGATGCGTTTCATGCAATGAATGCGTAATAGCCAGACACTATGAGGAACTTCCAATTCGATGTTCAGTAAATCCCAGCATAGGCCTTTATGAAAAATTGACAACAATAAAAAAGGCAAAAATCAGAAAGAAAGTGACGATAATTGGAGCGGGCCCCGCAGGGATGGAAGCCGCTAGAGTAAGCGCATTAAGAGGACACGATGTTCATCTCTATGAGAAAAACAGCAAGTTGGGCGGAACTCTGAATATTGCATCTATAGTTCCAGGAAAGGAGAAGTTCAAGTGGATAATAGAGTATTATGCTTATGAACTGCCAAGATTAGGGGTGCGTACACATTTAGGTTGCACCGTTAACAGAAAGAAAGTTGAAGAGTCAAGGCCCGACATTGTTATAGTTGCCACTGGAGCTGAGCCTGCTGCTCCAAACGTCACAGGCGTTAATAATTCGAATGCTGTTTTCGCCCATGACGTTCTTGGAGGAAAAGTTAAGATTGAGAATAGTAAAGTAACCATTATAGGTGGCGGTTTAATAGGACTTGAAACTGCGGAGTTCCTCGCATCAAAAGATAATGATGTCACAATCGTCAAGCGGTACGAAACCATTTCAAGGGATATTGAACCCCTTTATGCATCATACCTTCTCTCTAAGCTAAAAAAACTTAGAGTCAAGATCATGTTTAAGGTGAAAGTTAAAGAGGTAAGGTTC
>Ga0315282_10001192_pt1 | contig 49962 bp, 48 predicted proteins | sample YL17G07_20_MG_FD_203693 | JGI IMG/M metagenome (GOLD analysis project Ga0315282, IMG submission 203693) | Sediment microbial communities from Yellowstone Lake, YNP, Wyoming, USA - YL17G07_20 | ecosystem: Environmental > Aquatic > Freshwater > Lake > Sediment | place: USA: Wyoming | collected...
GTCAGCTCAACCCAGCCAAGACGCTTGAGATGGTGGAAATACTTCGTAAAGCTGGCATCATTCTTGAGGGAATACAAGCAAGGGCGTGAGCAGTTTTACCGCCAGCTGGGTAAAGAGCTTACTTTAGACGACCTCGTGTTTGCCAATGTCGAAGGCAGACCTATTGACCCGGGCGTGCTAAGTCATAACTTTGCCAGGATAGTGAAAAGAGCCGGGCTGGAGAATGTCCGTTTTCACGATTTAAGGCATACCTTTGCCTCCCTAGCCTTGCTGCGCGGGGCAAAGCCTAAGGTAATCTCTGAGGCCCTGGGACATAGCTCGGTAGCCTTTACAATGGACACCTATTCTCATATAATTGAGGGAATGCAAGAGGATGCTATGGCCTTACTGGACAAAGTGCTGCCGGCAGGGGTAAATAAAAATTCTGTCGCCAATTTGTCGCCAACTTTAGACTTTCGGCGGTAATAAACGGGCATTTTAGCTTCATGGGCCGCTAGCTCAACTGGCAGAGCAGCTGACTCTTAATCAGCAGGTTACAGGTTCGAGTCCTGTGCGGCTCACCAAAAACCAAAAAATCTTAACCAGATCTTAATACTTAGATGCTACATTTGCTTCAGATAGGAGGTGAAAAGGAATGTGGCGAAGTAAGAAATTCATTATCGCCCTAGCCACGGCTCTGACGCTGGTTATAATCACCGGGGGAATAGTCCTCGCCCAGACAGGAAGTGGGACTGACAATCAGGCTAAAGATGCCATGTGGAATAAAATCTGTGACATCTATAAGCAGAACACAGGGGTGACAATTGACCCGCAGGAACTGCAAAAAGCCTTTGAGCAGGCCCGCCCCCCGATGAAACACGAGACTCTGGATGAGCGTCTTAATAGTCTAGTGACCGAGGGCAAGATAACCCAGGCACAGGCTGACCAGTATAATGCATGGCTCCAGTCAAAACCAGACATGTCACAATACAACCAGCAGCTTAAGGACTGGGAGAAGACCCGACCAGCCCCACCTGATGCGTTCAAACAGTGGCTGGACTCAAGACCAAATATACCTAACCTTGGACCCATGGGCGGTGAGTTCCATGGCGGGCATGGACCACAACCCCCAAAATAGCTAAAAGGGCTTTATAATCAGAATTAAAGGGGAGGATAATTCAATCCTCCCCTTTAATTATTTAACAATTTCTTAACATTTATGCTATAACATCAGTAAAACGCAGTAGTTGGCAAAGGGGCTCTAAGATGGGAAACAAAAGGGTTCTCGTGGTTGATGATGATGTAAAAACGGTAGAACTGGTCAAGCTCTACCTGAACCGTGACGGCTACCATGTTCTTACCGCCTATGATGGGGTTGAAGCCCTCCGCCTAGCGCGGGAGGGTCACCCTGACCTTATCGTTTTAGACCTAATGTTACCTGGCTTAGATGGTCTTAATGTCTGTAGCACCCTCAGAACCGAGTCTGATGTGCCAATTATCATGCTCACCGCCAAGACCACTGACCAGGATAAGCTAACCGGTCTGGACTTAGGGGCAGATGACTACATGACCAAGCCCTTCAGCCCCAGGGAACTAGCTGCCAGAGTGAGAGCAATCCTCAGACGCCTGCCCGGAGAGCGTGGCCCTGCCGAGATTAAGCACGGCAAGCTCGTGGTGAACTTCCTCAAACACGAGGCATACCTTGATGGTAAACCCATCACCCTCACCCCGGTTGAGTTCAAGATACTAGCGGTTTTCATCAAGGAACCGGGCAGGGTTTTCAGCCGGGAGCAACTAATTGAAAACGCCTTTGGTTATGACTTTGAGGGTTTTGACCGTACAGTAGATGTTCACATCCTTCACCTTCGCCGCAAGCTGGAACCAGACCCCAACCACCCCCGATATATAAAAACGGTCTACGGCGCTGGTTACAAGTTTTTAGAGGAAAGAAATGATACGTAGCTTATGGTTTCGTCTGCTTGCCGCCTTCACCCTGGTGGTAATAGTAACTATCGGCACTGTGTTCTTCTTCATTAATCTGGCTACCCAAAGCGAGATACAGCATTTTAGCGAACGCATCGGGCAAGCACGTGCCAGCAGGATGGAGTCGGAACTGGATGCCTATTACTTCAGGCACGGGAGTTGGGAGGGCATCCAGCCCTCTGTTGAGCAGTGGGGTAAACTCTACGGGCAGAGAATCGTATTAACCGACGCCAACAGCACCGTTGTCGCTGACTCCGAAGGAGGTCCACTGGGCAAGCAATACAATCCTGATTCACCAGGCCGGCCTTTACTACCACCATGGCAACAGCCAGGACAACCACCAGGGCAACAGCCAGCCATAGGCACCCTATATGTCAGCCCGGAACCAGCGCCTGAGGTGGGCTTAGCCTCACTGCAAATTGTTTATGCGGCCGTAGGTCGCTTCTTCCTCTGGGGGGGCTTAATAGCTATCGCTCTCGCTACTTTACTCACCCTTTTCCTATCAAGGCGGATTCTAGCCCCGGTCAAAGCCCTCACCTCTGCCGCCAAGCGCCTGGGGCGGGGTGATTTCTCACCAAGGGTGAAGATTGAGGATAAAAGTGAACTTGGAGAACTAGCTCGAACCTTTAATTCTATGGCTAGTGACCTTGAGCGGACAGAGGAGTTGCGGCGAAACCTGGTCGCCGACGCCGCCCATGAACTGAGAACCCCCCTCTCTAACATCCGCGGCTACCTTGAGGCAATCCGCGACGGGGTAATAACGCCGGATGCCACCACCATTCAATCAATCAGCGAAGAGGTAGCCCTTCTCTCACGGCTGGTTGAAGACCTTCAGGAGCTAGCCCTGGCTGATGCCGACGAACTGAAGATAGCCCCCCAGACGGAGGACATATCAAAGGTGATTCAGCAAGCAGTAGCCGGGATGCGAGTTCAAGCAACAGCCAAAGGGGTTTCTCTATCCAGCGACCTGCCGACTAAGCTCCCACTGGTGAAGATTGACCCCCACCGAATTAGTCAGGTGTTGCTTAACCTGCTGGAGAATGCGGTGGCTCATACGACTAAGGGAGATAATATTACGGTCACTGCCAAAACGCAGGGTGGCTGGGTAGCGGTAACGGTAACTGACACCGGCGAAGGCATTCCGCCAAAAGAACTGCCCAATATATTTGAGCGTTTCTATCGCGTGGACAAGTCACGTAGTCGGGCGACCGGTGGCAGTGGGCTGGGACTTACCATCGCCAAACGGCTGGTCGAGGCTCACGGTGGTAAGATTGAAGCCAAAAGTAAGCTGGGAAGGGGCAGCCGCTTTACCTTTACCCTTCCCGTGTCAGAAAAAATTAGCGCAAAGGTCAGGTAAATAAAATGAGAGTTTTAAGGATAATGCTAATAACCATCATTCTCGGAGGGCTGACTGTTCCCCTGATAAGCTGTGCTGCCAAATCAGACTCAGCGCTCTCAGAGAGTCAGGTGATGACAGTGCAGCGTGGGAACCTAGAAATAGATATCACTGCCAGTGGTAATCTGGCATATTCCGATTATCAGGACCTCGCCTTTCAGATATCAGGCGCCTCAACACAAACACCGCTGACGGTGGCAGAGGTTGATGTGCAAGCCGGTGATTCTGTGGACGCCGGGCAGGTTCTGGTTAAGGCTGATACCCTCTATCTGCAGCAGGCAATAACCACCGCAACACGAGCGCTCCAAAATAGCCAGATTGCCCTGGAGAAGGCGACGGATAGCTGGAGGTCAATAACCTACCCCTATAGCTTTACCGCCCTGACCCTTGATATCCCCGCGGCTAATTCGCTCCTCGGTGATGCCTCACTGCAATTAGATAATGCCATAGCCGTAATGCAGAAGTTAGGGCTGAGCCGGGAGCAATACGACTGGACACAGTACTGGGATGTGTGGAAAAACCTGGCGAAAGCCCAGGACGACCTGAACCAAGCCAAGGATTATACCAGGTATGGACAGGGTCAGGATGTCTTTGGTTCAGCAACTGTACCAGTTTACGACCAAGCTGGTAACATAGTCAAAGATGCCTTCGGTCGCCCACTTTATGAATCAATCATCCCCATGGCAAGTTATTGGACGCTGAAGGCAGCCCAACAGAGTATGGAATCCGCCCAATTATCTCTAGATACCGCCAATGACAACCTGAGTCAAGCCCAGGATAATCTAACCAAGTCGGTAATAACTGCCCCCTTTGCCGGCTTCGTCACCATTGTCAATGTCAAGGGTGGTGACACGGTACAGAGGGGGGTGGTGGCGGTGCGCCTTGTTGACCCAACCAAGTTTGAAGCCTCCTTTATGGTTAATGAAAATGATATCTTTAAGATAAAGCTGGGGCAAACCGCCACGCTGCAGGTGAATGCCCTGTCATCAGTTAGCCTTCCGGCTAATGTCACCTTCATGTCGCCGACGGCGACAATTTCGGCGGGGGTGGTGAACTACCAGGTAAAGGTGGAGTTACAGTCGCTGCCCAAAGACGTTCAACTGAGGGATGGTTTAACCGTGACCGTGAACCTGCCGGTGGAGCAGCGCCAGAATGTGCTGCTGGTACCTTATGCCGCGATTACCACTCAGGGGGGACGCTCCTATGTCAAGGTGGTATCCTCAACCGGCACCATTGAGCAGCGCCAGATACAGACCGGCATCACCAACTACACGTACACCGAGGTGACCAAGGGGCTAAGTGAGGGGGAAAAGATAGTTGTTCCACAGGGGACGGCTACTACTACAACAACGACGCAACAGAGCCGACCGGGTGGAATAATGATACCGGGGATAGGGAGATAGTCTTAATGATAAGACTGGTGAACATAACCAAAAACTATCTCATGGGCAAAAGAGAACTCGCCGTCCTTAATGGTATAAACATGCATATAAAGCGGGGGGAACTGGTAGCGATTATGGGTCCCTCCGGGTCGGGCAAAACGACCGTACTTAACCTCCTTGGCTGCCTAGACAAGCCAACCTCTGGCAGCTACTACCTGGAGAATAGAGAGGTCAGCCGCCTCAGCAGCAGTGAGCTGGCAGAGGTCAGGAGCAAGAAGATTGGCTTTGTCTTCCAGACCTTCAATCTTTTACCCCGGCTTTCGGCACTGGCTAATGTTGAGCTCGGTCTGAGGTATGCCGGTGGCGGCGACCGCCAACAGGCGATGGAGGCACTGGCTAAGGTTGGACTCTCGGAGCGAGCCCATCACCGCCCCACCGAGCTTTCGGGAGGGGAACAGCAGAGGGTTGCCATTGCCCGGGCGCTAGCGAAAAACCCGCCCCTGATTCTGGCGGATGAGCCTACCGGGAATCTGGACAGCCGCTCCGGCGGGGAGATAATCTCCATCCTCACCTCGCTGCACAAAGAGAAGGGCATTACCCTGGTCATGATAACCCACGATGCCAGCATTGCCCAGCATTGCCAGCGCATCATCCATATCAAGGATGGACAGGTAGTAGGGGAGGAGAAGGTATGAAGAAGTGGCTGGAACCCTTAGCTACGGCATGGGTCGGGGTTGCCACCCACAAGCTCCGCAGCTTTCTAACCATCCTTGGCATTGTTATTGGTGTTGGCGCTGTGATTACACTGATGTCCGTTGGCCGTGGTGCTCAGGCACAAATCATCGCCAATATCCAAAGTATGGGGTCAAACCTGGTTACCATCACCCCCGGGACATTCACCGCTGGGGGAGTCAGGACTGCTGCCGGTGCTACTAGAACATTGACTATGGAAGATGCTGCCGCAATAGCACAACAAGTCCCCTATATATCTGGGGTAGCACCTTCTTACTCCAGCAACCTCCAGCTTGTCGTCGGTGGTAAAAATACCAATTCTCAAGTCACCGGAATAACCTCCGATTATATGACGGTAAACAATATAAATATTGACAGAGGAAACACCTTCTCGGATGAGGATTACCAGCGTGGTGCCAAGGTGACCATTCTCGGCTCCAATGTTGCCCAAACCCTGTTTGGCAGCGCTAATCCCATCGGCCAGCAGATGCGGATGGGCAATATTATTGTCCATGTTATCGGCGTTCTCCAGAGCAAGGGGGCGGGGTTTGGCTCGCCTGACGACGCTATCCTGATTCCACTGACAACAATGCAGCAGGCAGTAGCTCAGCCACTAACCCCCCAGGGTGGACGCATTGTCTCATCGATAAACCTAACGGTCAGCGACCAGTCACAGACACAGAATGTCACTGATGCTATCTCTAGCCTCCTCCGCACCCGCCACCGGCTTGCTCCTGCTCCCGCTTCCAATCCCACTGCCAACGACGATTTTACCATCAGGTCAATGGAGCAGATAGCCAGCACCCTCTCGCAAACGCTGGGCACGTTTACCCTTCTGCTGGGTGCTATTGCCGGCATTTCGCTGCTGGTGGGGGGTATCGGTGTGATGAATATAATGCTGGTTTCAGTGCTGGAGAGAACCAGGGAAATAGGCATCCGCAAGGCGCTGGGAGCCAGGGAGCGGGACATCTGGCTCCAATTCCTGATTGAGGCCGCCTTTTTGACCTTCTCTGGCGGCATTATCGGGATTATTTTGGGCTGGGGCATATCAGCAATACTTGGCCGAATGGGGACAATACCAACCTTGGTTTCCGCCGATATAGTTATCCTTGCCGCTTCGGTATCGGTTGGCATCGGCTTATTCTTCGGTTTTTATCCAGCTTGGAATGCCTCGCGGCTGAACCCAATTGAAGCACTAAGGGCAGAGTAGGAGTAGCTTCATAGCGGTCAAAGTCGCGAAACTAAAGGTTCTCTTCGGTTTTGGTGGTTAGAACAAAAGTGGAAGAGTGCTAAAGGAGGAAACAGTGAGTAAACTTAGTTGGATAATCACAGGGCTTGCGATATTTTTCCTTTGTTGCAGTATAGGATTAATAGTGCCGCTAATGAACACACGCAACAATTTACAAAATTTGCAACTTCAGTTTGCTGCTAGTCAGTCAGAGGCAAAACAACTGCAGACAAAGTACAATAGTTTGCAGAGTGACCTTGCCACAGCTCAGTCTAATTTGGTAGATTTTGAGTCTGTTAAGAGTACACTGGATGTTACTAAAAATGCGTTGACCGAGATACAGAAGGTCTACCCGCCACGATACTTTAGTAGCCGCAACGAGCTTGAGGAGTGGCTGGGCAGGACAATCCCCAAAATTGACAAGAGCCAGAGCATCTGGAACCAACACCTGCAGCTGCAAAAGCTGGCTCTGGCAGACGGGTATATATGGTCCGTAGATTTCAATTACGTATTGACAATGCACCCCCCTGTCGGCTCTGACCTGGGCTACACATCCATCAGTTGTGTTGTCGCTGGCGATAGTGTGTACTGGGTGTGGGCTGATGGACACATACAATGGGTGGGGTGGAAATGATTAAAAAGTTCTGGCAGAGAATCAGCGACCACCCGTAAATAGAAATCGGGATGTAGTATAATAAATAACCCGCTCTAATGGGGCAGGTTATAAACCAAGAAGAAAGGAGGGTGAATAACATGGAAGTTAAAAAGATTGCCATTCTAGGTGCTGGCACGATGGGTACTCAGATTGCCCAGCTAGCAGCTGTCACTGGCCTTGAGGTGTCAATAGCCGATATCGAAGACAAAATTCTGCAAGCCAGTTTTAGCACTATTAAAGGTAATCTGAAGAAGTTTTTTGTCGACAAGGGTAAGATGACTCAAGAGGAAGCCGACAGAGTGGTTAGCCGCATTAAAGGCACCCTTGACCTTAAACGAGCCGTAGAAGGAGCTCAGCTAGTGATTGAGTGCGTGCCGGAAGAGATGGAGTTAAAGCAGCAGATGTTTAAGCGCTTGGATGAGTTATGTGCCCCGGAAACAATACTTGCCACTAATACCTCATCGCTTAGCATTAGTGCTATCGGTTCACTGACCCAGCGACAGGACAGGGTGATAGGGATGCACTTTTTCAACCCAGCAGCCGTGATGAGATTGGTTGAGATAATCCGCGGAGCTAAGACCTCAGACGAAACCTATCAGGTTATTAAGGACCTGGCCGCCAAGTTCGGCAAGGAGACGATTACCGTCAATAAGGACGCTCCAGGTTTCGTGGTGGTCAGATTGTTCGTGGTATTAGCCAATGAGGCAGTTAAGCTGCTTGAAGAGGGTATAGCCACCGCTGAGGATATTGATAAGGGGTGCCAGTTGGGACTGGGGCATGCTATGGGACCGCTTAAGAGCCATGATATAACCAATGGGATACCAGTTACCCTGCACTGCCTGGATTACATGCGGAACCAACTTGGGGATAGTTACCGGCCGTGTCAAATGTGGAGAACAAAGGTTTGGGCTGGTGAGTTAGGGGTGAAGACAGGCAAGGGCTTTTATGACTATAGCCAGCAGCCGTGAATATTAATCTGTGGTTCCTAGGTGCAGCGCGCAATGTTACCGGCTCCTGTTACCTTATTGAAGCCAATGGGATACGGTTATTAATAGATTGCGGGCTTTACCAGGAACGAGAGCTTCGCAGTAGAAACTGGGAGCCATTCCCAGTCCCCCCTAATACGATAAATGCTGTGCTCTTAACCCACGCCCATATAGACCACTGTGGTCTACTGCCGAAGCTGGTAGCCGAAGGGTACAAAAATAGAATATATTGCACCGCCGCCACCTCAGAGATTGCCCAAATAATACTGCTGGATTCAGCACACCTCCAAGAGGAAGACGCCGCCTTTAAAAAGAGAAGACATGAGCGTGAAGGGAGAAGAGGCCCCTACCCCGAGACCCCACTCTACACCATTAAAGATGCCAACGATTGTCTACCCCTATTTTCACCAGTAAATTACGAAGAGCCGGTAAAGCTAGCCACCAGCATTGAAGCCGCATTCTACGATGCTGGCCATGTCCTCGGTTCGGCGATGGTTAAAATCGCACTTGGTAGCGGGGCTGAGAAGAGAACCATTATCTTTTCCGGGGACATAGGCAGGTGGGATAGACCGATATTAAGCGACCCGACAGTATTTAGCCAGGCTGATTACGTAGTCATTGAATCCACCTATGGCGATAGGGTGCATGAAGACTCGGCAATGGTCGAGGAAAAGCTGGCTGAGATTGTGAATTCTACACACAAGGCGGGGGGTAATATCATCATACCAAGCTTTGCCCTACAGCGGACGCAGGAAGTCTTAAGCTACCTGAATGAGTTGCTCGCCGAGGGTAGAATACCACATATGATGGTCTTTCTTGATAGCCCAATGGCAATAAAAATAACTGAGGTCTACTGCCACCACACCGAGCTACTTGACCAGGAAATGAAAAGGTTTAAATACCCCAAATCTCCATTTGATTTCCCCGGCTTGAAGATGGTCCAAACCGTTGACGAATCCAAATCATTAAACCACATTACTGGTACCGTTATGATTATTGCCGGCGCAGGCATGTGTACCGGTGGCAGGATAAAGCATCACCTTATCAACAACATTACCCGCCCCGAGAGCACAATCCTTTTTGTTGGGTATCAAGCCGCCGGTACCCTGGGCAGGCAGATTGTTGATGGCGCCAAAGGGGTGAGGATTCTAGGCAAAGAATATCCAGTGAAGGCAAGGATAGCCCAGCTAACTGGGCTTTCTGCCCACGCCGATAGAAACGAGCTTCTGCGGTGGCTCTCGGTACTGGCAGTCCGCCCTAAATGCGTTTTTGTAACCCATGGTGAAGAAAAAACGGCGGAAGATTTCGGGGCATTCTTAAGACAACAAACTGGTTTCAACGTTAGCGTGCCGCAATATAAAACCAGGGTATCACTCTAAGCCAAAATCAAGCGGCAAACCAATTGCCCACTACTCCAGAAAGCGATGTTTCAAGCTCATCATGTCGCGATAAGGAACTACACCCAGAATCTTATTCTTGGCATCAACGATGGGGATTGCCCGGAAGCCATACCGCCCGAACATTGCCGAAGCTTCCCTGAGCGTGCTTTCGGGACTGAAACTGGCCACCACATCAACCATGACGTCCTTCAACAGGGCATCATTGCTTGCCTTTAATAGCTCTCGCATATCAATGACACCCAATAATTTGTTGCGCCGATTAACAATGTAAAGGTACATTATAACATCGCTAACCGTGGCAATGCGGCGATAACGTTCCAGTGCCTGGCGTACCGTCATATCAGGTGAATACTTCACAAAACTGGTAGTGGCGTAATTGATAATCTTTTCCTCATGCTTTTCCAGAATAGCCCGAACCTTTCTCGCATTTTGAGCGTCTAGCAGTTTCAAAATAGCCCTTAGCTCCGAAGACGGTAAAACAGCCAGCACATTAGCCGCCTGTCCTGGGGTCATCTCGTCCACCAGTTGCGCAATCCTTCCCCGGCTCAAGGAGGAAAGGATTGCCCTCTGCACACTGGGGTCAATCTCCTCCAAGGTATCCGAGGCGTGGCTGGTATCAAGTTGGTTAAAGACAATCGCCCGCTGCTGGTAGTCCAGCTCTTCCAGGATATCAGCCAGGTCAGCGGGGTGTATCTCAGCCAGCTTTTCCTTAAGAACCTTCAGCCTTACATCCCCCCTAAAACTACCTATCTCGGTAGGCAGTGGCTGAATGTACTTCCAGGAGATTGTTTGACCCTTGATTTTACTCAACATGTTATAGAAAAAGTCAGCCAGCCAGCTGAGACCTATCCTCCTGAGCAATCCATAGCGGCTAATATCAACATCGCTCACATAAAGTTTGTTACTAGCCATTACCATTCTCACGTCATAAACCACTTCAACCTCGCGCCCCTCCAGGTCAAGGACCTTCTTGTCTAATAAGTGGTCCTTGAGCAATATCATGTCCTTAGCTGGTTCGGCTTCATACTTACTCAAATTTTTAACGTCAATGACAATCTCCCTAGTGCTTATTGACCTCACCCTTTCCCATGGAATAAGTAGCGCTGGATAGCCGAAGGGGCGTGCTACATAGATATGAGTCACTTCAGCAGCTACATCGCCGTCACGGATGGCAACATCAGAAAAACTGCCAACTGCTTTCCCCCTGACAACAACCTTTGCCCGAATAAGCTCGCTTAAGTAGTAGAGCTGGGTAAGGGACTGCCTCTTTGCCAATTTAGTATCGCTAGTCATAGTGCACCTCCATCTAACCCATAATTAGGGTAAAGAACTTATAGAGCAGGATTACGACCAAGAGCAGCAGGTAGATTCTTAACATCAGCAATGCGATTTTGACCATAGGGGTTGTTTTCAGACGTGGCTTAGCGTACCTTCGGTTAATCTCCCTGACGGTATAGACCTGCCGCCGAAGCAAGTTTCTCAGCCAATTTAATATTGCCATAGTCTTTCCCCTCCTAAGACCTCAACATCTATTTAAACTAGCCCCGGGAAGAGCACGCTTACACCATACAGCGTGGACAGGACAATAATGGCTATTACAATAATAAAACCAAGAATATTCTGTGACAAGGTGTTCTTGTATTTCCCCATTAGTTCACTGTCGTTGAGAAGCAATATCAGGAAGACGAGTGCCGCCGGCAGCAGGGTGACGGCGATTACCTGCACGAAAAGCGTAATCAGGATAAGTGGCGCTCCCGGGATTAAAACTACTGCCGCCGCCGTAATCAAGGCGAAGAAGTAGCTGACGTAGAACCATGGGGCTTCCCTAATCTTGTTATTGAGGGAGTGTGCCCAGCCGAAAATCTCACCAAAAGCCCAGGAGCTAGCCAGAGAGATGCAGACGGCGCCCAAAAGCCCGGCATCAAAAAGGCCGATTGCCAGAAAGGTGCCGACATATTGATTTACCCCCATGAGTGCCTGGGAGGCCTGAGCCGCACTTTCGATATTAACCCCTCTTAGCAGGGCACCACTAACAATAATGCAGAAGACCGCCACCACTACGGTGAATACTGAGCCGACAGCGGTATCTGTCCGTTCCCAGGGGATATCCTTCTCCTGGATACGTTTGTCAACTACGGAGCTCTGCTGGAAAAACACCATCCAGGGAGCAATGGTTGTCCCGATATTAGCCATTAGGAAAAAGAATACATCGCTGGTAAAACCAGAGGGGAAGCTGGGTATCATCCCCTCCTTAAGGATAGTGGGAACCGACGGGTGAACGAGGAAGGCAGCGGGAATATAGATTAGATTCAAAACACAGAATGCCATGACAATCTTTTCCCATGTCCAGTATCGTCCTTGGATAACTATTACGCCCATGAGAATTGACACACCAATCACAGTGAGCAGGGGAGGAACATGAAAGATACTCAGGGCGGCGGTCATCCCGATGAACTCGGTAATTAGGGTCAGCCAGTCCAAAAACATCAAATCAAGCAGGGAAAACCACCCCCAAAACGGCCCAAAGGAATCGAAAATAGCCTCGGCATGCCCTCGCTTGGTCACTGCCCCCAAACGTACCGTCATCTCCTGCACAATATAGGCAACAGGTCCCAGCAATACCACAAACCAGATGAGGCTGTAGCTAAACTTGGAACCGGTAACGAGGTATGTGGTAATACCGCCGGCATCATTATCCGCTACCATTACGATGATGCCAGGTCCGGCAACCAACAGGAATAGTTTTATTGCCTTAATAACCCGGCGGTACCTGTAGAACAATCTAGCCAGAAAATTCATCCCTGTGCCTCACCAACGAGTTCGGCATCCCCAATCAATTTTACCAGTCTTACCGGCAGAAGCCTATTAGCTAGCTCCCTATCGCTTTTAGTATATACCCTTATATAGTTATCAGTGAGTCCAGTCCAGACGCCATCAGTCCGCTTCTCCCACAATACTGTCATCGTCTTACCCAGGAATCTCTGCTTGAATTTCTCAGCGCCCTCTTTGGCTAAAGCCAGCATCCTTTGGCTTCGCTCCCGCTTAACCCTATCCCCCACCTGAGCGGGCATACTAGCGGCTTGAGTCCCCTGGCGTGGCGAGTAGGAAAAGACATGAATTCGGGCAAACCCCATCTGCCGGCAAAACTCATAACCCTCCCCAAACTCAACCTCAGTCTCGCCGGGGAAGCCAACGATAACATCAGTGGTGATAGCCACCCCCGGCACCATACCCCTGATTAAGTCTACCGCCTGCTGATAGTCGCCGACGGTATAATCCCGCCCCATCCGAGCAAGCACCCCATCACTGCCACTCTGCAGCGAGAGGTGAAAATGGCGGCATAGCCTCTCATCCCGCCATAGCCCGATAAGCTCAGGGGAGAGCTCACTGGGCTGGAGCGAAGAAAGCCTCAACCTCTGGACACTGGTTTCTGCTAATATGTGCAGAAGCAGCTTCACTAAATTAACCCCATTATCGTCATACGAGCCAATCTTGGTCCCCGTCAGCACCACCTCTTTATAGCCGTCAGCCACCATCTGCCTGACCTCGCCGACAACCTGCTCAAGGGGGATACTCCTCTCCCTGCCCCGCACCAGGGGAACAATGCAATAAGAGCAAAAGCTATTACAGCCATCATAAACCTTAACCAGGGCGCGAGTCCGAAGGTCAGCACTGGCTATAGACTCCTGACCAAAGCTTGGGCTCAGACGCCCTGACTCCACCAGAAGCCGGGGCAGGTTTGATTTTTCATCGTTGCCCAGGACAAGGTCAACCCCTCCAAGCCGAGCCAGCTCCTCACCAGCTCGCTCGGCATAACAGCCGATAGCCACTACCACGCCCCTGGGATTTCGCCGATGAGCCAGTCTGAGCCGCTGGCGGCACTTACCGTCGGCAACATGGGTAACAGTGCAGGTATTGAGTATATAGACCTCGGCTTCATCATCGGGGGCTACCAGCCGATACCCCGCCCGAGCAAACTGGCGGGCTAAGAGCTGGGTCTCAGCCTGATTAAGCTTACAGCCCACAGTATCTAAGGCAACCCTCGGCATTTCCACACCCCTAACCATAGTAACCCAAGTATTATATTTGTAAAATTCTTAAATCTCAAATAAATCTTTAAGTGGTAACCTATCCCCCTAACCCCCTTCCCTTGCTAAGGGAAGGGGGAAATATTTTTTAGAGAGAGGCTTAGCCTCTCTCTAAATTCTCTTTTTACTTCGATAATGAGCCTATTTTAAATAGGGCGTCTAAGAGGGGCGCTAGCCCCTCTTTTTCTACCTTCCCCCTCTCCTTCTTAAGGAGAGGGGGAAGAAGGGGGTGAGGTTAATAAACAATCTCAACTAAAAGCTTCCTTGCTAATAGGGTGAAATTGTGGTAAAAATATCTAATCAAAATTTACCCCCAGGCGAATGTTATGTCAAATGTAAATAGAGTAGTGGTCACTGGCATTGGCATGGTGTGCCCCCTTGGACTGGACACGGCTACCACCTGGCAGGGTCTTATTAATGGCAAGTCCGGCATTGACTACATCACCCTTTTTGACGCCAGTTCATATGAGACCAAGTTTGCCGGTGAGGTAAAGGGCTTTGAACCGACCAATTACATGAGTCACAAGGACGCCCGCCGCACCGACCGCTTTGCCCAGTTCGCCGTAGCCACCAGCCTTCAGGCATTAGAACAATCAGGAATGAAAATCAATGCCATAAACCAAGACAACATCGGTATTGTAATTGGCAGTGGCATTGGGGGACTCACTACCCTATTTGAACAGACCAGGATACTGCTGGAAAAGGGAATAGATAGGGTGAGCCCATTCCTCATCCCGATGATGATGCCTAACATCGCCGCCGCCCAGGTCTCCATTGTGCTCGGGGTGAAGGGACCAAATCTGTGCACCACATCAGCCTGCTCCAGCGGCTCCGATGCCATTGGTGTTGCCTATGAAATCATCCGCCGTGGCGATGCCCAGGTCATGCTCGCTGGCGGCAGTGAGACAATAATCAACCCGATAGGCATTAGCGCCTTCAATGCGATGAAGGCAATATCAACCAGAAATAGCGAGCCGCAAAAAGCCTCCCGCCCCTTTGACGCTGAGCGCGATGGCTTTGTCATCGGGGAGGGGGCGGGCACCCTTATCCTGGAAAGCCTCCCCTTTGCCCAAAAGCGGGGGGCTAGGATACTGGCTGAAATCGTTGGCTATGGGGCTAGTGGTGATGCCTACCACATTACTGCGCCACTTGAGAGTGGAGAGGGTGCGGCCAAGGCGATACAGATGGCACTGGATAAAGCCGGACTCAAGCCCAACGAGATTGACTATATCAACGCTCACGGCACATCTACCCAGCTAAACGACAAGATGGAGACCAAGGCAATAAAGGCAGTCTTCGGCGACCACGCCTATAAAATTCCGATAAGCTCAACCAAGTCAATGCTTGGCCATCTCATCGGCGGTGCCGGGGCGGTTGAGGCGGCAATATGTATCATGGTTATCCAGAATAAGGTCATACCACCAACAATAAACCTCACCCACCCTGACCCCGAATGCGACCTGGATTATGTGCCCAATGTCGCTCGCCAGGCCAAGGTTACCACTACCCTGTCCAATTCCTTTGGCTTTGGCGGGCATAACTCAGTCCTAGTCTTCAGAGAGTACACTGAGGGGTAAGCTTGAATCGCTACCGTTGGAACCTGCTGCCGCCGGCTCCAGAAAGCTACCTGGCAAATATTTCAGCGTTTCCACCCTTAATTGCCCAACTTTTATATAATCGTGGCATCAGAGAGCCAGCACAACTTGAACCATTCATTACTGCCGATAAACGCCTCTCTGGCGACCCATCCCTCCTCCCCGACATGCACCTGGCAGTAGGCAGGATTTACCGAGCGCTACTCTCCGGGGAAAACATTGCCGTCTATGGCGACTTTGACGCCGATGGCATCACCGGAACCGCCCTCCTGGTTGAGGGGCTATCCCGCCTTGGCGGTAGGGTCACCCCCTATATTCCACACCGTCTGACCGAGGGCTATGGGCTTAAAACCACTGCCCTGGAAAACCTCCGCAACCGAGGCATCAGCCTGGTTATCTCTGTCGACTGCGGCGTTACCGCCCTGGCTGAGGTGAAGCAGGCAAAAAGGCGGGGGCTGGATATAGTTATAACCGACCACCACACCCCACTCTCCGAAATCCCATCTGCTACCGCCATCGTTAATCCCAAACGCACCGACTCACGCTACCCCTTCACCGAACTCACCGGCGCCGGGGTTGCTCTTAAGCTGCTTCAGGCTCTATTTGAAAGCCTCGGCAAAAAAGAGCCACTGGATGAGATGCTAGACCTGGTTGCCCTGGGGACAATAGCTGATATGGCGCCACTATGCGGGGAGAACCGCTACTGGGTCAAGCAGGGGCTAAAGCTAATTAACGCCAACCCTCGCCTCGGCATCAGGGAGATTATCGCCCAGGCGGGACTGACCTTGGGCAGCCTTGACGCCGACTCAATCTCATGGGTTATTGCCCCCCGCTTGAATGCCGCCGGCAGACTGGCACATGCTATGACCAGCTATAAACTGCTGATGACAAACTCCCCACCGGAGGCAAGGGGGCTGGCGATATGGCTGGAGCAAAAGAATGAGGAAAGGCAGAGGCTGACCACCAAGGCTCAAAATAAGGCTAGAGCGCAGGTAGTGGCTGAGGGAATCTCACCCCTGCTGATTGCCAGCGATCGGGACTATCCAGTCGGAATCTCGGGGCTGGTAGCCAGCAGGCTAGCCGAGGAATTCTACCGCCCGGCTATTGTCATCAGAACCGGGGAGGTGGTAAGTAGCGGTAGCTGCCGCAGCATCCCTGAATTCAATATTATCCTCGCCCTCAACCAGTGCCGCCAATTGCTATACCAGTTTGGCGGTCACTCCCAGGCTGCCGGCTTCATCCTGCCGACCAAGAACCTAGCCCGGCTCAAGCAGAGCCTCGGTGAGCTAGCCACCAACCAGCTTAGGGGGATTGACCTTCGCCCGCAACTAGATATTGACGCTGAAGCCAAACTCCCAGAGCTCAGTGGTAATACCTTCAACCTAATTCAGCAGCTCGCCCCCTTTGGGCGGGGTAACCCAGCCCCCACCTTCCTCACCCGAGGGGCGGAGGTGGTTGATTGCCAGACGATGGGCATTAACCAGGAACACCTGAGGCTAAAATTAAGGCAGGGTGGCATTGTCTGGGACGGGGTCGGCTTCAGGATGGGTAGCTATCGGGCTGAGGTATCCTCCCCCCTTGACATCGTCTATAATCTGGAGATAGACCGCTGGCAAGGGGTGGAGAGGCTGAGGCTCAATATGCTAGACTTTACGTCGCCTGGGTAGCTTCGGCTTTACCAAGCGTGCCCTCAAGATTAAAATCGGCACAGCAACCGCCAGTACAATTATCGAGATAACCTGCGCCTGGTGTAAGCCAAAGAGAAATGGCGTCCCCTCCCTAATAAAGTCAATGCCCAAACGCCAGACTGCGTATAGACTAAGGTAGACTAGAAACAAAGAGCCGTCGGGCTTAAGTCGCCCCCGCAAATTGAAGAGGACCCCAAAGATTATCAACAGGTATATAATCTCATAAATCGTGGTGGGGTGAACAGCTACGCCGAGGGGGGCATAACTCTGAGGGTCAGTATAGACGATGCCCCAGGGCAGTGAGGTTGGTATGCCATAACAGCAGCCATTTATGGTGCAGCCAACCCTGCCCACCGCCTGAGCCAGTACCACGCCCGGTGCCAGCAAATCGGCAAAGTAACCAAAGTTAAAATTACTGAACCTACTGTAAATCCAGATACCAAGGGCAGCCCCAAGGACAGCACCCCATATGGTCAAGCCCGAACCACTGAGTATATCCACTGGGTTCTGGGAGTAGTACTGCCACAGGTCAATAACATGGAGCAGCTTTGATATTATTACCCCTGATGGGATGCCAATCAGGGCGGCAGTAAAAATAGTATCATAAGAAAGTTTAGCCCCCCGCCTTACCTCCCACACCACCCACAAAATTAACACCACCACCGCCAGGGCAATCATAATGCCATACCACCTCACATCCCAGAAGGCTATCGGACTTATATTTATAGTAATCTACCTCACCCCCTGTATCCCCCTCTCCTCAAAGAGTCTTCGACTTCAAAGGAGAGGGTGAAGATTTTTCTGAAGAAGAGGGACTTCGTCCCTCTTAGACTCCCTGTATTTTTTGCTTTGCTCCTTAACCATCACCCGCTATTCAGGAGAGTCTTAGAGAGGCGAAGCCTCTATAGGGCGGGTGGGTGGGAAAATCAACCTATTTTATTAACAAACCCTCAAGCAAAATTTGGGCTGCCTTCTTATCCAGAGGCTTATTATTATTGCCACACTTCGGCGACTGCACACAACTGGGGCAGCCATCCTGACAGGGGCACTCTTCAATCGCCTTCAGTGTAGTCTGCCATAATTCCTCAACCAAGTCAAAACCCTTCTCGGCAATGCCAATGCCACCAGGATAGGCATCATAGATAAATATCTGCGCCCGACCGGTATCAGGGTGGAGAGGGGTGGAGACACCGCCAATATCATTGCGGTCGCAGAGGGCAAATAGGGGGAGGATAGAAATAGCGGCATGCTCGGCGGCATGCAGCCCACCGGCAAAGTCAAGCTGCTCCTTAGCCACCCTAACCACCGCCGACGCCGGCAGGTCAAACCAGAGGGCAACAGTGGGAAAGACCTGCGGCGGCAGGTCAAGGGGTTCCTCCCCAATCACCTCCTCGGTGAACTGCATCTTCTTCATAAAACCAACGACGGTGGTGGTAACCTCAACCTCACCAAGAGAGACATTGGTCTGGCGGCAGGTCTTAGCCCGCAGCACACGGATAATATGAAGGTCGGTGATTTCCTTATCCTGAGTATAGTAATTGACCGTGGTCGGCGTGGCATAGGCAGTGCGAGCGGCAAGGTCAAGCTTATTGACCAGATACGATTCCCCCTGATGAAGGTAGATAGCGCCGGGATGTATTTGAAAGAGGGCCACACTCGCCTCAATGGTTTCCAGAAGCGAGCCAGTTGAGGTATCAACGATGACGAAGTTTTCGCCGGAGGTGGAACGAATGTTTATCCCCTGCGCCGGGTAGGTAACTGCCGGCGAAGGATACCATTTGCTCCTCCGCTCCCGAATTAGACCCTGCTCCTCCAGCACTGCCCTCTCCCGCTCAAAGGCAGCGCCAAAGAAACCCTCATCACCAGCGCTCAGTGGCAGCTCCCAGGCAGCACAAAGGAGGTGGGCTCTTAGGATATAGGGGTTATCCGGGTTGACCAGGGCATGTTCAAAGCTTTTGCCAAAGAATGAATCAGGGTGGCGCATAAAATACTGGTCAAGGGGATTATCCAGCCCGATAAGAAAGCTTATAGATTTACCCCTTCCCCTTCCACTTCTACCCGCCTGCTGCCAGGTACTGGCAATACTCCCCGGATAGCCGGTAAGCACCGTCGCCTCCAGGTCACCGATGTCTATCCCAAGCTCCAGCGCCGTGGTCGCCACCACGCCGGTAAGCTCGCCGTTAAATAGCTCCTTTTCTATCTGACGGCGCTCCTCGGGGAGGTAGCCCGCCCGATAAGGCTTGATTTTGCCGGCCAGGGCGAAGCTCGTCTCCGCCAGCCGGTGTCTGGTGTAGTTATAGATAAGCTCGGTCAGGCGGCGGGTGCGGGCAAAGACGAGGCTGCGGATGTTACTATTCACCAGCTCGGTAAAGATGTTCGCCGCCTCACTATTGGCGCTACGCCGAACGCTCTTCGCTTCATCTATAATCGGCGGATTCCAGAAGACAAACTCCTTACCCCCATAAGGCGAGCCGTCGTTATCAACCACCCTGAACGGCAGACCAACCAGCCTTTCGGCATGCTCCTGGGGATTAGCGATGGTCGCCGAGGAGCAGATGAAGCAGGGATTTGAGCCGTAGAGTGAGCAGAGACGGCGTAGCCGACGAAGGACACAGCCAACATGGGAGCCAAAGACCCCCCGATAGATATGGGCTTCATCCACCACCACATACTTCAGGTTGCGTAGCAGCCTTGACCACGGCTGATGATTGGGCAGTATCCCCAGATGGAGCATATCGGGATTGGTAAGGAGAACCCTAGCCCTTTTCCTTATCCCCGCCCGCTCCGCCTGAGGGGTATCGCCATCAAAGGTGGCAGCGCCCCGCGATAGATAGGGCGCAAACAGCTCAAGCAAGGTGCGAAGCTGGTCCTGAGCCAGGGCTTTAGTCGGGAAGAGGTAAAGGGCGCAGCTAGATGGCTCAGTCAGGACTTCTTCCATAACCGGGATATTGTAGCAAAGGGTCTTGCCGCTAGCCGAGGAGGTAGCCACCATCACATTCATGCCCTTTCGGGCGTAATTTACCGCCTCGGCCTGATGGGTATAAAGGGGCAAGAGCTTCCTGAGGCAACGTTCTAGGCTTTCATCCAGAGGCTGCTCAAGCTCAGCATATCTGGCTTCACGGTGGGGGACATACTCAATATGGGCTATCTGCCCCCGATAATCGGGCTGAGCGGAAAGGGAATGAAGAAAGGCTGAGGTATCCATCATTGCTCCGCTGGCTTAAACCGATAGAACCTCAATCTCGTAGTCCAGTACTTCTAGGTCAAAGCGACCACGAATAATGAAGTCAACCGCCTTGGACAGGACCTCATTGGTATAGCGGCTATTATTGCTAACGTAACAAATGCCGAGGGTGGCTAACTGCCATAACTCCTGGTCATCAACCTCAGCCACGGAGACATTAAACTTGTTTCTGAGGCGGGTAGTAATGGACTTCAGTATCTGCCGCTTCCCCTTAAGCGATAGGTTTTCTGGAAAGCGAAGCTTAACCTGACACACCCCAACATTCATAGTAATCAGGTAAATCAGGAGCTAGACTTTTTCTGCTTAGCGTAGCATTCCTTGCAATAGACTGGTCGCCCTTCTCTGGGCTCAAAAGGAACCGTGGTTTCTACCCCACATTCAGCACAGGTTACGGTAAACATCTGACGCGGCTGACCATAGCCACCGCTGCGCTCTCTCCGCTTGGTTGCCCGGCACTCGGGGCAACGCCGAGGCTCATTCTGCAAACCATGGGATTGATAGAACTCCTGCTCACCGACGGTAAACACGAAGTTGGACCCGCAATCACTGCAAGTTAGGGTTTTGTCTGCCAGAGCCATTGCTGCACCTCCTTTACTAGCACCCAGAAAAATCAAAGATTTTTCTGGGAACCCGCTATATTTTATTTTCCCTTGTCTTGAGTGCAGTCTCTTGGCTCCACAAAACCCAGTCTTGAGTCAGTATCGGGTTCCCTGCCACTGCAGGGGGCAAGCTTAGAAACAACACCAAACCAGGGTACACCTTGAGTCAATATACCCTATGCCAATAGCAAAGTCAAACTGATTTACAGTTGCCGCCACTTGTGCTATAATCGGTTATTTAAAAGGATATAAGGGACTGAATTGGACAAGGGGAAAAAGGACACAGACACAAGCAAATCCCGGCTCAGTAAAAAGGACACCGGCTCGACCGAGGTCCAGATAGCCATGCTCACCGAAAGGATAAACCAATTGACCCAGCACATGATGGCTAATCGGCATGATTACAGCTCACAGCGCGGGCTGGTTAAGCTGGTCGGGCAAAGAAGAAGGCTACTTACCTACCTGAGCCGAGAGGATGCGAAACGATATCAAGGTCTGATTACCAAGCTTGGGTTACGCAAGTAAAGCTTAAGTGGGGGGGCATGGTACCAGCTGGTTCTTTTGAGTGTGAGATTGGCGGCAGAAAGCTAGTCATAGAAACAGGGAAGCTCGCCGGACAGGCAAGTGGGGCGGTAACTGTTCACTATGGGGATAGCGTGGTTCTGGTTACTGCTTGCTCCAGTACCGAACCACGGGAGGGGGTAGACTTTCTGCCCCTGACCATTGACTATGAGGAAAGACTCTATGCCGCCGGTAAGATCCCGGGGGGCTTTATCCGGAGGGAGGGGCGCCCCAGTCAGGAGGCAACCCTAGCCAGCCGCCTCACCGACCGACCAATACGCCCCCTCTTACCCAAGGGCTGGCGCAATGACATCCAGATTATAGTTACTGTCCTCTCCGCCGACCAAGAAAATAGCCCCGATATCCTGGCAGTTATCGGTGGCTCAGCGGCACTGTCAATCTCGCCAATACCATTTGCTGGTCCAATAGGTGCCGTCCGCATCGGCTATATTAACAATGAGCTGGTACTGAACCCCACCCTAGCCCAGCTTGAAACCAGCCTCCTTGACCTGATTGTTGCCAGCACCAAGCACTCAGTAGTAATGGTAGAGGCCGGAGCCAAAGAGGTTTCAGAGGCTCTTATCCTGCAGGCGATAGAATTTGGTCATCGGGCAAATCAAGACATCATCAAGCTCCAAGAGGGGCTCCAGCAGGCCTGTGGTCAACCCAAGATGGAAGCCCCGGCCGGCGAGGCTAACGCCGAGGTAGCCTCGGCAATCTCAGCAATTGCTGAGGAAAGGATTACCCAGGCACTAAGCCAGCCAGAAAAGTTACTGCGGGAGCAGGCGCTTGGCAGTCTGAAGAATGAGCTGAACAAGGCATTTTGTGAGTCTTTCCCTGAGGCGGATATAACCGCCGCCCTAGAGACAATAGTTAAAGCCAAGATAAGGGGCAAAATCCTGGAGACGGAAAAACACATTGATGGGCGCAACCCGGCTGATATCCGAGCCATCAGTTGCGAGGTAGGAATTCTGCCCCGCACCCATGGCTCAGCCCTATTCAGCCGCGGGCAGACCCAGGTCCTAACCATTACCACCCTGGGCTCCCTCAGGCAGGAGCAGCAGCTTGACGGCTTGGGCATAGAGGAGAGCAAACGCTTTATCCATCACTATAATTTCCCCCCTTTCTCCGGCGGCGAGGTGAAACGCATCGGCTCACCCGGGCGGCGTGAAATTGGGCACGGCGCCCTTGTTGAGCGAGCCATTGCCCCGGTGCTGCCCAAGGACGAGGACTTCCCCTATACTATGCGTCTGGTTTCCGAGGTCCTAAGCTCCAGTGGCAGCACCTCTATGGCTAGTGTCTGTGCCGCAAGCCTATCACTCATGGATGCCGGAATACCAATATCGGGAGCAGTAGCCGGGGTGGCTATGGGGCTGGTCACCGGTGAGGGGGATAAAAATATAATCCTGACTGATATTGAAGGCATAGAGGACGCCTACGGCGATATGGACTTTAAGGTGGCGGGGACGGCTAATGGCATCACGGCAATACAGCTTGATATTAAGTTAAAGGGCATAAGCATGGGGATTGTGGAGAAAGCATTAAACCAAGCCCGCCAGGCTCGCCTATCTATTCTGGAAACAATGCACCAGGCAATAAGCACCAGCCGTCCCGAGCTCAGCCGCTATGCCCCAAGAATGTATAAGATAACCATTGACCCGAGTAAAATTGGCGCTGTTATCGGCACCGGGGGCAAAACAATCAGGTCAATTATTGATGAAACTAAAGCAAGTGTTGATGTTCAGAATGATGGTACGGTGATTATCGGCTCAGCTAACGAAGAAGCCGCCCGCAAGGCTATCCAGATTATTGAAGGTCTAACCAAGGAGATAGAGATTGGCGCCATTTACACGGGAAAGGTGAGCCGCCTGATGAACTTCGGGGCGATGGTAGAAATAGCCCCGAATAAAGAGGGCTTGGTTCACATCAGCGAACTAGCTGAGTATCGGGTAGCTAAGGTTGAGGATGTAGTTAAGATTGGCGATGAGGTTACGGTTAAGGTAATTGGCATTGATGAACTCGGCAGGATAAACCTATCGCGAAAAGCGGTGTTTGAAAAGTCATCCCAAGCCCCCGGGGCTGAGGTAAAAGACTCCCTATCCAAAGACTACCCATTCCGGAAACAGCGTGAGACTCGTCCCCCCCGAAGTAAAGGGGGCTACCATAATAGAGGACCAAGGCGATGAAGAAAATAAACGTAGTAGTTCATGGGGCGGGTGGTAGAATGGGGCAGGAGGTGATAAACGCCGTATGCCAGGAGCCTGACCTGCAAATAGTAGGTGCTGTGGATATAAAGGCGACTGGGGAACACCTAAGTTTGCCCGATGGCTCAGGCACAGTGCCCTTTTCCACCAGCCTGGAGTCAATTTTAGGTAGTTGCCAGGCAGACGTCGTGGTGGACTTCACCACCGCCCCGGCGACTATACCCGCAGTGCGTACTGCCGCCAAGCACGGCGTTAATATGGTCATTGGCACTACCGGGCTAACCGCCGAGGATATTAAAGAGATAGAAAATCTGGCTAAAGCGCAAAAGGTTGGGATTGTGGTCGCACCAAACTTTGCCCTCGGCGCTGTGCTTATGATACACCTGGCCAAGGTGGCGGCTAAATACTTTGACTTTGCCGAGATTATAGAGCTACACCACCACCTGAAGACTGATTCACCCTCAGGGACTGCCCTGGCTACGGCTAAGGCTATGGCTCAAGCCAAGGGCAAGCCACTCTCCACCCCAAAAGGGAAGGCGTCAGATAGCCGGGGAGGGCAGGTTGAAGGTATTACCATTCATAGCGTGCGCCTGCCCGGGCTCCTTGCCCACCAGGAGGTGATTCTGGGGGGAGCAGGACAAACATTGAGCATAAGGCATGATACCATCAGCCGGCAGTGCTATATGCCGGGCGTTATGCTCGCCATCAAGGAAGTAATTAAGCATAAGGGGCTAATCTATGGTCTGGATGCCCTACTTGGTCTTTAGGAGGTATAACCATGGGCTATAAAGTGGCTATACTTGGTGCTACCGGGATGGTAGGACAGGAATTCATTAAGGTACTGGAACAACGCAACTTCCCCATAGACTCAATCAGTCTTCTTGCCTCAGACCGTTCCGCAGGGAAGAAGATGTTTGTTAGCCACCGCGAGCTTCTAGTCGAGGAGGCTACCCCCCACTCGTTTAAGAATATAGACATCGGCCTTTTCTCCGCCGGGGCTGAGATTAGCCGTTACTTCTCGCCCATCGCCGCCCAGAATGGGGCAGTAGTTGTTGACAACAGCTCGGCATTTAGAATGGACCCAAAGGTGCCACTGGTAGTACCTGAGATTAATGTTGAGGACATCAAGTGGCATAAGGGGATTATTGCCAACCCAAATTGCTCCACCATCCAGATGGTGGTGGCTCTATACCCCCTGCACAAGGTCAACCCTATCAAGCGCATTGTCGTTGTTACCTACCAGTCAGTATCAGGCACCGGCGCCGCCGCCGTAGAGGAGCTAACCGAGCAATCAAAGCAGGTGCTGGAGGGACAAACGACGGTTCCCCACATCTACCCCCACCAGATAGCATTTAATACATTACCGGAGATAGACGTCTTCCTCGATAATGACTATACCAAGGAAGAGTGGAAGATGGTGGAGGAGACAAGGAAGATAATGCACGCTGATGATATTGCCATCTCCGCGATGTGTGTTCGGGTGCCGGTATTTATCGGACATAGCGAGGCAGTCCATGTTGAATTCTTCCAGCCGATGTCCCCCGATGAGGCACGGCGTATTCTTGCCCAGGCGCCTGGGGTCAAGGTACTGGATGATCCGGCTATCAGCCTCTACCCCCAGCCCTGGTCAGCCGCCGGCACCGATGATGTCTTTGTCGGGCGCATCCACCGCGACGCCTCCCACCTCAACGGTCTGGTAATGTGGGTTGTCGCCGACAATATACGCAAGGGGGCAGCTCTGAATGCCGTCCAGATTGCTGAGGAAATGATAAAGAGGGACTGGGTGAAACCAGCGCAGGAGGTCAAAAAATGAAGCTTGGAAGATTGCTGACGGCGATGGTAACCCCGTTTAAAGAAAACGGGGAGGTTGATTATGAACAGGCAAAAAAGCTGGCGCTGGCTCTGCTTAACTCGGGGAACGACGGTGTGGTGGTAGCCGCCACCACCGGTGAGGCGCCGACACTTAGCTGGGAGGAGGAGATGCGCCTCTTTACCGAGGTGAAATCGGCAGTGGGGGAGCGGGGAACGGTTATTGCCTACACCGGCTCAAACAGCACGGCTGAGGCAGTGGAGGCGACCAAGAAAGCGGAGAAAATCGGGGTTGACGCCTGTCTATCAGTCGTCCCCTACTATAATAAACCCAGTCAGGAAGGCATCTATCAGCACTTTAAGACCATCGCCGAAAACACAAGCCTGCCCATTATCATGTATAACATACCATCGCGCGTGGTTGTTGAGATGTCAGCTGAGACAATCAGCCGGTTAAGCCAGATAAAAAACATCGTCGGGGTTAAAGAAGCCAGCGGTAAGATGGACCTTGTTGCTCAGACCATCAACAGCGCCCGTAAGGATTTTCTTATCTGGAGCGGTAATGATAATGATACCTTCCTTATCATGGCACTGGGCGGATACGGTGTTATCGGCGTTACCACGCACCTCGTGGGTAAACAATACAAGAAAATGGTTGACCTGATTCTCGCCGACAAGATTCAAGAAGCGGCGGCAATCCACCGGAGATTGGTGCCGCTAGTTAACGCCATGTTTTCCATACCGAGTCCGGCGCCGATTAAATATGCACTCAATTACCTTGGCTTCAAGGTGGGCAATCCGCGCCTGCCTCTGGTACCACCCACTGAAAAAGAAGCGGAAAGGATAATCGCGGAACTCAAAAACCACACCATTGACCTGAAGGTGTAAAGAGTTAATAGACAGCTCTATAGGATAGGCGCCTTCTGGATAACCTGCTCCCGCTCCGGTCCAACGCAGATAATGTTGACCGGACAAGAGGTAAGCTCCTCTATTCTGGCTATATACTTACGGGCCTTAAGCGGCAACCGCCTGTAACTACGAATATCCGAGGTGGGGGTCTGCCACCCCTCAAGCTCCTCGTAGGCCGGCTGGCACTTGGCCAGGGCGGCGACACTGGCGGGGAAGTAATCAATGGTCTTGCCCCCAAGCTTATAGCCAACGCATATCCTCAGACGAGGCAAAACGTCAAAGATATCAAGGCGGGTAATCGCCGCCCCGGTAAAGCCATTAATCCTGGTGCTAAAGCGAGCGGCGACGGCATCAAACCAGCCACAGCGGCGCGGTCTGCCAGTAGTAGTGCCATACTCATGAGCCCTTTCTCGAATCAGGTTGCAGGTCTCATCCGCCATTTCTGTGGGCATCGGACCACCACCCACCCTGGTGCAGTAAGCCTTGAACACACCAAGAATGCGGTCTATCTTAGTCGGGCTTATACCAGCACCCAGGCAACCTCCCCCCGCCAGCGGCGATGATGAGGTGGTATAGGGATAGGTGCCAAAATCGGGGTCAAGCAATGTCCCCTGGGCCCCCTCCAGTAATACCACCTTCCCCTCGCTCAAAATCTCCTCCAGTATTATGCTCGTCTCCTTAATATATTGCGCCAAACGCTCCCCATACTGGCAATACTGGGCATAAACCTCATCCAGTGACAACGGACTGACGCCGTAAATCTTGGTCAAGATGGCATTCTTATAACCAAGTATCGGACGAAGCCGCTCCAGCAGCACCTCTTTATCCAGAAGGTCACCAGCCCTGATACCCAGCCTGGCTACCTTATCGGCAAAGGCAGGACCGATGCCCTTACGCGTTGTGCCTAATGCCTTGCCTCCCCGCGCCTCCTCCTCCAGACCATCGAGAAGGACGTGATAGGGCATAATCAGGTGAGCCCGCTCGCTGACAAACAACCTCGAGGTATTCACACCACGCTTGTTGAGCTCATCTATCTCACCGATTAGCACCTGGGGGTTAATCACCACGCCGTTACCAATAATGCAGATAGCTTGAGGGGAAAAAATGCCTGACGGGACAAGGTGCAACTTAAACTCACCATAGGGGTTAATCACGGAATGACCGGCGTTATCGCCACCAGAAAAACGGACTACCGCCCTCGCCTGCTGAGCCAGCAGGTCAACCACCTTACCCTTCCCCTCATCCCCCCACTGCGCCCCGATAACAGCAATAACTGGCATTACTTCTCCTAAACCTTCTTCTTATAACATAAATAGCCCAATAAATGAAAGGGGGTTATTTTTTTGTTTGCTGCCAAACATAAACCAGCCTCTGAACAAGGGTGAAGAAGCTGAAGACAACAATAATAGCCAGGGCAATAACCAGGGCATAGGCAACCTGACTCAGTAAAAGACCAATTGCCAGCACCACCACCCTCTCGGCACGGGTAAACACCCCTACCCCACACTCCAGGCCTGCCCCCTCCGCCCTAGCCCGAACATAGCTGACTAGTAGCGAGCCAATTAAGGCAAGACCAACCAATACTATCGGGATAAATGCCAGCTCTATAGCATATATAACTAAAATAGCCAGTAGCACCACCGCTTCCGATAGGCGGTCAAGGGTGGAATCAAGAACGCCGCCAAAGCGGGTAACTTTTTTAGTGCGCCGTGCCAGTGCCCCATCCAGGATATCAAAAAACCCAGCGACAAGCACCACAAACCCAGCGGCGAAGGGTTGAGCGATAATAATAAGGGCGGCGGCAAAAAGGGCTAATATAAAACCAAGCCAGCTTATAGCGCTCGGCGTTAGCCTCATCCTGACCAAAACCCGAACCACCGGTTCAGTAAGGCGGCTGGCTATAGCGCTACGAACCTGGGATAGACCTGACTTTGATAATCTCTGTGGAGCGATTAGGCCACCCCTCTCTTAAACTGAAAGCGCCCTCGCTTCAAACTCGTAAAAATGTTTGTTCCACGGAGGCTCGCTAAGCACCCTGATATAATAATTCAAAACACTCTGGGCAACACGCTCCCAGCTATACCCCAGGGCTTTAGCCCTCCCCTTGGCTCCCATCTCCCGGCACAGTGACCCATCAGCCAAGAGAGAAATTAGAGCCCGGGCTAACATCTCCTTATCCCCCGGTGGCACCAGCAGCCCCTCAACATTATGAGTCAGCACGCTGGCATAACCTTCTATATCAGAGGCGACAATCGGCTTGCCTACTGCCATCGCCTCAAGCAAGATAAGGCCAAAGCTCTCCCGCCCTATAGCCGGGGCACAGAAAACATCGGCGGTTTTGTAGTAGCGGGGCAACTCTTCATAAGGGACAAAACCAATAAAGACAACGTCCTCTAGGCCACTCCGCCTAACCTCCCTCTCATACCCGCGCCGTAGCCTGGTGCCAGGACCAACAATAATAAGCCGGGAATTGGGGATTTCCTGTTTAACCTGCTTAAAGGCTTCAATTAGATAATTCAAGCCTTTTCGTTTCTCCAGACGACTAACAAAGAGGATATTCAGCTTACCATCAGCAAACTTCTCAATCGGAGGCACATCAGGAGAAAAATGCTCTATATCCACGCCGTTGGGGATAATATTATAGTAGCCGGGGAAGTGCTCGTTGGCAAATTCCATAGCTGGCTTAGATACGGCAATCTTGCCCTGGAGCTTGCGGAACCACCTCTTCAGAATCCACTTGCCAAAGGGTTTGGCCAGATTGTAGCCTGGCCGGCCGTGACAGGCATGAAAGGTGCCGATATTGGCCGCCTTTGATAAGCGGAGCACAGTGGTGCACAACATTGGCATTAATGGCTCATGGAGGTGGATAACATCAAACTGTTCCCGCTCAAATACCGCCTTCACCCTCGAGGAGAGCCAGGGGGAAACAGTGAGCCGAGCGATAGAGCCGCTGGTAGGGATAGGACGCGGGCTACCTATAGGAATAAACCTGTCACCAAAGCTGGAGATAGCCTTAGACGCCGGGGCAATGACCTTAACCTGATGACCCATCCGGGTAAAATGGCGCTCAAGGTAAGAAATATGAACGGCAACACCGCCGGGGTAGGCGAAATCATACGGGGATACTAACGCTATCTTCACCGCTAGCTGTCAAAAACCTCCGTTTGACTCAGGTCAAACGTCAGTACCTGCCGCTGGCGAGGGACTAACAATAAATTCCTCCACCATTCGGCGCGCTTCATCATCAGTATACTGAACCGGTGGTGACTTCATAAAGTAGGCGGATGGCGCCACCAAGGCTCCCTTAAGTCCGCGGTCTAAGGCAAGTTTACAGCACCTTATAGCATCAATAACCACCCCTGCCGAGTTAGGGCTATCCCAGACCTCAAGCTTTAGTTCTAAGTTTAGAGGAACGTCACCAAAGGTCCGTCCCTCCATCCGGATATGGCAGAACTTGCGGTCGAGCAGCCAGGGGACATAATCACTGGGACCGACATGAATATCATCCGGGTTAAGCTTGTAATCTAGCTGGGAGGTGACCGCAGCCGTCTTGGATATCTTTTTAGACTCAAGCCGTGCCCTCTCCAGCATATTAAAGAAGTCAGTGTTACCGCCAAAGTTCAGCTGATAGGTACGCTCCAGCCTAACACCGCGGTCACGGAAGAGCCGGGTGAGGACACGGTGGACGATAGTGGCCCCCACCTGGGATTTTATATCATCGCCGATAACGGGAAGCCCCACCTTTTCAAAGCGCTGCTGCCAGTACTTCTCCCGGGCAATAAAAACCGGAATGCAGTTAACAAGACCACAGCCCGCAGTCAGCACCTGCTCCACATACCACTTAGTTGCTTCCTCGCTACCCACTGGCAGGTAATTAACCACGACATCGGTATGAGTCTCTTTCAGTATTTTAACAATATCGGCGGTTGGACCTGGCGCTTTCTGTATTATCTGAGATAGATAAAGACCCAGACCGTCATGGGTCATACCTCGCTGGACCACAACCCCCGATGTCGGCACCTCGCAGAATTTAAAGGTGTTATTAGGTGGGGTATAGATAGCCTCGGTGAGGTCCTTGCCCACCTTGTTCTTATCAATATCAAAGGCGGCAACAAAGTTAATATCGCTAATATGATACCCGCCAAGATTAATATGCATAAGCCCAGGCACAAATTCGTTCTTCTTCGCCTTCCGATAGTAATAGACACCCTGAACCAGGGAGGAAGAACAGTTACCGACACCGATTATAGCTACATTTACCTTGCCCAAGTTTAAATGCCCTCCTTTTTCATCAAAAAGCCAGGGCTTAATAGACAAACCTTACCCTTTTACAGCAACTAGACATAAAATCATATTTAGATACAAAGTTATAAAGGGGCTCTATTTACCCTGCCTCTAGCTGAAGCAATCAGTCAAGGGGTTATGGCTATTGACCAATCCTAAATACTTTAGTCCCACAGGACGGGCAGACCCCTTTCGTTGCTGGCCTCTTGTTCTTGAGGGTAACCCGCTGTGGATTCCTCATTTCAACCTTGCGCCGACACTTAAAACAATAGGCTTGCACCTCAGTCCACCTCCTTTTTGGCAATCGGTTGAACTATACCCCTATTATACGCAAGCTGTCAAGAGCTAGTAAATACCTTCTCCGGTTGCCACTGCCCCATTTCCGCGCTAAACCTTAGTACCCCCAAGAAAGAGCCATCCCGGCTATAGGCACGGCAGCGCTCGCCAGAAGCCTTCAAGCTATCATCGGCAAAAACTAGGGGGCGTCCGCTCCTTATCAACCCTTCAGCCTCACCACTAACCACCACCGCCGCCCAGTTTAAAAGCACCGAATCTATCGGATAGATAAGTCGTTGCCAGCAGCCAAGGTGGAAGCCGTCTTCAAGCTGGGACAACGAAACTGCGTCCTCAATACTAAAGGGACCACACCTCAAGCGGAGAAGGCTCCTTAAATGAGCGCCACAGCCCAGAAGCTGCCCTAAATCACGGGCTAAGGAGCGGATATAGGTGCCCCGCCCGCACTCCACCTCCACCGTAGCTATCGGTGTCTGCCAGTCTATAAGCTCCAAGCGGTAGATTCTGGCAAGGCGGCTTTTCCGCTCAACCTTAACCCCCGAGCGTGCCAATTTATAAAGTGGCTGACCATGGTGCTTGACCGCACTATACATTGGCGGGGTCTGGGGTATTAAACCGCAAAAGGAGTTAAGGGCGGAAAGTAACTGCTCCTGGCTAATCCCGGACGGGTCTCCCCGACTAATAATGCTGCCGGTGGCATCATCGGTATCAGTAACCAGGCCAAATTCAATCTCAGCCCGGTAGACCTTAGGTGCATCAAGTAAAAACTCAATAACACGCGTCCCCTGACCAAGCCCGACCGGCAAGACGCCGCTAGCCGCTGGGTCAAGGGTACCGGCATGCCCAACGCGCCTTTCCCCGCTCAACCGCTTGACCATAGAGACAACGCTGAATGAGGTCTTACCTAAGGGCTTATTAATATTTAGAATGCCATCCATAGCTAATCACTATGCTCTGGGGTGCGCCTAGAACTGACCTCATCAATCAACTGCAAAAGGCGAGCCCCGCGCTCAATAGAATCGTCCCAGTGGAAACTCAGCTCGGGGATGCGGCGCATTCGCAGGCGCTTCGCCAGCTGGTTACGGAGAAAACCGGAGGCTGCCGCCAGCCCACTCATTACGTTCTGCTTTGCCTCCTCTCCACCGAGGCAACTGACAAATACCTTGGCATACCTGAGGTCGGGGGAGATAGAGACCTCGGTTACAGCAATAAAATTGCCAAGTCGCGGGTCTTTGACTTGGCGTTGCAATAACTCGGTAATTTCGTGGCGGATAAGGCTAGATACCCGCTCAATGCGGTGTGCCATAATACTACCTCTTACTCTGTTCCCTGCGGAAAACCTCCAGAATATCGCCAATCTGAAAGTCGTTAAAATCCTTGACACCCACCCCGCACTCAAAGCCGGCAGCTACCTCGTTAACACCCTCCTTGAAACGCCTCAGGCTACTGACCTCAGATTCAGAAACTATCTGCTGCCCACGCCGCACCCTGATGGCGGCACCACGACTTATCTTACCCTCGCTAACAAAGACACCGGCTACCTGCCCCTTCTTGCCACTGGGGAAGAGTGCCTTCACCTCAGCCCTGCCTTCAATAACCTCAACATAACGGGGCTCCAATAACCCCTTTAGTGCTTTACCAACATCATCAACCAGGTTGTAGATAACATTATAGGTACGGATGTCAACGCTCTCAACATCAGCCAGGCGTTTTGCCCCGGCTTCAACACCAATGCCAAAACCGATAACAAGCCCCTTAGAGGCAACGGCGAGCATAATATCACTCTCGGTAATATTGCCACTGCCACTATGGATAATCCTGACCTTAACCTCCTCGGTTGACAGCCGTTCCAGAGAGCTTCTTATCGGCTCAATACTGCCCTGAACATCAACCTTGAGAATGACGTTAAGTTCCTTTACCCTACCCGTCGTTATCTGGTCATAGAGATTGTCAAGGCTCACCGCCCTGGCTTGCTGGCGCTGCTCAAGGTGCTTTTGTATCAAAGCTCGAGCCTGGTGTTCCCCAGCAACTGCGGCCAGGGTATCACCCGCCTGAGGCACATCATCAAGACCAAGGATTTTAACCGGCATCGCTGTCTCCGCCTTCCTTACCCGCTTACCGGTATCATTAAGCATCGCCCTCACCCTACCCCAGGTGGTACCTACCACTACGGTATCACCAAGCTTCAAGGTCCCATTCTGAATCAGCACCGTAGCCATTGGTCCCATAGTCTTGTCCAGCTTAGCCTCAATAACCACCCCCAGTGCCGGGCGGGAGGGGTCAGCCTTCAGTTCCTCCATCTCCGCCACCAGAAGGATATTCTCCAGTAGCTCGGGGATACCTATCTTCTCCTTGGCGGAGATAGGAACACAGACCACATCGCCCTGCCATTCCTCGATGAGCAAACCGGCATCGGCTAGCTGGCGCTTGACCAGCTCCGGGTTAGCCTCGGGCTTATCAATCTTATTAATCGCCACCACGATTGGCACACCGGCAGCCCGGGCATGGTCAATGGCTTCCAGGGTCTGGGGCATTACCCCATCATCGGCGGCGACAACCAAAACGGTGATGTCAGTTACCTGTGCCCCACGAGCTCGCATCGCGGTAAAGGCTTCATGACCGGGGGTATCAAGGAAGGTAATCCTCTGCCCATTGACCTCTACCTGATAGGCACCAATGTGCTGGGTGATACCCCCCGCCTCCTTATCCATGACATTGGTCTGCCGGATGGCATCCAGGAGCCTAGTCTTACCGTGGTCAACATGCCCCATAATGGTAACTACCGGGGGGCGTGGCTTGAGACCACTCACCTCCTCAGCCTGGGGACGGTACCTTTTGCTCACGCTGGTGGCCGCTGCCGACTTTAGCCGGGCTTCATGGCCAAAGGCAGCCGCCACTGCCGCCGCTGCCTCGTAGTTAATAATCTGGTTGATATTGGCAAAGATGCCGTTTCGCATCAGCTGTTTGATAATGTCAACGGCACTGACCTGCAAAAGGTCAGCCAGCTGTCTAACCCCGATTGAATTAGGAATCTCAATCAGATTAGCCTTTGACTCACTTGGTCCGCTTACCTTTGCCACCAGAGGACTCCGTCTCCATTTCTGCGCTATATCTAAGAAGCTGCTCCCGATTGTGCGGGGTGAGGGTGGTGCGCAGGGCATGTTCCAGACGACCCTTCTTCAGCCCCACCTGCCAGCACTCCGGTGCTGGGCATAGATAAGCACCACGCCCCGCCTTCTTCCCCTCAGGGTCAACCTCAACCCCACCATCAGAAGCACGAACCAAGCGGACCAGTCGCCACTTGGGCCCTACCGTGCCACAAGCCACGCAAGTCCGCTCGGGTATATGCCTAACCTGGCTAGGTTTGATACTCCTCTTCTTCATCAAGTAATTCCGGCTTTAGCTGCCGCTTCCTCGCCTTAGCCCCATCATCAACCCCCCGCTCACGGCTCTCCTTCTTTTTCTTTCTTGATTTCGGCACCGGCTTGGTCGGGGCGAATGTCAAAACATCCTCAGCAAAACGGAGCTGGGGTGGCTCTAGCCTTGTTTGCGGCTCCAGCAAAGCCTCAGGCGGAACAAGCGTGGTCTCAAGCGGGGGCTCCGCCCCAGCCGCGGCTAGGACTGGCTCCTCACTAACTGGCAACTCAGGCGCCGTCTCGGCTTTAGCCAGCCTCTCCGACTCAGCCGTGGAGGCACTCTTAATATCAATGCGCCAGCCGGTGAGCTTGGCCGCCAACCGGGCATTCTGCCCCTCCTTACCAATGGCCAGTGAAAGCTGCTTATCCGGGGCAACCACAGTAGCTATCCCTTCCTTCTCATCAAGCTCAACGCTTACTACCTGTGCCGGACTAAGGGCATTAGCAATGAAGGCCTTAGGAGAGGGATTCCATAAGACAACATCCAGTTTCTCCCCGTTTAACTCCTTCATAATATTTTGTATTCTGATGCCACGAAGCCCAACACAACACCCAACCGGGTCAATGCCCTCATGGCGGGCAGCCACCGCTATCTTACTGCGGTAACCAGCCTCCCTGGCGATTGACTTTACCTCCACTACGCCGTTGTGGACCTCGGGAACCTCAAGCTCAAAGAGGCGGCGTAGTAAATCGGGGTGAGAGCGTGACAGCACCACCTGTGGTCCACGGCCTGTTTGCGCCACCTCCAGAAGATAAAACTTGAGCCTTTGCCCCGCCCGATACCTCTCATTGTGCATCTGCTCCGAAGCCGGAAGTATTGCCTCCGACGTGCCTAAATCGACGAAGGCGTGCTTCGGCTCAATGCGCTGGACCAACCCGGTGACAATATCGCCTTCCTTCTTTGAATACTCCTCAAATATAGCGTTGTGCTCTGCCTCGTGAAGGCGCTGGAGAATGACCTGCTTTGCCGTTTGGGCGGCGATTCGCCCGGCGTTATGTGGAGTCGCCTCCACCATGACCACCTCGCCCAGCTGGACATCAGGCTTAATCTTGAGTGCCTCACCCAGCGCTATCTCACGGCGTAAATCTGAGGGTTGCTCAACCACCGTCTTTTCTGCCCACACCCTGACGGCACCGGTATTCGGGTCAATCTTGACCGCGATATTCTGGGTGGGGGCAAAATTGTCCTTCCGGTAGGCTGACACCAACGCTGACTCCACAGCGGCAAGAACCACCTCCCGGGACAGGTTCTTCTCCGCCGAGAGCTGAGTTATAGCGAGCATAAATTCGCTCTTCATCTAAGGTTAAGACCTCCACAATTAAAAAAGTGGGCACAAACCCACTTCTCAAGTAAACATCTTTATCCAAAGTGAGTATAGCACAAACAGCCTCCAAATGCAATATATTGCCTAGAAATTGCCACCGCGCTAGGCTATAATAGGCAGGTCAAAATGGTACACTCAGCGATAGAACAACTAAAGGCTTCAACTATAAAAGAGGTAGAGGCTCAGCGTGACCAGCTTCGCCATTTGAGCCTAAAAATCCACTCTACCCCCGAGACTGGTTTCCATGAGGTCAAGGCAGTTGGCTGGCTGACCCGCTACCTTGAAAAAAATGGCTTTTCTGTCAAGCAGGGCGTCTGCGGGCTATCTACCGCCTTTAGCGGGAGCTACGGCCGGGGGAAGCCAGTGATCGCCATTCTGGCAGAGTATGACGCCCTGCCCAAGCTCGGGCACGCCTGCGGGCACAATCTGATAGCCTCAAGCACCGTTGGCGCCGGAGTGGCATCTAAACTAGCTATTGACCGATTTGGCGGAACCGTCCTTGTTATCGGCACGCCGGCTGAGGAGCTATACGGGGGTAAGGCGATAATGGTGGAGGGAGGGGCATTTAATAAGGTTGACATGGCAATGATGGTGCACCCCGGGGTATATGATGCGGCTACTACCCAAGCCCTGGCCTGCATCGGTCTGGATGTTGAGTTCTTTGGTAAAGCGGCCCATGCCGCCGCCAATCCAGAGGCAGGTATCAACGCCCTTGAGGCAATGCTCCAGTCGTTTTCGGCAATTAACTCACTAAGGCAACATATCAAGGACAAGGCTAGAATCCATGGCATCATTACTGATGGTGGAGAGGCGGCTAATATTGTGCCCGCCCATAGTGCCGGAATTTTTATCGTCCGTGCCGAGGACGACGCCTATCTAGATGAGCTAAAAGAAAGAGTACTAAACTGCCTTGTCGGTGCCGCCACCGCCACCGGCGCCCGCCTTGAATACCGCTGGGGAAGGGTGAGCTATGCCCCGCTAAAAAATAATCTGACACTGGCTAAACTATTCCGGCTGAATATGCAATCCCTGGGACGCAGGGTGCTCCTCTCCGACCCGAGTAAAGCCTTTGGCAGCACCGATATGGGGAATGTCAGCCAGATAGTGCCTAGCATTCACCCCAATGTTGCCATCGCCCAAAAAGAGGTAATTGCTCACTCCCCCGAGTTTGCCCTGGCCGCTGCCTCAGAAGAGGGTATCAAAGGCATGCTTGATAGCGCCAAGGCGATGGCGATGACTGTTGTTGACCTGGTGGCTAATCCAGAAATAGTTAGCCGGGTAAAACAGGAGTTTAGTAAACAATGATTAAGGTCGGTATCCCAAGAGCACTGCTCTACTATCAATACTACCCGATGTTGAAGACCTTCTTTGAGGGGTTGGGAGCAGAGGTAGTGGTGTCACCACCAACAACCCGGACAATGCTCGCCTCAGGGGCGTCCCGTGTGGTAGCTGACACCTGCCTGCCGGTAAAGGTATTCTGCGGGCATATCCTGGCTCTGGTTGGTGAGTGCGATTATATCTTTATCCCCGCCCTGCGCAGTGTGAAAAAAAGGATTTATAATTGCTCCAAGTTCCTCGGCCTACCCGATATGACCCGAGCCGTTATCCCCGAATCCCCATCCATCCTTGATATAGATATTGATATTAACAAGGGAAAACTCAAGTTTTATCAGGCTATCTATAAGTTAGGTCGGCGCTTTACCTGGAACCCGCTTAAAATAAGGCAAGCTGCTATCGCTGCCTGGCAGGCTCACCTGGAATACAGAGAGCTTATGTCAAGCCATGGCTTGACCCCACCCCAGGCAATAGATAGCGTAAAACCCCAAACACCATCCGACCAAGCCACCATCGCCATTGTCGGTCACCCCTATCTCCTCTATGATGAGCAGATAAACCACCGCCTCATTCACCGGCTGGAGCAGGCTAACTATAGGGTCCTAACCCCAGAGATGCTCACCCAACAGCAGCTTGAATCGGCGATAACCGGACTAGTGGGTAGACCCTACTGGACATATGAAGAAGAGGTGGTGGGGGCGGGGGGACACTACCTGGAAAGCGAGGTCGATGGTGTTATTGGTATAATGGCTTTTGGTTGTGGACCAGATTCCCTGATGATGGACCTGGTGCGGCGGCAGGCGGCAAGGCTGAGAAAATCAAGCTTTATGTGCCTCACCCTGGAGGAACATACCGCTGAAGCCGGTATAGCTACCAGGCTGGAAGCCTTTCTTGATATGATAAAGCGGAGAAAGAAAAAAGGGGCTGAAGTATGCGTATAGGCATGCCCCATATGGGTAATCTATATATCCCGTTTAAAGCCCTATTCCAGCGGCTAGATATTGACTTTGTCATACCACCGTTCAATAACCAGCGCACCCTGTCGCTGGGGGTGAGACACTCCCCGGAAGGGATGTGCATTCCCTTCAAGCTGACACTGGGCAACCTGATTGAAGCCGCTGAGCTTGGCGCTGATACCCTACTCATGCCTGCCGGCTCCGGCATATGCCGGCTTGGGTATTACGCCAAGACACAACAGCTTGTTCTTAATGACCTGGGCTATAACGCCGAGATTGTCTGCGTCGGCTTTTCCCAAAGAAAACTCCTCGGCTTGCTGGAAACAATCAAGCACTTGTCAAACAATGCCCCCTGGTCTAATATTATATCAGCCTTTCGCTTTGGTCTGGCTAAATTGAACGCCCTGGACAGGATAGAGCGGGCGGTGCAAAAAATACGCCCGATAGAAAAGGTGAAGGGGACAGCCGACGTGCTTCTGACTAAAGCAGTTAAGGCTATTGACCAGGCAGATGACAATAACACCCTGAAGAGGGTAGAGAGCGACTATACTAGCCAACTTAGCCAGGTAACCAAGGAGGAAACTCGACCGCTGGTGGTGGGCATAATGGGGGAGTTTTATGTACTGCTGGAGCCATTCTCCAATCTAGACATAGAGAAGGAGTTGGGGCGGCTGGGGGTTGAGGTCAGAAGAACAACCTTCGTCTCAGAGTGGACAAAATTCAGCCTTTTTCTTAACCCCCTCGGGGTAAATGAGAAGGAGCAGCTCCATAAGGCAGCACTACCCTACCTTAAGCGGGACATTGGCGGTGACGGCTGGGAATCAGTCGGGGAAAAGGTTCTTCACGCTAAAGAGTATGACGGGCTTGTTCACCTAGCCCCGTTCACCTGCATGCCGGAGATAGTCGCCCAGAATATCATGTCTAAGACTAAGGAGAACATACCGGTACTGACCATACTCTGCGATGAGCAACTGGGCAAATCAGGGATGTTAACCAGGCTTGAGGCGTTCGTCGACCTGCTGGGACACCGCCGAAGGGCAAAGAACAAGGAGAGAGTGATAAGCAATCTCTAAGGAGAATTTATGAAAGCTTATCTAGGTATTGATGTCGGCTCGGTAACCACCAAGCTTGCCCTGCTCAACGAGGACGATGAGCTACTTGCCCACCTCTACCTGCCAACACAGGGTAAGCCGATTGAGATGGTGCAGCTGGGCTTAAGCCAAATCAAGCAAAACCTACCCAAGGATATAGAAATCGCCGGCGTCGCCACCACGGGCAGTGCCCGCTACCTGGCGGGGGTCATTGTCGGCGCTGATTTAGTCAAGAATGAGATTACCAGCCATGCCGTCGGTGCCATGCACTACTTCCCCGAAGGGCAGACCGTCATTGAAATCGGCGGGCAGGATAGCAAGCTCATCATTATTAGAGACGGCATCGTTACCGACTTTGGTATGAACACAGTATGCGCCGCCGGCACCGGCAGCTTCCTTGACCACCAGGCACTGCGCCTCAATATGAGCATTGAGGAGTTCAGCCAGAAGTCTCTTGTGAGCAAGAACCCGGTGCGCATCGCCGGAAGGTGCACCGTCTTTGCCGAGTCAGACATGATTCACAAGCAACAAATGGGGCACCGAATTGAGGATATTTTATATGGTCTGTGCCAGGCACTGGTACGCAATTACCTTAATAATGTTGGCCTGGGTAAGGACATTCAACCCCCGATAATATTTCAGGGTGGAGTCGCCTTCAACCAGGGCATAGTGAAGGCGCTTCAGGAAGAGCTTAACTGTGAGGTGATTGTGCCACCCCACCACGAGGTGATGGGGGCAATAGGTGCCGCCCTTCTGGTTCATGAAGAGGTTATAAATACCCAAAGCGAGAGCAAGTTTAAGGGATTTGGTATAAGCGAGATAAAGTACCATACCGCTTCTTTTGAATGCAAAGCCTGCCCTAACCTATGTGAGATCGCCCAGCTTTCGCTTGACAGCCAGATTCTTGCCCGCTGGGGTGGGCGCTGCGACCTGTGGGAAAGAAGCCCCTCGAGCTAAATTAAGATGAAAAAGACGATAATTGCTGTTGATGCCGCTGGTGGGGAGTATGCCCCCCGTGAAATAGTGGAAGGGGCAATAAAAGCCGCCGAGGAGTATGATATTGAGGTGGCACTGGTGGGGAATAAGGCAATCCTCCATGTGCTAGCCGGTCGGCATATAGGTAAGTCAAAACTCAGCATCATTGACGCCAGCCAGGTTATTGAGCCCCACGAGCACCCGATGAGGGCAGTCAAGGGTAAGCCAGACTCCTCAATAGTAATCGGAATCAATCTGGTAAGGGACGGTGAAGCCTCAGCCTTTATCTCCGCCGGCAACAGCGGGGCAGTAGTCGGCGCCAGCCTCCTCAACCTGGGAAGGATAAAGGGTATTGAGCGCCCCGCCCTGGGTAGCTTCCTTGATATCACCCCAACCACACCCGCCCTGCTCATTGACGCCGGTGCCAACGCTGACTGCCGACCAACCCACCTCGTCCAGTTTGCCCACCTCGGCACCACCTACGTTAAACACCTCCTTGGTATCAGCAACCCAAGCGTTCGCCTGCTCAGCAACGGTGAGGAGGAAACAAAGGGCAACCGCCTGATTCAAGAAAGCCACAATCTCCTCAAGAACTCCAACCTGAACTTTATCGGCAACATAGAAGGGCAAGATATAGCCAAGAAAACCGCCGATGTCATCGTTACCGATGGCTTCACCGGGAATATAGTACTCAAGACTATCGAAGGGTTAGGTGACACCTTCCTCAACCTGGTGCGACAAACCGGGCACATTCTCTCTGCCGCTTATCATTTCCAAGGGCGAACCCTCCTCAGCGATATCGGGTTAGGTTCCTGGGTGCAGCGGGTAGACTACAGAGAATATGGGGGGGCGTGTCTACTGGGGGTAAATGGTATTGTTATTATCTCTCATGGACGCAGCCAGGCCAAGGCAATTAAAAATGCCATAGGTTTAGCCAAGCGGACTGTAGAGCAAGACATCTGTCGCCTAATCAGGGAGGAGAGCTATGGCCAAGCCAATCACAGTTGATGACTCTAACTTTGACCAAGCAGTACTGGCATCAAAGACGCCGGTACTGGTAGACTTCTGGGCGTCATGGTGCCACCCCTGCCGTATGACCGCCCCGGTACTTGAGGAGTTAGCCGAGGAATATACCGGCAAGCTAACCATTGCCAAGCTGGACGTTGACCAGAATGCCAAAACTGCCGCCAAATACTCCATAATGTCAATCCCAAACCTCATCGTCTTCAAGAATGGCAAGCCAGTGAAACAGATTGTAGGCTATAAGCCCAAAGACGAACTGAAACAAGCGCTGGATGCCGTCCTCGGCTAAAGAATATGAACACCGAATATGAAGTAATCATTATTGGTGGTGGTCCGGCTGGGCTTAGCGCCGGGCTTTATACCTCAAGAGGTCGGCTCAAGAGCCTGCTCCTAGAGAAAAGGCTGGTGGGGGGACAGGTAACCGACGCCGAGGTGGTGGAGAATTACCCCGGTCTGGCTGGGGGCATTTCAGGCATGGAGCTGGGGCAACAAATGCACCAGCAGGCAACAAAATACGGGCTGGAAACCTTGCTGGCTGAGGTTACTGGTCTTGAGCTCCAAAGGGAGAAAAGGGTGGTCATTACCAACAAGGGCAGATTTACGGCCAAGGCAGTAATCATCGCCAGCGGCTCAGACCGGCGCAAACTGGGCGTACCGGGGGAGGAGGAGTTTACCGGTAAAGGTGTGTCCTACTGCGCCACCTGTGATGGGCCTTTCTTCAAGGAGAGGGTAGTAGCCGTCGTCGGTGGTGGTAATGCCGCAATTAGTGAAGCCCTCCACCTCGTAAAATTTGCCTCAAGGGTCAAGGTGATACACCACCGTGATAAGCTCCGCGCCACCCCCATCCTCCAAGAGAGAGCCTCAGCCGATTCCAAAATAGAATTCCTGTGGAATACCAGGGTTGAGGGAATCATGGGCAAGGGTATGGTTAAGCAGCTAAACCTCAAAAACGTGACAACCGGAGAGAAATCTACCCTGGATGTAGCCGGGATTTTCGTTGCTATCGGGCGTGAGCCTAACACCAACTTCCTCAAGGGCATCCTGCCCCTCGACAGCACTGGGTATATTATCACCAATGAGAAGATGGAGACCAAGATAGCGGGCATCTTTGCCGCCGGCGATGTGCGCCAGGACTCAGCCCGTCAGGCAATAACTGCCGCCGGGGATGGTGCTACTGCCGCCATCAACGCCGAAAAATTCATCTCCCAATAACCTTAATAAAAAAACTTAGAACCCATCCCCTCAAAGAGTCTTCGACCTGACCCCCTTCCCTTATTAATTTATTAAAGGGAAGGGGGATAAAGGGGATGAGGCTACCATATTAAATTCGGGTCCCCTGAAAAATCAAAGATTTTTTAGGGTGAAAAGTGGGTGAGGTTGACAAAAAATCTTTGGAAAAAGTCTTTTACTCTAACCCCGGGTGAAGTATAATAAGAAAAAGGAAAAAATTATGAGAGTTATTTTTCTCCAGGATGTACCCAATGTGGCTAAAGCCGGCGAGATAAAAGAGGTCGCCCCTGGTTACGCCAGAAATTTCCTCATCCCCAAAAAGCTAGCCCTGGTAGCCAAACCTCAGGCGCTCAGCCAGGTAGAAACAATAAAAAGAACTAAGGTCAAAGAAAAGGAAAAGGAGGAGCTAGCCGCGCTGGCGCAACAGATAGAGGGGAAGGAAATCACAATTAAAGCCAAGGCGGGAGCTAAAGGCAGACTCTATGGTTCAATCACCAGCGCTGATATCGCCGATGGGCTAGGTAAAAGTACGGCGCTGGTTATCGACAAGAGAAAGATTGAACTGGAGGAGCCTATCCGCCAGCTTGGTAGCTACGAGGTAAGCATCAGACTGGCTAAGGACATCTTACCCAAGATAAGGGTTAATATAATCGAAGAGGAGGTGCCGAAGGAAGAGAAGGCACCGAAGAAAGCAAGGAAGGCTGAGGAGACGCCAAAGGAAGAAAAGGCACCGAAGAAAAAGGCAACGCCGAAAAAGGCAACGAAGAAAGCAAGGAAGACCAAAAAATGACTAGCGCTTTACCACCACATAATATTGAGGCTGAGGAAGCAGTAATCGGCTCGCTGCTGATAGATGGGACGGCAGTCTACAAGATTGCCCCCTTTCTCGAGGCGTCACACTTTTATAGCGAGCAAAACTCACTGATATATGGTGCGTGCCTCTCCCTCTATGAGCGCAATGAGCCGATAGACCAGATTACAGTCGCCCAAGAGCTTGACCGAAAAGGAAAACTTGAGGCATCAGGTGGCGCTGCTTATTTAAGCCACCTGATATCAATATGCCCCACCTCCCTTGACATTGAAACTCACGCGCGAATTGTCCATCGCCTGGCGACGATGCGCCGCCTGATTGAAGCCGCCGGGCAAATCGCCAACATCGGCTATCAGGCTGAGCCGGATGTTGACACCAGCCTTGACAAGGCAGAGGATATACTGTTTCGGCTGCGTCACGGGCAGAACCCCCGGGATTTTACCCCCATCCGCCAGATATTAGATAAATACTTTGAAACCACCCCCGGTGCCGAGGCTGAAGCTCGCCTCAAAGAACCAATCCCCTATGTATTATCCGGTTTCACCGGTCTTGATGAATACCTCGGTGGATTTCAGCGCTCTGACCTGATTATCATTGCCGGTAGACCAAGCATGGGCAAAACCAGCCTAGCCCTTAGCCTTGCCCGGAATGCTAGCGTGGAACAGGGAGCCTGCACCGCCATATTCAGCCTGGAGATGGCTCGGGAACCACTGGTCTTACGCCTCCTGGCGAGTGAGGCTGAGGTTGACTCAAGACGGGTGCGCCTCGGGCTGCATACTGAAGAGCAGGAAAAAAGGGTTATGGATGCCATCGGCCGGCTCTCCGAAGCCGCCATCTACATTGATGATACCCCGCAACTGCGGGTCGTAGAGATGAGAAGCAAAGCCCGCCGTCTCCACTTTGAGCGTGGTATTGACCTGATTATGGTTGATTACCTGCAATTAATGCTGGGGGAGGGCAGGGACGAGGTGGAGAAGATTAGCAATATCTCTCGTGCCCTCAAGGCACTGGCTAGAGAGCTTAATGTGCCAGTTATTGCCGTATCACAGCTCAGCCGCGCCGCAGAAAGAAGGGAAGCACACAAACCCTATCTCTCCGACCTCAGGGGGAGTGGTAGCATTGAGCAGGATGCTGACGTGGTCCTCTTTGTCTACCGCGATGATTACTATTACACCAGGGAGGAATGGGAAAGGGACCACCCGGGGGATAGCTACCCACCACCGGCGGATATTATCATCGCCAAGCACCGCAATGGTCCCACTGGCGAAATTAAACTTCTTTTCAAACCAAAGATGGCAAAGTTTGCCAATATCACCAATGAAGAGCCGAGCCTACTATGAAACAGTTCACGGGTTTCCCAGCCAAGACACAGTTTACGGCAGTGCCTAACTCCTTCTTCAGCGCCCTACTGCCCCAAATCAGCGATATTAATGAGCTGAAAACAACCCTCCACATCTTCTGGGCACTCTACCAAAAACGGGGTTACCCAAGATTTACCACCTACAAGGAGCTTTTGGGTAGCAAGAGCCTGATGACCAGCCTCGGGGCGGAAGCACCAGACAAGGTGCTACGCCATGCCCTGGAGATGGCAACCAAGCGGGGCACTATTCTTCACCTCGTGCTGGAGAGGGATGGGACGCCTGAGGACATCTACTTCCTCAACAACGAGTCGGGCAGACAGGCGATAGCTAAAATCCAGAATGGGGAGCTTGTCTTGAGCGGGCTAAAGACAAAAGAACCAGCCTATACTGAGGTTAAGGAGCCGCCTGATATCTTCACCTTATATGAAGAGAATATCGGCATCATCAGCCCAATGATTGCTGAAGAGCTAGGCGACATTGAAAGGTTATACCCAGCGGGCTGGATTAGGGAAGCCTTTAAAGAAGCAGTCCTCCGTAACAAGCGAAACATCAGGTATATTGCCAAGATTCTGGAGCGCTGGTCAACAGAGGGTAAGGGTGATGGAACATATCAGCGAGATTTTAAGAAGGCAGGCCCAGATAAATACATCAAACAAAAATATGGGCACATGGTCAGGCGCTGAAGAAGAGGCGTCCCCAAGCTCAGCCTGCCCCCTCTGCAAGGGGGCAGGATTTGTCCACCCCCGCCTGCCATCGGGCAAGCCCGACTACACCCGCGTTATTCCCTGCCGTTGCGTACAGAAGGAACTAGATAAAGAGCGCCAAGTTCGCCTCCAGCGATATAGCGGCCTTGACCTGGAGCTACTCAAAAACATGACCTTTGAAAATTTTAAGAAGCGGGTTGACCTGTCACCGGAAGTGCAGGGAAACCTGGAAGAGGCATACCGCCTCGCCCTCGACTTCGCCAAATCACCCGATGGCTGGATAGTATTTCAGGGTGTTAACGGCTGCGGCAAGACCCATCTGGCGGCGGCTATTGCCAACTACCGCCTCAAAGAGGGAGAAGCGGTCAAATTTGTGGTCGTGCCCGACCTCCTTGACCATTTGCGCTCCGCCTTCAGCCCGGAGAGCACAGTGACCTATGACCAGCTCTTTGAAGAGGTAAAGAACGCCCCCCTGCTCATACTGGATGACCTTGGTAAGCAGTCAACCACCCCCTGGGCACAGGAAAAGCTCTATCAGATTATCAACTATCGCTACAATGCTCAGCTGCCGACAGTGGTTACAACCAACTGCGCAACAGATGAGCTTGACCCACCTATAAGCTCAAGGATTGTCGACCCTAAGATAAGCGTCCTATTTCATATTGTTGCCCTAGACTACTGGTCTGGTAGACCAGCACCAAGAAGGATAACCCGTGGTCGGAAGGGGCAACGGGGCTAGACATAGATTGTTTAGAAACCTATCCTCCTGACCCACTTCCCTTATTACTTTATTGAAGGGAGGGGGTAAAAGTAAGAGAGGGGCGAAGCCCCTCTCTAAAATCTCTTCCCCCTCTCCTTTTAAAAGGAGAGGGGGATAAAGGTCGAAGACTCTTCGAGGGGTGAGGCTAATAAATAATCTCTAACCTTAATTTGCATCAGCTAAGGCTTTTTAGTAAAATAGGCTGGTTTTTGGTATTATGAAGGCTTCAGAATTAATAAAGCTTCCCGTCCTGGTGCTAAACCAGAACTACACGCCACTCAATATCTGCCGAGTGCGGCGGGCGATAGTATTGCTTTACTACGGTAAGGCGGAGATGCTGGAGAATGGCACCGGATTTATCCACACCGCTAACTATAGCTACCCTGTGCCTTCGGTAATAAGACTTGCCTATATGATTAAGCGCCCCCAACCCCAGAAGAAGCTAACCCGCCTTGAGGTCTTCCACCGTGACCAATACACCTGCCAGTATTGTGGGCGGCAGACCCATCAACTTACCCTGGACCATGTCATCCCCCGATACCGGGGCGGTGAGCACACCTGGGAGAATGTAGTTAGCGCCTGTATTCCCTGCAATCGGCACAAGGCAGGGAAGACGCCAAATGAAGCCGGAATGCAATTAATCCGAAAACCAGCACCGCCACGGGGTGACAGCTTCTACCTCCCCTACAGCTACCAACAAATCCACACCCAGTGGCAGAAATACCTGCCCACAAGAACCAGCCCCCCCGGGATGGTTACTCCTCAATCTTAATCTTGCTCAGGGGGAACTCAACCACTGCCTCGCTCTCAAGCTCAACCAGTACCGTTTCCTTCAGTGGGTTACCCCCCACCACCTTGGCCACGCCCAAGGGGGTTTTCACCCTTTGACCCTCCTTAGGCAATTTCTCCTTCATAATATGGTATTGCTCACTCTCGTAGGCTAAGCAGCACAACAACCGACCACAAACGCCCGATATCTTCATCGGGTTAAGGGGCAAATCCTGCTCCTTAGCCATCTTGATGGAAACTGGGGACAGCTCGGTGAGGAAACCCATACAACAAAGCGGACGCCCACACCGACCAAAGCCACCAATCAACTTGGCTTCGTCCCGAGGTCCAAGCTGGCGCAGCTCAACCTTTGCCTTCAAACGGCTATTTAGCTCCTTTACCAGCTTGCGAAAATCAACCCTCTCCGCCGCACTAAAGAAAAAGGTAAGCTTATTGCCGCTAAGACTGTATTCCGCACCCAGTAACTTCATTGGCAGCCCTAGTTCAGCGATTAGCTTACTGCACTCAGCCAAAGCCTTAGCCTCCCTGGCTTCAAGCTCCTCAGCCCGCTTGATATCCCCCGCCTCCGCCTTGCGCACTACCGGTTTCAACTCCTCAGTCACCTCACTGGCTAAGACCTGCTTCGGGGCAATTACCACCCTCCCCAGCTCCAGACCACGAGCCGTCTTGACCACAACATCATCACCCACCTTAAGCTCAATACCCCCGCTGTCAAAGTAATACACCTTGCCCGCTCTCTTGAAACGAACACCAACAATATCAGCCATAATCTAGCTACCACCCCCTACTGGAATACCGAGCATTAGCACCTCAAACACTAGCCGTGGATTGGCATTCTGCCTCAGTTGCTCCCGCGCCGCCTGAATACCACCAATAACCGCCCTTAGCTGGGCGAGACGGTAGCCCCTAGCCTTATCTATCAACGTTGACTGCTGGTCAACATTGGTGATGGCACCAGAGCCAAGCTTGACCAACAAAAGGTCGCGCCACCAGTCAAGCCATAAATCCAGTATCTCCTGAACCAGCCCACGGCTTTGATTAAACCAAGCCACCAACTTGGTAACGTAATTAAAACGTGTTTCATAATCACCGCTTAGAATATCATGCAACTCCTCAAGCCTCTCCGCCCGCTGCTTAAGCAAGCGTTCCTCAGAAGCCGCCGCTATTGCCCAACCAAGACAGCCATGAGAAAGCCGAGCCAGAAGCCCAGCCCTTTGCTGTTCAAGACCACAGCGCTGGCTGAGGACAGCCTCTACCTCGGCGGTGGGGAGGGGGGACAACTCCAGTTGCTGGCAGCGAGAGACGACGGTAGCTGGCAGTACCCCGCCACTGGTGGCCAGCAGAACAAAGATTACCCCCGCCGCCGGCTCCTCCAATGTCTTAAGCAGGCAGTTGGCGGCTTCAGTTGATAAGAGCTCGGCCTGGTCAATGATAAATACCTTATGCCTGCCTTCAAAGGGGGGTAGATTTGATGAGTGCTGCACCTGCCGAATCTGGTCAATGCCAATCTCGGCCAGGTTGCCCGAATCCAAGCCTATAATCTGGACATCAGCATGCTTGCCTGAGGCTATCTTCTGGCAGGAGTCACATTGACCACAGGGGGGCTCAGCCGCCAGGCAGTTCACCGCCCGAGCCAGGTCCAAAGCTAGGGTCATCTTGCCGACATGGGGAGGACCAATCGCCAGATAGGCATGGGCTAAAGAACCTTTCTCCAAACTGCGCTGGAGCAGGGAAACTACCCTAGACTGCCCCACTACCTCCCACAAATCTGACCTCCTAAACCAAGTCGCACCTAATCAGGTCATCAAGGGTCTCACGGCGCCGAATCAGGCGCGCCTTCCCTTCCTTGACCAGAACAATGGCTGGCTTGAGCGAGGCATTATAGTTGCTCCCCAGCGGCAGGCAATAGGCACCACAATCAGCTACCGCGATAATATCACCCGCTGCAATCGGTGGTAGAGCAATATCCGTAATTAGTATGTCCCCAGATTCACAAAACTTGCCGGCAATAGTAACCTTCTTTGCCTTATTCCCTGCCATCCTATTGGCAACCACTGCCTCATATTTAGCTCCATAAAGGGCAGGACGAACGTTATCGGCCATACCCCCGTCTACTGAGACATAGCACCTGACGCCGGGGATATCCTTAACCACCCCCGCCCGGTATAACGCCACCCCAGCCTGCCCCACTATTGACCTCCCCGGCTCAACCACTAAACGAGGCAACGCCAAGCCCAGCTTTTGGCACTGGCTAGTAAGCCGGGACACTATCGCCTGGGCATAGGTGGCGATGGGTGGAGCGGGGGAAGCCAAAACATACTGGATAGCAAAGCCCCCGCCAACATTTAGCTCCCGCATCTCAAAACCATTTTTCTGCTTCACCTTAGCGGCAAAGCCAAGTATAATATCAATCGCCTGCTGATACGGCTCAACCTCAAAGATGCCGGAGCCGATGTGGAAGTGCAAGCCAACCAGATTAAGGTGGGATGCAGCTAAAGCTTGAGCCACCGCCTCCTCCCCCTGAACCATCGGGAAGCCAAATTTACTATCGATACTACCGGTGATGGTATAACGGTGTGTATGAGGGTCCACCCCTGGAGAGATGCGCAACAATATATCGGGTCTAGTGCCCTTCGCCTTAGCTATTTCATCCAGCATTTTAAGCTCGTGGAGGTTGTCAACCACGATACGACCAATGCCCCACTCCAGAGCCAGCTTTAGTTCCTCGGCTGACTTGTCGTTACCATGAAAGTAGACACTATCCAGAGGGAAATCAACCGAGCGGGCAATACTGAGTTCGCCGGCGGAGACTACATCCAGCCCCAGCCCCTCCTCTTTGAAGATAATGGCTAGAGCCTTATTTATAAACGCCTTGCAGGCATAGATAACCAGGCTATTAGCATAGCGCTGAGTAAATTCCGCCTTCAGTTCAGCACACCGATGGCGCAGGGTGAACTCATCAAAAACATAGAGCGGTGTGCCAAACTCAGCGGCTAGCTCCACAGTGTCACAGCCACCAATAACTAGGTGACTCCTATTATTAACCTTAGCGGTGAATGGCAAAAGGGAAAGCCTAGACCTCATTTATCCAATGTTAGCAGTGACCACTTCAGAAGTCAATTTATGATTTATTATCACCCTCACCCCCTTAATCCCCCTCTCCCTCAAGG
>Ga0315282_10001193_pt1 | contig 49961 bp, 88 predicted proteins | sample YL17G07_20_MG_FD_203693 | JGI IMG/M metagenome (GOLD analysis project Ga0315282, IMG submission 203693) | Sediment microbial communities from Yellowstone Lake, YNP, Wyoming, USA - YL17G07_20 | ecosystem: Environmental > Aquatic > Freshwater > Lake > Sediment | place: USA: Wyoming | collected...
ACAACAAACAAACCAACACAGTCACAACTAAGAATCACAGCCCTTCCCTAAAGGGAAGCTATCCTCACAGTGATGAATTGCCGAAGCCCTGATGCATTCAGCAACTTGACCAGCACGGCCACATTCAGGTTGAATGTGAGTGAGATCCGCCTCAGCTTCACTCAGGCTGCAGGTGCTCTATCCTCTGGAAACTGTTCAGGTATTCAATCAACGCATCTTAAGCATACCTGTCTCCCAGAGGCAGCCAAGTTTTCATCACTGCTATATAGTGCTACTTAAACATGGGCTTATAGCTCAACTGACGCCAGAGCCTTTTAAGTTCAACTTTCAATCGTCTACAATGACTTTTAGACTGCACAGAAATTAAGATAACTCCATCTTTAACCTCAAACTTCTCATTCTTAGGCAGAGGCAAAGCTTCACTATACAAGTCAAACGCTGAACAAGCCTCCCACTCCGGATAACACATCTTTGGTCTAGCGCAGCCATGAATACATTGACCTTTATCGAGAAAATTGGTGCAGTGAGCACAAAGCGGCTTTATTCTGATTAGATATTTGTGGACTATTAGTTGAGTCATCTAAACCCTTCTCTGAGACAGCCTTAGAGGGGCTGCAACAGTTTAACCTCTGCCTACCCTAGAGTGGTATATCAAATGTCTTTCTTATCTCGTCTTCCCATTCATACGGTACTATTGACGGAGATTTGCATTTTTTGTCTATTTTTCGATTCTGCATCCATTTAATCATGCATTCTATGGAACAGAATTGGAAAGTCCACTCATCTCCATCATCATACATGGGTCTTTCAATTGTAAGGATAATATCCTGCTGGCTTTCGGATGCTATCTCGTTTCCGCAATTGTCGCAGATGTCTATATCTTCTGTGGCTTGACCACATTTATCGCATTTCTTAAGTACTTTCTTCATTCATTCACCCTTTTTTACGGTTAGAGTGCAGGCAAAGGGATAACAACTACGTGCTTTAACCTTATAAAAGTTGCTAAGGCGAACTCGAGAGAAGTTTTCATGGACTTTTATCATCAAATACAAAACACTCGAGAGTTATCGGTCTTTCACTCTCTTCATTAGCAGAACTTGTGCATAATGCTTAATTCTCTTCCTATGCAAGTATTCCTTTAAAAGTCTAAACTGATCCACTGTTAAATCAATGGAATGAACAGTTATTATAACAAGATTCTCTACAACATCAGCCACTTTTCCGTTATTCTTCGTCCAATGAACTGCTCCTTTCATTTCTTCTAAGGTATAGGTGACAGGGGCTATGTTTCCGCAAACGCAACGCCAAATGACAGCGTTAGCCCCACACCAACGGACAGTTTGTAACAACATAGGTTTACCACAGTCTTCACACTTCCGTCCTACTCGATTCATAGCCTCAAATGCTTTCTTTGTTCCCCATTCGATTCTTAAAGGTTTTTCATCCTCTTTCAAACCTCTAAAGACTTTGCGTATATGCTCAAACTCTCTTTCTAGCATATCTTCATCAAGAATATCTCTTACGATAGTCATTTTTAGAATTCCCTCTGGGAGTGTCCTAGTGCTCTTCGGAAGTGCTTTTCCTCTTTTAGCAAATCTCTCGCCATCTCAAATTTTCCGCGCACCCTTGCTCTGACCACATAAATAGTTGAGGGCTTAACACCTAACTCCTGAGCTGCCAAATCAATCTCCATAATATTGAGTTTCTCCAAAATTTCTCTTTCTCTCCTTGTTATCCGACACATTAATAATCCCTTTACAAAGATTCTTTACACTTAACATAAAGCATCTTTACCACATATAAGTTTTTTGTTCCAAAACATGAAAAACTAACAGTAATATGACAATAACTGTAAAGGACAAGTACGCATATCTGAATCAGTTAGCCTACCTATTTTCCTATTTTGCGGGCTTGGATGCTCGTAGTTAAACCACAAAGGCGGAGAGCTGTTACGGTCTTAACCTACCCCTACGCTTGCACCCGAATAGCCTGCATGTAGACGAAGCTACTACCAGTCTCTCTCACGGTCGCCTTTGGGCGTAGGAACCAGCTCCCCTAAGTGCATCGTGATTCCAGCAATAATCTTTGGCTGCTGGATACGCTAATCTTGTATTTATGCGACTTTTCTTATAAGTCTTTTTAGCCAACTCTCCTTCTTAGAGACAGGTGCATTATACTGTGTTATATGACAAACAGGTGCATTATACTGTGTTATGTTACGTTGCACAATGTTACACTCTGGAAATGAATACTTGTCTACTTGAATGGGCGTTACTGTTAGAAGCCACATTTCCAAATCATAACATTCTTCTGGATGACAGCCGCGGGCTATCAATTCATGCAGAAACCAACATCTTAAACAGGGTGGCGGGGGCTTCTTTTTCCTCGGCATGGATTTTGATTCTATAACATAGTTCTATAAATGTTTTCCATACACCACAAATCTTAAAAATAGAACAGAGAATAAGAGAGAGTGCAAAGGCGATTTTATGACCGAAGAAACTGAAAGAAAAGTTTTCAGTCTCTACGTCAATCAACGCAAAGAACGCATAAACAGCATTCTTATTGAACTTAGCAAACACAACAACCCCATAAGCCTAAACCCCCTCATAGGACAACTCGCCTACAAATGGGGACTGCGAACCAGCAGACTCGAAGAATACTTTCAACAACTCAAAAACGCAGGGCTTGTCACTATTCACAGCGAATGGCAAATGGGCGAAGAGAACCGCACAGTAAAAATTACAAAAGCAGGACGAGAAACCATCCAGGAGGCTCCCAAATGAGCTACATTATGCATACTAAACGGCAACAATGCCTCGACTTCATCAAACGCTTCCTAAAACAAAACCCAAAAACTCCCACAAATGACCTGAAAGTAGAAATTATGCGCCGATTCAACTTCGCCAGCCAAACAGCCGACCGCTACATCCGAGACATAATCGAAATAGGCATAGCAAAAACCAACGATAACACGCTGCTTTACATTCCACTAAAAGGCGAAGAGAAAAAAGAAGAAGGAAGCGAAACATGAATCTTGAAGAAGCTTTGCTTGAAGCATGTAAAGAAGAAGCTCCAAAGTCTTGGCTAATTACTCTGGGAAGGCTTGGCGGATACCCTGAAAGAGAGGTAAGGCAAACAATTCGCAGACTACTCAATCAAGGCAAACTGTATATTGCTAAACGAGAAGACTTTCTGAGAACTACTTAGGTGAAAAAGCATGACTGACGAAGAGAAAGTTCCTTCTGAAGAACAGAAGGTGGATCCGCAGGAAGCGTTTCAGGACTTCTTTAAGCAGGAGCATTATCGAGAACGTCTTTCCATGTTAGGCATTGAAGGAAAAACATCTTTAGCCGTGAGTTTTGAAGAGCTTGTCAGCTGTAACCGTGACCTCGCTGAATCCCTCATGAGTAATCCTAACGAGTTTCTAGGACATGCCAAACACGCAGCATACGCTCAACTCCAAATAGAAGACGCTGAATACGCCTCAAAAATCAAAGACGTAACCATCAGACTCTACGACCTCTACGACGTCACACCCCTCAGAAAATTAGGCGCAGAAAACATAAACAAACTCGTCATGGTCAACGGAGTAGTCGTTAAATCAACCGTCGTAAAACCCAAAGTCTTGAAAGCAGCATTTGAATGTCGCAGATGTGGAGAAAGACAATTCATTGAACAAACCCAGCATTTCCTAAAAGTGCCAGTCGTATGCACCAGCCCAAGCTGCCACGCAAAAGGACCCTTCGAGTATGTAGAAGAAGAAAGCGAATACACCAACATGCAAGAAATATGGGTTCAAGAAAATCCAGAGCAACTTCCCCCAGGACAGCTACCCCGAAGCTTACACCTAAAAATAACAGGAGAAATCGTTGACACAGCCAGACCAGGAGACAACGTTTCAGTCGTGGGCATAGTAAGATCCCTTCCCAAAAAAGTGAAAGGTGGACAACTCAGCGTTTTCGACCTATTCGTAGAAGTTAACAGCATAAAAGTCTTAGGAAAAGAACCTGAAGCCATCCCCGACATATCCGAAATTAACCGCATTATGGAGCTAGGTAAAGACCCTTGGATTCATAGAAAAATCCTCCAATCAATAGCCCCATCAATCTACGGCTACGAAAACCTCAAAGAAGCCATCATCTACCTACTCTTCGGAGGAGTCCCCAAAGAACTCGAAGACATCAAAATCAGAGGCGAAATAAACTGTCTATTAGTAGGCGACCCAGGAACAGCCAAATCACAACTTCTAAGATACGTCGCACGCCTAGCCCCTCGCGGACTATATACTTCTGGACGTGGAACCTCTGGCGTCGGCCTCACGGCTGCAGTTCTCAAAGATGAATCAGGACAATATAGTTTGGAAGCTGGCGCACTTGTACTTGCCGATAAAGGAGTTGCATGTATTGACGAAATTGAGAAAATGAACCCTGCTGACCGAGCGACGATACATGAAGCTTTAGAACAAGGCACAGTGTCAATTGCAAAAGGAGGAATAGTTGCGACACTCAACGCAAGAACCGCAGTCTTGGCGGCGGCAAACCCTTCGCTTGGAAGATACAACGCTTACACCTCAATAATTGAGAACATCAGCCTACCCGTAACACTACTCTCAAGATTCGACCTCATCTTTCTAATGAGAGACGTGCCCGAAGCCACACAAGACGCAAACCTCTCAAAACACATCCTATCCATCCACGCAGGGGCAACCGCCAACGCACCCATACCCCCAACACTCCTAAGAAAATACATCACCTACGCCAGACAACTTCAACCCAAATTAACACCTGAAGCCATAACCCAAATCCAAGAGTTCTACCTAAAAATGCGAAAAGCCTCAGGAAACGCTGAAGGCTCACCAATCATAGTTGGACCTCGACAACTCGAAGGCTTAGCAAGACTCTCAGAAGCCAGAGCACGCGCAGCTCTAAGAGAACAAGTCACCCAGGAAGACGCTGAAGCAGCCATCCGCATCATGATGAAAAGCCTCGAAGAAGTAGGCATAGACGTAACCAGCGGAAAAATGGACATAGACATACTCATGACAGGCAAACCCAAAAGCGTCAGAGACAAACTTAGCGTAGTTATAAAAGTCATCATAGAACTATCAAAAGACACAGGCACAATCGAACAGGAACTCGTCAAGGAAGAACTAGAAAAAACCTACGGCATAACTAAGACAGACGCAGAAAAGCTCATCCAACAACTCCTTCGAGACGGCACATTATTCATGCCACGGGAAAATTTCCTCAAAAAAACCTAATGGAGGTGAAGTGAAGGATGGCTAATGTAGAAGTGGGATATTCGATAACTGCTGTTGAAGTTATTGGTGACATAGTGCTGTTATCGCTACGCCGAACTGAAGAAGCAAAAAGCCCGATTATGACTCCTATAAAGCCACATGTCTCGGAAGAAACACAAGTAGCTCAGCGAATGGTGCAAGCAACTATGCAGGCGGTAAAAGACGAATTATTTGCCAAGATGCCGTCACCCTTTGAACGTCCAAAACTACCTCTAAGTTGGGAAGAATACGAAAAGCTGGGCAAACCAACAGTAAACGACCTTCTCACCATTACTTTGAAAGGAGGCGAATAAAACGGCTCTGTTGAGAGGTAAGACTCTTGTTAAATGTCCCAAGACAAACGAAGAAGTAAGCGTTCAAAATAAATGCGTTCAATGTCCAGATTTCAAACATGTTGGTCACGAAAGCTACGCCATCCTAATCGTCGCCTGTAAATATGAAACGGCAGAACCAGAAAAACCAGAAGAAACACCCGAAAAAACTGAAAAGGAAGAATTTGAAGAAGAAGGATGAGTCAAAAAATGGGAAAGAAGAGCCAGAAAAGAATGACGGGTCTAACTGAGCAAGGCAGAGTCAAACGGTCTAGCATACGCAAGGCTAAAGCAGAAAAGAAACGTAAAGAAATGGAGAAGAAAGTAGCTGAACAGATGGTTAAAGCCATCTTTCCAGGCATCTTGCATATTGAGAAGGATAAAAATGAGCGAAAAAACTCTTAAACTCGAAGGCTGGGCACCTCAAGCAAAACCAAGCGAAGACAACGACATGACTTATCACAGGCAACTAATAGTCGAAATCGTCTATGGGCTATGGTTCAGAAAAAAGGAAATCTTAGCCAACATGGGCATGCCTCCGCAACCAATTTCTCTCCTAGAAATATACCGAGAATACCAAAGCAGATTAGCCATGCTCCAATCAATCAAAGAATGGAGATGCAAAATACATGGAAAAAGATGGCTTGACCGCCGTGTAAACGAGTGTTTTAAAGGAGATACTTTAGTTCAGATGGTAGATGGGTCAACTAAAAAAATTCAAGACATAGAAAAAGGCGAGATCGTTATTGGACAAATGAATGGAATGTCGATTGGCTCAGAAGTTCTGGCACATCATAAGATTTTCTATGAAGGAAAGTTAGTTGAATTAACTCTTAACAATCACAAAAAACTTATATGCACACCAGACCATCTATGTCTGACCGCAAATGGATGGATTGAAGCGTCAAGGGTTACGCACCACACCGTATTGGTCTCAAGAAGAAAATCAAACATTACAAAAATTATGGCCCAAACACAACAAGAAAGAATTAATGAATACTTTACCCAACCGAACATGGAATGCAATCAAATTACATGCGCAAAGGACTGGTCTGAAACCAACAACACAATGGGACAGATATTATGCACAAGCATTAGAAAAAATGAAGGCAAAAATCAAACTAACAAAGACCGAGAGGGCATACCTAGCAGGAATTATAGATGGAGAGGGAACAATATCAATTTCACAACGTTACGAAAAGAGGAAAAACAGACTTTTTATGTGCGTGCCCAAACTACTGATTTCAACAACCTCACTAGAATTATGTGCTTGGCTAAACAGAAAATTAAAGAGCACCCCATTGAAACGTTCAAGAAATCAACTAAACCCAAAATGGAAAATAGTTTATGTTTATCGAGTAGTAGGCTATTCAATGGTGCCAATTTTGCAGGGAATACTTCCGTACCTTACAATCAAAAAGAAACAGGCTATGCTAGTGCTAAAATACTTCGATTGCCGCAAATCTCACTTAGGAAAGGGGTACTCTCTGGAAGAAATAGAACTTGCCGAACAGATTCGCAATTTGAACCAGCGTGGTTACTTGCGAAAAGATTTCTCCGATTTAAAGGAATCATATATGACCTTACCACAACGACCGAAAACTACATAGCTAACAGTATCCTAGTTCATAATTGCGCTTGCCCCAAATACTATCCAAATGGAGTGCCGAAAATTGTCGCAAAAACCTCAGGAAAATACGAACCAAATCCCCAAATCTTCAAAACCTGAAAACTCTCTTGAAAAAGCAGCCACAGACATGCTTACATCACACGTTGAGTCAGCTATATCTAACTTGACCTCTGAAATAGTGGGAACAGCCATCGAAGAGGTTAAAAACAACGTAACTCCTAAAAGATTTATGAGGCGACTGACTTGTTTGAAAGAGCGAAAAAATTCTTCAGAAAACTCTTCGGTCTAGAAAAAGCTGAAGTCAAGGTTATGGCTGAAGTTAAAGGTTGGCCTGAAAAATGGGAGCATCATCCTCCAAAAGAAGAAGTTGTTGAACCAAATTTTCCTCCATCTTGCCACGTTATACGTTATCCAGAGAGAATAAGGAAACCTGGAAGCCAAGCCATACACAAAGTTTCTCCTAAAAACTTCAAACCCAGAACAGCGCACGAAAAAAAACTTCTTAACCCTAAAGCAAAATTGGAGGAACAAAATTGACACTCAAAGGCATCCTCAGGACTATAGGCATAATACTCGTCATGCCTGCATGCCTATTGATCTTTCTTGTTGCTTGGCCACTCTACGTGCTATTCGATGTTTCTGTTGTGGGCTATGATGGCGACGATGACTAATAGCTTCTTGAGAGCCTTTGACGGAAGCCTCTGGGGGCTCGGGCTGTAACGACTGGAAAGATTAGGGCTATCAAACGTGGACTAGTAAGCGTATCATAGACTATGTTGCCCGCAGCGTCTCTTATTATAGCATGGCTGTAGCTGGCTTGGAAAGTGACATGTATCTCGTTTGTCGTTGTCGTTATCCAGCGTCTTATACTTACTATGAAATCTTTCCAGTCATCTCTCTCCTCTGGTTTTTCTGTTCCATCTGAGAAGACGCCAAGGTCTTCAATGCCAAGGACAAAGCAGTCCCTCGCCTCACCGCCTTGGTCTACAGACTTCGGCACATAGTTTAAAATTCTAACTTGACTGTTTTTCGGATTTATCTGAGGAATTGTATAGATGCGTTCGTTTGCTGTGCCTTCCCATACTCGAACTTCTACGCTGAACTGGTCTAAGATTTGCTGCATGTCAGCTGGGATTCCTGGGGGACGAGTTAAAAGGAAGGTTACGGCTCCGCCTACAACAACTCCAACAGCTGCACCAACAGCCATTTTTTCAGCCATACTCACTGCCTTCTAAAATACTAATAAGATTAGGTCGCTATTAATATTTTTCTTCACTATCTACCCTTGCCACTTACGACTACTAGAACAACCCCGGCAGCGATAAGACCTAAAATCCACCAAGGTTCAACAACAGCACCAGTGACACCGATGCTTCTAATAGCAAAGGCTTCAGCAAAAGTCCCAATTCCTGCAAATTCTGCTTTCAAAGTGAATGCTCCAGTAGCAGAAATACTCATATCAAAAGCGTAGTTTCCTGCAGAGTCTGTAATTGTTGTTCCTCCTCCAATCGTATCACAAGACAAGGTGATAGTCATAGAAGGTATGCCTGCGCCCGTGTCAATTCTTGTAAGTTTACCTGTTACACTAAACGGCGTGTTAATGAGCGCAGTATCTGGAGCAAGAATAGTCAAAGCAGTGTCTATAGCAGCCTCTATAACCGTAAACTCCACCGATATATGGTAACTAGGCGCATACACCGCATCACCCTCAAAGTTCGCTTGCACCCGGTACGTACCTGTCATAGGAATCGTTACATCTATTTTCCAAGCACCATTTGAATCAGTAACGCAGCTTCCCACATAATTTTGTTTGGGATTTGACGAAGGTCCGTAATAAACTTTTATTGTGGCATTAGGAATCGGCGGCCAAGGCGGAATAGGAAAGGGGGACGTGTACTCCCATAAACCCCCCGTAACTCTAAAAGGCGTGTTCGTGTAAATCGGACTCGGCGTTGCGTTTATTCCAACAATTGTCGGTCTTAATGCAACAGTTATAGGCCTCGTAGCTACACTCGGTTTGTATGACTCGGCTAAAACTGCAAGTCCATATGCGGGTCTTCTACGAACAGTTAATCTCTGCAACAGCCCCACCAATATCAAATAACACTAAACACACTAATAAAATCTGCGTATTATTTTATCCAGCCTTGCCGCTTACAACAACAGCCAAAACAAACCCCGCAGCAATAAGACCTAGAATCCACCAGGGAAACTCAGTTGGCGGAGTAACTGCAATCGTGTATGGAAAACTATATTCCTTCCTAGAACCGTCATTTCCATAGATGTCAAAATACCCTGTATAATTTGTCTCAAAAGTTTGTGGACTAGGCACGTCTCCCTCCCAAACTTCCCATTCAACTCCGTTAACGGTCTGGGTGCCTGTTTTAGTTAGCCAAACACGAGTCGCAGGCTCTCCTGCTCGCCAAGTCACAAACTCAATTCTATTTATGCCAGTAGACTGTCTTGCCAAAATACGAGCATGACTAAAAGGTGGAGAAACAGTAGAATTTGGCGCTGGAATCTGATTTACAGTTGTATATTCAGGAACTTCCAAACCACGTCTAATCAAACTTAACCGCTGAAGCAACAGCCCCACCAATATTTAAATTACTCTTCACACTTATAAGATGCTTCAAACTAAAAACTTTTATCTCAAGAGGTTCATGAGAGAGCTTTCAGTATTTGATTGAGAATTTTATAAACTTGGCATTCTCTGCACTTTTCATATTTTGCTTCTGGGCAACGCTTACAAATAATGCGGTTTAACTCTTTCAGAGCCTCCATACTCTCTTCCAATATTTAGTCAGCCCTTCGCTTTAAAACTTGCTCGAGGGGAGAACGGAGAAGACGAAAGGCATCATTCCAAAATAAAAATAGAACAAACTACTATAAAAAAGTTATAGACGTTACTTCTTCACAGCAAAAAACACAAAAGCAAGCAAACCTAAGGGTAAAAGAAGTTTACCCCAATCTGGAGGTGGCGCACCTTCTAGCCCATGTGTGCCATTGTGAACAGCACAGCCTTCGTAGGTTTCGTCTCCTAGAAACTCTGTTTGAATTTGATATGTGCCAGCAACGCTAATGACGACGGTGATAGCATAGTCGCCTGAAGCTGCTGTAAATCCACCACCATAATATTCTCCGTTTATATATATCCTAATGGTCTTGGAACTCAGTCCGTTTCCAGCCGAGTCAATTAGCCTACCCGTAAGCACGATGTTAAAGGGCACGTATCCAGACGTAGGGCTGACACTAAGCGAAATTGACGTTGGAATTTTAGGAGGTGGAGGAGCCGTTAAGGTCACGGTTACAACTGGGCTGTCGCACGCTAAATAGTCATCGTCTCCTGCAAACTTTGTTTGGAATCTATATGTGCCAGCTTCTGTAATATACATGCTAAAGGAAGTCCCGCTATATCTCTCTCCTATCCATATATCGTTTATATATTCAATGATGGGCTTTCCGAGGAGTGGATTTCCAGCCGAGTCATATAGCGTACTAATAACGTTGATTGTAATGGGCACGTTTCCAGATGTAGGACTAACGTCGATCGAAAGAGACGTTGCAATTTTCGGAGCTGAAGCATTAACTGTTATGATTGCGCTCCTACCCACTATCTTTCGTCCTCAAAATATAATTTCGCTTTAAACTATTTAACTTATTCCTTACGATTAAGCTCAACCGCTTTTGCTTCGTTCTCTTTTATGAAAACCTTTAAGGCTTCAATGAATCCTCTGCTAACTTTCTTTCTACAATACCACTGCATTTTCGATAAAATCTCGTGTTCTCCTCGAAATACTCGAACTTTAATTTCTGGACTATATGAAACGTGATGTGTCTGAACTGAGACTTTGCGGCTACGTTTTCTTTTTCTTTTTTGCGAGTGTTGGGAGAACTTCCTCTTCCTCCTCTTCTTCAGGTTGAGTTGCTCTTTCCCTAAGTTGCTTCAAGAAACCCCTCAGCTCCTTCATAGCTTCAGTCAACCCCTCTAACAACTCCTTTGACTCTTCACTCTTCAAAAGTTTCTCCACGTCACTCATAACCTCAAGAAACGTAGCTCCTTCCTTACTGTCCCTAAACTTATTCGTGTATTGCTCAACCTTCTTGTCAATTTTCCTTTCTATCCTGCGAAACCCCAAATATAAACCGAGAAAGTTTCCAGCAGCAACGATAACAGCTGAAACAATCTGTGCAACAACAACCGAGTCAGTCATTCTTTTTTCCTCAGCTTCTTAGTTCCTTTTTTTAGATTAGCAATTTTCCTTTTTAGTTCAGCTACTTCTTGTGACTTCTTCTTGTCTGACTTTGAGATGAAGGCTAACTTGCGATGTAATGCCTGCAAGTTAAGCCTTAGATTTCTATTTTTGACTCGAAACTTCTGGTTTTCCGCTTTCAAGTTGCGCAAGACTCTTCACCTTTCCGTTTAAAAGATTGTCGAAAAAAGTATCGTAGGGTGGACATCCTTGAAATTCCCATTCCTTAAACATTCTTTGACCAATAGGCTTTGATACGAGGAAATGCATGGGTTCTTGCTCTCGAACCTGCTCCAGCTTATCTCGTGTATGCTCTAAATATTCTTCCATCCCAGGCATGTTCTTAAAAATCATCGTGGCAAAATGATACCTAAACTCCTCTTTTATGCTCCATAAGAACACAACAATCAACTGATTAGCCGTTTCCATCTGCTTCGCTGAAGGCTTTCCCTTCTTAAAGAAAAGCTTCGAAAAAAACTTTCCCAACTTCTTCCTACTCATGTTCACTAACGCCGTCAACGTTTCATCCACAAACTCACGTTGCTCCTGCGGAGTCAACTTCATAAATTCCTCTGAAACCTTTAACGCAACCTCTTCCCGTTCTGACTCTGGAACTTCAGGTTTAGGTGGTGCCGAAATCTTTCTGCGACTCATCTCACTTTTTCCTCCGTCTAAGCTTTTTGGGCAAAGAAGGCATTTCCTCTTCTCCTTCCAATTCTTCTTGCTCTGGCTCAAACTCTCTTTCTTGCTCTTTTCTCTCAAGCCTTTCCATCAAAGGTTCCTCTTCTTCTTTTGGAGCTTCTTCGGGCTTCTCCTCTAAGGACGGCACTACTTCCGCTTCCTTTTTCTCTGGAGGCGCTTCTTCTGGTTCTTCCTTCTCTGGCATTGGAATCGTTGGCACTTCCTCTTCTACTTCTTCCTCTTTCTCTGGCGGCAGTTCCGCAGCCTTCTTCTTTTCTTTGAACTTGGCAATTGACGGAATCACTTCTTCCTCTTCTGCTTCCTCTTTTGGAGCTGGCTGTCCAGGAAGACCACCAACACCAAAAGCTTCCCCAAGTCTTGTGGCGCCATAATCTATCACACCCTTAATTTCTTCCGCAATAACGTGAACCACATAAGGATGCATAATTGCAGGCAGTTTTCCATCAAATTCAGGTGGAGGAATCTGATAACTTGCACCTTCACCTTCTTCACCTTCGCCTTTTGAAGCTGGTTCAAATCTTCCCCTAATTCGATCCATAGTATCCATGATCTTTTCAACAGGCTCTAACACCTTATCTACTTTATCAGCCCATTCGCCAATAACGTCCTCAACTTCTTTTGGTTTAGCTGGTGCTTTTTCACGTTTTTCTTCCTCTTCCTTCTTAAGTAACCCTCTATATGGCTCATAATAGTCCCACACTACACCAATGAACCTTCCAGCCTGCTCACCCTCTAACGCCCTAGCGATTACGCGATAATGTCTATCAGGCTTAAAAAATTCTTTAGATTCCTGCTTAGAAATCGGAGTTCCCGTTGGCTCAGTTATTGAGTGCCAACCCTTTCCCCCGTCTCCACCATACTCTTGCAACTCAAAACTACACATGCACTTTTCCCAAGCCTTCTTACTCCAAGGCAACTTTACCATTCGTTTCCCCCAAATTCAACCTAAAAACTATTGATGCGTTAAGGACTATTTAGCATTTGCTCTAGAACCTTTCTCCCTTTAGTCTCTCTCTTGTCCATTTTGAGTATTTTTCACTTTTGCCGACACCTACCACTCTGCGAAGACTTGTGAAACAGGGCGCTTGCCAATCCACGGGAACTCTGCCTAAACGTCTAAGGTTCATGGCGAAACGTATCTCTTCCTCCCTTACCATTTCATGAACATTCTGCTGATTAATATTTAGGTTGAAGCCTCCAACGTCGAAATAAGCCCGTTTATACAGTGCCATGCTCTGTCCAGGTGCTCGCATTCCACCTGCTAAGAGAGGTCCAACGTCAATAAGCGTCATCCACGTGCTAATGTAAGAAACTGCCAAGTTTTCAGTTGGATCCACAAGCCTAGGTGCGACTACTCCTACAACGTCTGGCTGCCTAAACCATCGTAAAATCAAATTCAAATAGTTAGGGGCGTAAAATGTGTCTGCATCAACAGAGACCACAACTTCTCCCTTAGCCTTCTCAAACCCTAAATGGCGTGCATTAAGTTTGCCGCGGGGAGCTTGATAAACTTTCCAGCCATAATCTTCTGCTATGCCTACAGTCTCATCTTCACTATTGCTGTCAATTAATATTCTCTCAAAACTTGTAGGATTCTCCGTTAGAACATTCTGGTCTTCAAGCGACTGCAAAGTTCTTTCAATAAAATTTTCTTCGTTTAACGAGCACATCACTATCGAAGTAAAATAAGGCGGGTCAAAAACAACATCTTCTCTGTTAAAAACTCTTGCTGTCATCAGTTTGTATATGCCCACAGTGCTGAGCCCGAGAACTGTTCCAACTGCAAGAGCTTTTCCAAGCAATTAACGCTTCCCCAAAATCAATAGTAGGAAAATGCCCCCTAAAATGATTATGGGTAATACATTAGGTTGCTCTTGAACCGTGACTTTTTCCTCTGGAGGCTTTTCAACACTCTTAACTTTTCTCCAAAACAACTCTTCTCTGGGAACTGAAGGTTCACCGCCAAAACGAGAAAGAATCACTTGGCTCCCTGTAGTTGTCAAATTCTGCCTCCATGTCTGAAGTTGCGTTCCATCAGCACCATAAAACAGTTGGGGAATGAGCGGAGCAATATACGTTCCATCACTACGTCTAGAAACTAAGTATCCCTGCAAAGCGACTCGTTGGTATCCAGGCGACTCAACATACGCTGTAAGACTGAAACTTTCATCCTCATCTAACATCAACGTTGATTATCACGACCTAGTGCCTAAGTACATCATAATGCTGCCCAAATGCCAATGATGGAATTTGTCAAATTTGCCGAAGTCTCCATATCGTATCGTATCGTCTAGGAACAGTATCAGTCCGACTCCGAATAGTAGCAGTTTCATCTTTGTCCCATTCTTGTTAGGCGTGGTCTATAGGCTGCGCTGAGCCATCCTTGTTTTGTTGCAAATTGATACACAATGTATAGCCCGAAGCCTGTTACTCCTGCAATGAGAGTCCATTTAAGAATAGCTTCAACATCCATTTCCCGCACCTAATCTTAATTACTCTATACCTGTGATATAACAATTACTGCACCAATCACTCCTGCTGCTAAGATTAAAGGAGTCCAATCAATACCTGGAGGCGCAGGCTTAGCAAATTTGAAATTCACTTGCTTTATTTGCCCCTCAACAACCGTGGCGGACTGTTGCTGTATTTGACCCTGATAAGAAGCCTTCAAAGTATAAGTTGCAGGATCCAAATCAATAGAAAAAGGCGTAGTGTAAGTTCCAACTCCCACAACTTCAACTGACGCAGCAACTACATCCGAATTAGCGAAGGCACGACAATAAAGTGTTCCCTTCCCAGGCGGAGGCGGAGGCGGAGCTGTCGTGTAATAGGCGGTAATAACTTTGTTTTCTGCCTCCGCTAATCTGATGGTTCGCGGATTAGCTGTTGAATCGTCTTCCCAGTGGTCAAAGTCTACAGGGTCAATATAAACTGAATAATCCGTATTTGGATCTAACCCATAAGGCGGAGAAGGCGTTGCACCTGAGACTCCATCTAAAGCGTAAGATTTTCCCTGAGGAACCGAGTCAATGACTAAAGTTGGTCTTATTACCTCATAATAACTAAAGTGTAACTCGTCAATGTAAACTGAACCAGCTGCTGGTCCACTAAACCGTATGCCAATTACTTGTATAGCGCTCCAATTGAAATCCACAGCCCCACTCCATCCTGTTCCTGGACCAATAGCTAAACTTATTTGAAAGAACTGACCAAGAGGTACCCCAGTCAAATCTTTAAAAACATATTTACCATAAGCATCATCAAGAGTAATTTCCAACTCATTACGAAAACTCCCCGACTCTATAAAAATCCATGCATTAAGCTTTGACTGATTTCTCGTTCCATCATATGGGCTGTTCAGATTGAAATATACATGCATATAATAATATTGTTGAGTAAGCCACGATCTCACACTTTTTGATCCGACTTTAGCAAAGGTAGATAATTCCACGTTTCCCTGTTCAAGTTGCGACCAATAACCTTCCGGCGGAGTAAGTGTAGTTTCGCACAAAGCATCTGGATTCTCTGGATAAGTAAATATGTTGGTTACAGAAAGAGTAACTACCCCGGAGCTGGAAGCATCATAATCAACATCACCTAGAAATTCTGCGTAATAACTAAGTGTTCCAACAGGATCAGCATGAACAGTCAAAGAATAATTTCCCTCCGCATTTGTTGTAGCTGACCCTATAAGGGAATATCCTCCGCCGTTTACTGCCCTATAAATTCTCACTGTTTTCCCTGGAATAGGCTGTGCCGTTTCCTTTGAGACAAAAGTATACAACGAACCCGAAATCACTATATCATTACATAAGCGACTACTTGTTTTATCCAGCATTATAATTATCTGAGTCGGAGTTGCCAATCTTCTGCGGCTTACTCCGACAGCGCATGGTAAATACTTAAATTCGACAACGTCTCCATCAGACAAAACGTATTTATCTACGGGGGCTTCTGCAAATTTTCCGTTCACATAATAAACCCAAAAGTTACTTCGCCTATTCCTAATTCCGTCAATCGCCTCGATGAAAGTATCTCTATAAGGCATACATCCTAAAAATCTCTTACTTAGACGTACAGAAGACCTGGCTGATAAAAGGTCTAGAGGGCTTACTCTTCCCTCAGCTGTCAAGCAAACCTCTTCAGCTACAGTGTCCTTCCAAACCTTTAGTGAATACATCAGCAGCCTTCTTTGTTTATCGCCAGACCTTTGAGATAACAATTATTGCCCCTATCCCAGCCACGATTAAAAGGATATACATCAAAGTATTGTCGCCCGTAGGTGGGCCTCCTTTCCAAGGGCAGTTTACTTGATGAGCATCTCTTTCTGCTGCTGTTTTGAAGCCTTGTCCACAATACATGCAAGTATATGGATAGCCTTGACCAGTATTCCAGTTTCTCATATAAGTTAAGTAAGCCGCTAAATCTGTGAACTCTGTTCCGTCAGGCGCGTAAAACTTGCTCTTTGGGAAAACTGTTTCTACAAAGGCTGTAGCTGCACTAAGTATCACTATAGTTGCAACTGTAATTGCAATAAGCTTGATGATGAGAATTATTGCGGCCACGATGGCAGGTGCTAGTGGGCTTTCTACTCCAACCCATAGGTCAGTTATCAAATTATCCTGGTATAACCCTCTTATTTTCTTGCAAGACTGAACTTGCGCATCCACTCCCTGCCTCTGAAACTCTTGGTTATAAGCTGTTTTCAACGCGTTCATGTCATACTCAAAGAAATCCGCTGCAGCAATTGCCCGACATGAAGTGTAAACAGTCAGCTTCCCCGTTACTGGGCTAACCATCACTTTCTGTCTTCCAGTCTGAATAAAACCTTTTGAAACTGTTAACCTTCGCATAGTCCTCCTTCCTAAAACAATATATCGCTTTACTTGATAAAAACATTTTCTAAGCGTGAACTTTTTAAAGGCGAAAATCTTCTATACTATTGAGTGAAGTCTATGATATGGAGTTTAACTGAAACCCAATGGGTTATAACCATCATAGCTATCTTCGCATGGTTCATCAGAGCACTCGGTCCCTGGATCAGCAGAAAAATCGCAGAACACAACGGTGGCCCAGACGCTCCAAAGTTCGAGTTCTACTACTTGGCAGCCTCAATCTTCGGATTGCTCTTCGGACTTCTAATAGGCAAAGGCTTAGACACTGTAGCAACGCTCACAATATTTGAAGGCGGAATCATAGAGTTCGGCCTTACACTGATACTCACAGACTTCGGATGCAGAGCCATCGGCGACATGTGGGCTGCTCCAAAGAATACATCGGAAAAAACCAGCTAAAAAACCCCTTTTTTCTTTTTTCCCTTTTTTCTACTCTAGAAGATTTTTATAGAAGAAAATTCTGCTTTCTAATGTGAAAAGTCTCATTGTTGTTTTAGCTGAAATCGACGATTTAATAGCTCAGGTAGTAGCTCAGTTAAAGGCTACTCAAAACAGCATAGATGAAGTTTCCATTCTCTTAAGTCAGCTTCAAATAAAGCAAATGTGCTTGGCAGAAGAGCTTAAGCAAATCAAGGTTGACGTTGAAGAGTTGAAGAAGCATAAACGCAGAATTTTTTAAGAGCTGAAAATTCTTAGAAGACCATAAGTTATCAGGGCAGACAAAACACTAATTACGATTGGAACAACAACAGTTTTAATGGCGCCCGTAGCACTCTTAATCTCTTGAACATCTTTAACAATTCCACCACGCAGGTCTTCTCCAACAAGAGTTTTCTTAATTGTTGAAATGTCTCTTCTAATTTCTCCGCTTATCTGAAAACATTCATCTCTCGTAACATAAGGGTCATTCTTTTTCTTCTTAGACACCTGGCAACTTCCTCCCGGTTAACAAGAAAAATAAAGCACCCACAAATAAAAGCCCAGGCAAACTTACTGCTGGGCGAGGGCTAACAATTGCCCCTATTGCAGCACCCGACCAGTAACTTGCGTACTGCATGGCTGTGTCACCCCAGTCAGGTCTAACAAACATCACCGTGCCACCTAAGACACGTGCAGTCTTGTCTCCAAACGCAACCAAACCATCCCTATCATGCTCAAGACAGGAAATCACTTCAGCCCAATCCGTTTCAGGACGACCCCAAAGTTTCGCAATCCACTCGTTGCACTTGTCAACTCCAGCCTGCCAAACCTGCTGCAAAGTAGCTCCCTGAAGCATCTTCGTAATAATCGTCACAGTCACATCTTTAAACGGTTCCGCATAAGGATCTTTGTCTACGCTATAATCAGTGTTTATCATAAAAGTGAAATCTACTATATACCCAATTGTTCCGACAGCTCCCTTTCCAACCATTGAAGGCAAAAGCTGTTGACCAACACTGCAACTTATGAAATGGCTTAGTGTTTCACTCATTATCTCGTCATTTTCACATGCCTTAAGAACAACTTCTTCCCTTTGAGCCGTGTACGTCGTGGCGTTTCCATGACCCGCCATTATTGCCCGCTGTGGATGATGCGTTTGTATTGCTTCCAAAATCTTTTCTTTAGTAGCATCTTCCCCATACAAGTCTATTATCGTCAGCGACATTACTCCACAGTCCTACCTTACTTTAAGAATACGCTGATTTTATCTATAACTTTTTCCTCATCTTTTAGTTCGTCATCCCAAATAAAAAGAGTTTGGAAACCAAACCTACCGTAGGCTTTTTCCCTTTTTGAACAATCCTCGGAAGTATGCCACGTTCTACCTAACAACTCTATTATTTTCTTTGTTTTGTCTATGGATATAAAGTCTGGGCAATAACCCTCAATAATAAATGCCCCATCGCCGCTATATTCGAGAGGAAGATTGTATTTTCTTATAGTCTGAATTAATTTTTGTTCTATTTTGTTAGGCTTCTTCAACAATCCCTTCACTCTCGCTACAGCAACTTTTCTTCTAAATTTTGGGTCTTTCCAACGTTTCTTAACAGATTCAGTAATTGCTTTTCGAAAGCTGGGCTTCTTCCACATTTGCTTTACTCTTTCACTTGTAAACCAACTGCTAACTCTGCTTCTTCTTCCATCCTTATATTGCTGCTTCATACTCTCCGAAATTTTTCTCCCCCACTCTTCATCAGGTTTCCAATCCCTCACTTCATTTGCTTCTTTAGGGCTTCTTCCAGGGATTCCGTATATTGTCATCCATCGGTGGACTGTGCTTGAATATACCCCAAATTTTCTCCCTATCCACAACATAGAACGCTTTTCTACACAATATAATTTGCATAACTCCTCTTTACTGGGAATTTTCTTCCACTTTCGTAGATGTATCGCTTCCTGTTTATCTCTTACTTTAATTTCATATTTTCTTAGCCAATGTTGAATACAAGGTTTAGAGAATCCAGTCTTTTGAGCAATCTCTGTGGAAGAAAGTTTGTCGCTCCAATATAGACGATGTAACTCTTCTTTTGAAAGGTCGAATGGCTTTCGCAATTTAACCAATAATAGATAAGGGACTACGATTTATAAGGTTATTCCTCGATTATGTATCCTAGCCTTTTAATAGTATCATAAATATACTTTAATCCAAGCTCTGTTTCCATCTCAACCTCCACAATCAATGAGAGAACAGACATTGGCTTAAATTCTATGACTAGCCGTGGTCTTCGTCTTTCGGCTTCTGGCAACTCTTCAAGCCACTGTCTCAACCTCGCAAGCGTCAACTCTTTCGCTTGTTCAAACGATATGACTGACATTTCATCGCCTCCTTACTAAATAAAGAAAAAGAGAAAATAAGGTTTTTTACTACTCAACGATTTTATAGATAATCCAGAGCTTCGTGTAGGCTAAATCCTTGAGCAATATCACTTCGTACCCTTCAGGCGGCGTTGGCTGCGTGTCAGACTTCACTACAGCTTGAAACTCCACCGAGAGCAAAGGAACAGTTATAGGCAGACCCACTTTACCCTCTCCTTGTTAGTAAATATAACAATCCTCCTCCTATAAGTAATGCGGGCAGAATATTAGGAGGTGTGGGCGTGGGCATTGTATACCACTCTTTCAACGTGTAGCCAGCAGGTCTAATGGTTAGGTCGTCTCGTATAGGCGAATTGTAGTCAGGAAGGATAGTAAATATGTAGGGGAAGCTTCCTATAACTTCTTTGACCTCAAATAAGGCTCTCAGGCTGTCCTCGTAATACTTTTTTTGTTCAGCCTCGGTGAATATTGTGTCGTACCTTACGGGCGCACCCACTGGTAACCCCCATTCACCTTGGATTACAAGTTTGCCCTTGCTGACTTTGATAATTTCGTTTAGGTAGTCCTTTGTCATTCCGTAGATGTCAACTATGTGAGGGTTCTGGTAAAAGTGGCACTGAACTATATCTATGAAATCTATGATGGCTTCAAGATGGCGTGGACTCTGGTAGACGCTTCCCTTGTGCCAGCCACCGATGGTAACGGGGGTTGTCGGGTCTATATACTTCAAATACCCACAGATTTCTCTGAGCCAATCTATAGCTCCCGGCTCATCTAAGTCGGGTTCGTTCCAAACATCCCAAGCAACTATACGCGGGTCTCCAACTAATCCCCCATCCACTACGTAGCTGTACAACGCCGCTTTCGCTCCTTCAATGTCTAGGGGATAATAATTTCTCACGATGCCACCTGGAAGGAAAATGCCTTTGATACCATACGCTTCGCCTTTATCTAAGATGTCTTTTTTAAACTCGTCTGGCGTAGGAGTGTAACCTAATGCTTCGTGTCCTATTACCATACGTATCGTGTTGACTCCGAGGTATTGCATTATGTCCCAAAATTCAGGGCGGTAAGAAGGGCTACGGCTCCACAGTTTAACAGGGCTAACACAGACTCCTTTATACTCCATCTTTTTCACTCTATTATACTAATACAATGTACTTTAAAACTTTTTAGTTGCCTGATACTACTGTGGGCGGCAATGTGAAGTTTCCTAAGTTCACGATGAACCCGACGGATACGCTCATGGTGCTCCAACTCTTAAAGCTAAGCGAGCTGTTGCTCCTGCTGTCACACTAGCTGTACTCACGTTTATTTTGGCGATCACATTTGTCGCATCCACAGTGTCAACCTTTAAAAAGTCATAGCGCCAGTCGTCCACGTCTGTTTCTTCCACAACCGTCAAGGCACAGTCTTTCTTTGCAGGAGTAATCGCCAATCCATGGGGAATTGTAACTGTTTTAATTCCCGTTGCGTCTATGGCAAAGGTCGGAGATAAGACACTGTTCTCGGTAACAAAGCCTTGATTGTCTTTAACTTTACTGTTTACGCCGTTCCAGTTTATTCCCCTTGTAGCAACGTTTTGAATGTCGTTGCCGATTATTGTATTATAGTCTTGGTTTGCGTCTGATTCATTTATTCCATATCTTGGTAGGTTTGCTAGGTCAGAAGACATCGAGTTGGCGCTTATAATATTGTGTGTGCACGGCACACCATCCAATGATGCCATGTATACACAGTCATAAGTATTGTTGGTTCCCTTACCACATTCAAAGAAGATGTTGTTGTCTATCACGATGCGTGTTGCCTTATTCATCCATATACCGTGATTACTAATGAACTTTAGCTGGCAACTTGAAACAATGTTATCGTGGATGGCATTGTCGTATCCCATCAAAATACCATAACTGCATTGAAGAATAGTGCAACCGATTAGCATATTTTGACTTCCATCTATCCAAATACCCTTACCATTAAAACAAGAATAGCACCCAACAAGCACACCGTAATTTCCCGTTAGTTTCCATCCGTAGTCGTAGTGACCTTCAGAATAAACTGCATGATAGTTGTCGCCGTCGCCCGTGCTGAAAATACCTATTCCGTTTACATTGAAGATATAACAGTGGTCTATGTGAAGGTCTTGCGAAGTGCCACCATGCGCATAGATGCCTTGTAAGGTTGTAACTGCCTGATTTGCCTTATTACCATCCAAATTTAAATTGGAAATGTGGCATTTTATTCCTGTAACCTCAATCATATCCACATTGGCACCATTGGCAAGCCTTAGACAAGTTCCAGCGAGAGGATAAGGATTTTCGCCGAAAATTGACACGCCATGCTTGTTAACTAGAATTGTCGTTAATAATGTATAGACTGCAGCCATTATGAAAATTTCACCGCCAATTGCAGGCAAAACATTTATTGCCGCCTGAATCACCGTGCTAGCGACAGTCCCATAATCAACCAGAACCCATCCTCTCACGCCTGCTCTAACAGCACAAACATACGTGGTTCCAGCAAAAGTATGCTGAAAAACCAAAACTCTACATGGAAGCTGAAAAGTACCTATATCCGCTGGCGGACCTTCCTGCCGAAAATCCATGAGTCCCGCAATCGCCGCCATATTACTCATCCTCCCCATGTATAAGACGGTCAACATCATCCTTGAAGCTACGCCGCAACACCTTTGTTTTTGGTAGCTTCAGCCACTTCACCACTTGACCTTTAGGCATCAGTGGAACGTTACATTTGAAGCACCAAGGCTTACCGTTCATCTTATTGCCTTTATCAGGTTCCCCACATTTCGGGCAAACTAAACTGTCGCCTTTAACAACGTCCAATTTCCTCAGCAGCTTGTCCTGAATTTCCCGTAAAAGCGGGTCATACTCACGCCTCAACTTCTCCGCTCTATCCTTTGCATCCTCTAAGTCACGTTGCCACTTCGCCTTTCCCTTCTCCAGCTTCTCCTCACGCTTCTGCACTCCAGCAACCTGCCTTGGAACCTGCCCTTCTAGACTCTTCAGAAACTCTGGATTAGCCTTCAAAAAAGCCCGCTTCTCAGAACTAAGCTGTGAAATATCTATGGTCATGCTTCTACTCCTGCTGCACTAACAAAGGCGCCGCCACCTGTGACGTCGCTCGTTTGCACCGCTGGTTGCTGTCCAGCAGTAAACACTCTTCCATCTTGGCTGCTCCATACACGAGTGGACTGTGCTGGCACATCAATTGAGACTTTAACGGCTCCTCCTGCAACCAGCAGTGTTACAACCGTGTTGTTTGTTCCAGCATGTCTAATCGTTAACTCACGGATTCTTCTGGTTAATCCTGCACCTACAGCAGCACCCAAGTTTTGCTGTCCACCCGCACCCGCAGCGGCAATTGTAACTTCATTAGATTCCCAATGGTTATCATGCAAATATCTTTCTGGATTCGTGTTTACTCCAGAATCTTCCGTGCGTTGTGTTCCCAAAGGATAGTTTAAAAAGACGCTTTTTCCCATATTTATCCCTCTATGACAGGCAACTGCACATAAGTTTCTGACTCGCCTCTTGTAGCGTAGCGCCTAAGGTAACCTGTCGCTGCTCTTGCTCTCCAGGATGCAGCTATCCAAACCGCTATTCTTTCATCAGGGCTTAACTCGAAGTCCAAGTCGTCAAGTGTTATGAAAAATGAACGTTTAACCTCAACTGTGCTTGCGTTGTCCCAGTTGACTGTCACAGTCTTATCGATTTCAGTCTTAATTAGCCCAATCTTGGAATATCTTGTTATCCGCACGTTTATTGATTCAAGCCGAACAGGCTGCGCTGCACTGGCTGTCCATGTTGAAAGACGAACACAAAGGTACCCAGTTCCTAGAACCCGCAAAACTTGAGTGTTAAGTTTAGGAGCGATAAAGCCTGATGTTAGCGATCCACCCGCGTTTGCCGGCATCACTTGTTCCACATAGTCTACTCCCGAATACTCGTCGGAAGGCAAAGGAGCCAAAGCCAAAAAGTCGCCGCCCCAACTGACTCCACCAAAAGTGATAGTTTCAAACCTCTTCTGAAGATACAATGTTAACAACTGCGAGACATGGTGAAGCTCACTGAAACTTCCTAAAGCTGGTTCAGGCATTATTTATCATCCCTCGATCCAACAATATAAAGTTCCAGGTGCTATGCTTTGAGTTACATAGAACTTCTCAACTCTCCTGAAAAAACGAATAATCATCCCCGACGGAATCTCCTGAACCACAGCCTGCGTGTCGTTAAACCTTATGAAGCATACTGCACTCGTTAAAAACGCTATTTCTTTAGCAACGACGCCTCCAGGCCAGCTGCCAGCTTTAGCCGCGTTAGCGTTTGTTCCGATAACGTATTCCGTTAATGCATTTGTAAAGTTGATTTTAGCGAAGTCATCATATCGTTTGCCTGCTACTTCGCTTTCTGGAAACTTCACCACTAAAGCACGTTCAACAGGCAGTTCAGTTACGGGCTGCGCATAATCAGGCTGCCCAGCGCCCACAGTTCTAACCGTGAAAACTTCCGTTTTAACTCTAGCCACTATTTACCCCACCACTCAGGCTTCTTAAACCTAATTACAACCGTGCAAGTCGGCGTATGCGGATTCTCTGAATCCCTGTTTAAAACTTCAAACGTCAACGGCTCATTCGCGTAATACTCAGCCTGCACATAATACACTGGCGTAGCATTATTAAGCGCCAAATACCCTTTCACAGGATAAAACGGCTCCAAATCTTTCAGAAGCCTACATTCAACAAGCCCATTTGATCCAGGAGGAAAATGAAACATAATCTGAGTGATTTTTCCAGCCTGATGATACGACTCAGTTAAGCGAATGCCCTGCCCAGACGCAACTTCCTCCCGAAAGTTAATTTCAATCTCCGTCTCTTCTTCCACTTTAGCCAAAGCCAATTCTTATCCTCCTTCCACTAACTATTCTATGCCACTAGGCTAATAAAAATATATCTCAAAAAAGGTTAAGCAACTATCTGCTTCTCGTAAAGGCTCTTGTGTAGTTCAGCAATTCGGCTCCAACAGTTAGCCTCAGCATATTTTCTAGCTCCCTCCTCAAGACTACGCCTCAGCTCGTCATCCCTTAGCAAACGCTTAATCTTACGCCTAAGGTCCTTCACATCTTTGAAAGTCATTAAAGCACCCAGTTTCTCTTTTTCTTTGAACGGCGGTATGTTGGTTGCTAACACAGCTTTACCGTGGCTTAAAGCCATAAGCAAAGCACCTGACTCGGTTGCGAACCTCGAAGGATAGACTATAATATCACATGCTCCGTAGACAGTTGGCAGCTTCTCATCTGCAACGTAGCCTAACCACTGGCAACGTCCAGGCAAAGCCGCTAGGCTTTTCTGTTTAAGATTCATACTATACGTTGTTCCTGGCCCAGCAAACCATCCGCCACCAATAAGCACCGCAACCTTCGGAACTTTAACCATCGCCTCAAACAAAACTTCAAGTCCTTTGTATTCACTAATAAATCCACAGTAGCCTACGATGGGTGCTCTAGGATCAATTCCCAGACTACGCTTCGCCTCTTCAACCGAAGGAATTTCACAAGGTTTAGTCCCATGAGGAATAACTACGGAAGGAAAACCAAATCTGCGAGCACAAAACTCGTTGTGAACAATCACCTTATCCGAAGTTGATGCTATAACCCTGTCAACATCCCAACGTATACCAATAGCATGCATGGTCGTGATTATCGGTTTGCCAAGACGTTTAAGCGCAGCATAAAAGCCCCCTTCAAGACCCTGATAGAGTCCATACTCGTGCTCCACATGTATCAAGTCTATTTTATCTACTGGAATAGAATCCACAATGTTTTGTAACATCTCTGGAGTTTTTTGGCCAAAGCGAGGCAACCTCACTATATAAGATTCAACGTCTAAGTCTGCTAAAGCATGAACAAGATTTTCCGTGTAAGTGAAAATCCCGCACTTGACCATCCACGAAGTTATCATGGCAACTTTCACCATCGTTTAACTCCTCCAATTAATTCCTCTATGAGATAACGAAATTCGTGTTTTATGTTGTCCACTTAAACGTTTACCTTTATTAACTGATGGGTGTCCCCTCACAAAACGACCATTATTATCTCTAAATGGAAAATCAGCAGGAAGTGAATGTTCTTGAAAATATTTCTTAAACCAACCATAGTCACGATACCTGTTTGTTCTGTGGCGACTATTCAGACAGTCTCTCTGTTTTGCGATTTCCAGAAACTCCTCAACTGAACCCGTATCACGATTTTTGATTCTCTCTAATAGGTCCATAAAGTGTCTACATGTTTTCTTCTTTAAGACTAGATAAGAGATTATTCTTTTGGCAAATTCTTTGGTTTGGCGGTATCGCAAATACCAGTAATAAACTTCTTTCCGATGCCCGTGAGCTTTCATGCCTACCGTTATCTTGCCAACATGAAGCTCATCTTGTATCTTCTCTAGAATTTTTCTATTTGAAGAAGTTATAGAAATTAGTGGCATTATTTCAAAGTGTAGTCTTAAAGTGGTGTTCCTTTTTATGGCTATCCCGAAGTAACCTTCACCATCGAAAAAGCCACCTAACCAAGACCAGAAATGCACTAAGCCCAACTCCTAATTCCATCTTTGGTTACCAAAGGATGTAACTCGGTTTCTATGTCACATAGAAAAGGTTTCCAATATTGGTCTGTAATGGTTTTCCAATCGAATCTTTCTGCGAATCTACGTGCCCGTTTAGCTAGTTTAGCAGGGTCGGCGTTCATGATTTTGGTTAAGGCTTCAGCCATTCCGTCTATTGATGGTAGAGCATATCTTGTGCCAGGTGTAGACGCTATTATATAGTCGCTTGCTGGCACAGTTAATCCTGCTCCTACAAGTTCGGGTCCCGCGGCATAGTCAGTGGTAATTACGGGTACGCCACAACTCTGTGCCTCGATTAAAGGGAGGCCAAAACCTTCGCCTCCAGTACAGAGCAGCAGAACATCCATGGAGCCGTATAATTTTACCATGTCCCATCCTCCTGTTTCTCCAAGCCATTCTGGAATTCCCTGTTGAACAAGCTTTTCTTCGGGGAAGTGGATGTAATCGTGTTTCGGGTCTATTAAGCCGAGGTTCATCATTTCAGGTAGAAGGTTAATTCTTATGTCTGAGATGCCGGGAACCGCTACTTCTTCCTCTTCAGCTACTGGACGAGTAGGCTTAACAACTGTCCACAACATTAAGTGGGTTTTTACGTCTGGGTTTAACTCTATGAAACGTTTAAATCCTCTAAGCATGCGAGGAATCATTTTCCTCATCTGGTTAAGAGCTACAATTCCAACTACAAAGGAGTCTGGCTCCAAAAAGAACAGTTTCTTACATCCAGCCTTATCGAGAGGCTTATAAAGGTCGGTTGGAATCCCATGCGGAATATACGTTGAGTCTATACCATTATGCCTCAACTCCCGCTGCCCAAATCTCGAAATCGAAATTACCTTAAACGCAGTGTGCAGCCTTGACGTGATGCTTGGCGAAACAGGACTATGATCAATGGGGCAGAGTGGAACCCAATTTATGGCCCAGTTGAAAATATGATTGAACGCCCACACATCTTTAACTGTAATCAACATGTCAGCTTTAAAGTCTACATAGTGTGGAACAGCAACATCTTCTCCGAAAGAGTCGACTCCGCTTGGATAAACTAATATTCCATGATAGTTCATGTTGCCGCCTCGCATAGACACGCCCATTGGAACATGAGCAATCTCATGCCCCAACTCTTTAAGCTTCAAACAAGTGGTGAAAACAACTTTAGAATATCCCGAGGTTCCCCAGATGCGATCCCCTAAGACAACTAGACGTAACATTTACGTTTCTCCTGCCTTAGCTAACAAATATCGAATAACTGAATCCATAGAAGTATGCCCGTTTCTGTCCTTAATCGTCTCAAGCTTGCTTTTCGTCTGTTCTGAAAGCCTTATCTGCGGCAATGTTGATTCTCCGTCAACAAACTTTTATATCTGTAGCTTTAAAAGGTTATTGGCGAAAAAGTTTGGCGCGGGAAATTGCGGAGTGCATAAGAGTCTATTTGCTTCGGAATATTATAACAGGTAAAGCGGTTTGCGTAGGGTTTACTAAGAAAACTCCTCCAGATATTCCTCTTGGAGATGTCATCCATGTTTGTATTTTGGGGATAGAGGAAACCATTGAGATGAAGAAGTGTTATCCAAGACGCATGATCTCTTCCACCGTAGAGGAAGCTGTAAACTTAGGTGTTAGCCTTATACGCGCTGCAACTCTTCAAGAGGCAGAGGTTAAAAAAGATGAGTAACATTCCTAAAGAGTTTACTTCAGACTATTACAACGAAGACTATTTTTCAACTCCTAAAGGAAAGAAGTTTAAGCGTCCAAACGGTTCCATTGACGCTTGGTCATATGCCAATCCTAAAGGAGAATTTTTGGGTGCGAAGGATATTGCTAAAGCTTGGAAAGTTGTGTTTAATCCGAAGAACATGTTAGATGTTGGTGCAGGACGCGGAACCTTCATAGCCTATTGCCGTGACTTTGGCATAGAAGCTGAAGGTTTCGATTATAGTGAATGGGCTACCAGCGACGAAGGAAGGTATCCACGTTGCAGAAAAGAGTGGCTGAAAGTTCACGATGCTACTCAGCGTTGGCCTTACGAAGATAAAAGTTTCGACCTATTAACTGTCCTTGACTTTTACGAGCATATTTATGTTGACGACTTAGACTTTGTAATCTCAGAGATGTATCGAGTAGCTAAAAAATGGATTTTTCTAGAAATCGCAACTGTAGGTGGCGGAAGCGGCTCAGGAATTCACGAAGACGGCTACATTCTTAAAAGGGGTGAACCCATTCCAATAGAACGAGAAGGAAACGCAGCTGCGGGGCATGTTACTGTCTGCACGGCGGATTGGTGGCTTGAAAAATTCGATAATGATGAGTGGCTGCCACGTCGGGACATGGTTAACTGGTTCTACTCTTTAGTGGATGAGGCAATTATGAGGAATTGGCTTCTTAATTCAGTCATAGTTCTGGAGAGACTAGAATGAGGGTCTCCGTAATAATTCCAACTATAAGGTCAGGAGGCATCTTTGAATTTGAGTTACCTGCTCTTGCTAATCAGACAATGCCAAAAGAAGATTATGAAGTGATACTTGTTGACGACTACTCAACCAATAGAGAAACAGAAGCTAAAAAATTTGCGGAAGAAACAGGATTAAAGCTGAAGTGGATGAGGGGAAAAAAACCATATTGGCGCTCCAACCAGAACATAGCTAACGCACGTAACACTGCACTCTGCTTTGCAGAAGGAGAACTTATAGTCTTCATAGATGATTTTTCATGGATAAATCCGAAATACCTTGAAACTGTATGGACTATCTATAACGAAAAAAAACAATACTCCCTCATAGGACCTGTTTCATCTATAGAATATTGTAAACCTCCATACCCTAAAGACTTAAGCGCCCTCAAAATTAGAGCGGAAGACCGAAGACTGTTAAATGTTCCAACAGCCTTTGGGATTCAAGGAAAAGTGAAAGAAAAAGTCCACTTAGAACATCGAAGAAACTCTTTCTGTTCTGGGTCTTGGTTTTACACGTCAAACGCTTCAGCACCCCTGGAAAAAATAATAGAGGTTAACGGTTTTTGGGAAATAGCTGACTTAACTAGAGAAGAAGATATACTGCTAGGATTAGCTTTAGAGCGGGTCGGATGGAAATTCAGGTTTTTCGAGTCTCCAGAATCCACTGTTTACCACATGAATCACGGCTGGCCTGAACTGCAGGATAAAGCAAAGTATCAAGAAGTAATTTACAAAGAGCTAGGTTGGGAAGCTGCTGAAATAAACGGAAAAATAGTTGAGGGAGCTGGAGGCAGAGGAATCTGCGGATTAAACACTAAGCCAAATCAAGTTCAACTTGTCACAAAAGATGTTTTCAACACTCAATATCCAGGCTCATGGGCTTTGCTTGAACATTTCAAAAAGACGAATGACTTGAAATTTAACAGGGAGATAGGGTTTGATTTAAAATGGGAAAGAATGATAAAGGCTGATTTATGAAGGGTGATGATGTGAAGGTATGTATTATATCTACAGAGTCCATTCCTACTCCGCCTAGCGGGTATTGGGGTGGCATTGAGGCAGTATGTTGGGATCTGTGTGAGGCTTTGTCAGAGTTGGGACATGATGTTAGTCTTGTTGCGAGGCCCGGAAGTAAATGTCCTCCAAACGGATTTCTGCTTGAAACATTTCCTGATGTGCCAGATAAGCTAGGCGCTGACGAGAGACACTTTAACGCTTACAAAGGCTTCGTAGCAGACTTTGACGGTGTAGTTCACGACCATACTAATGGAAAAAAGGCGTGCACAATTCACATGGACGTTTTAAACACTTTTCACTGGTGTCAAGACCCTTACACGGTTAGATATAGGAACATCTCAGCTGTAAGCCATGCCCACGCAAAATGGCTTCTGCAACATATGCCTCCAGATTTTCAGGAGGTGCAAGTGGTTCATCATGGAATAAAAGCGGAGAGGTTCATCTATCAAGAAGAGAAGAAAGACCATTACTTATTCTTCTCAGTCATAGGCGCTTACAAGGGAGCATTTGACGCTTTAAAGTTGGCTAAGGAAACAGGAGTTAAAATAGTCTTCGCGGGCAGAGATGGAGATGCAACTGAAGCAGTAAAGAACAGTGGCTTACCTAACGTAACTTACGTTGGTGAAGTTTCCAACGAAAAAAGAGCAGAATTAATGAGTGAAGCGAAAGCTTTGATATTTCCAACTGGTGCTTTTGGAAAAGCAGATTGGCTTGAAGTTTTTGGTTTTGTGCAGCTTGAATCTTTAGCGTCGGGAACGCCAGTTATATCCTCATTTAATGGTGCTTGTCCCGAGATCATTGAGAACGGAAAAACGGGGTTCGTGTGTAAGAGCTACGAGGAAATGAAACAAGTGGTTAAGGAAAACAGCGTTGAAGATATAAATCCTCAAACTTGTAGGCACGTGACGGAAACGCAGTTTTCTTCGGAAAGAATGGCGAAAGACTATGTTAAGCTTTATGAGAGAATACTTTCTGGAGAAGATTGGTAATGTCTGAAAAGAGAGACGTGCTTGGTAATGTATGGGATAGAGACTTACTAGCATTCTTGGAATTGCACAAGAGTTTTAATTTTAGCGAGGAAATTGACTGTTTTACAGATAGTTTTTCGGAGATTTGGTCAGCAAAAGTTTATACTTATTGTAAGGAAGTTCAACGTGGAATGACTGTTTTAGATGTTGGTGGCTGTTTTGGCTCCTTTTCCATATATGCTATTGCAAAAGGTGCGAAGAAAGTCTATGCCTTTGAAGCACAACCAATACGTGAAGCTAAGCAAAGAGAAGTTATCAAAAAATTGAACTTGTCTGACGTTATTGTTTCTTTACCTTACGCCCTATGGTTTAAAGAAGCTAATTTACGCATCGAAATAGACCACATTAATTTTGGAGCAGGCGAATACACGAAAGCCATGACTCTTGACCAATTTGTGAAAGACTTTAACATAGAAAAAGTAGACTTCATAAAAATCGACACTGAAGGATGCGAACTACCAATTATAGCTGGCGCCCAAACCACAATTAGAAGAGACCATCCAATATTTGCGATTGCAGCATATCACGAAAGACATTACACCGTTAATGGAGAGTGGCTGGATAATCCCGCTCCTCCAACAATCACTAAGAAAAGCCAAATGGACGCCATTATCACTCTATTTAAACAATACCCAGAATACACTTACGCTATAAAGTCTGAAGGATGGGCTATGAACGAAATGATCACTTTCTTTTTAAAATAAAAAAAGGGAAAATGAGTTTATGGTTGATACGATTCGTATTCCATGATGACTTTTATGAGATTATGTTGCCTATTGTCCGTGTCCTCAGCCAAGTCTCCTGCCCTGATGAAAGCGATTTGAATCTGCCGCTTTCCACGCAACTCGCTTCCAGGAATAGCCACGTAAGTGTTGGTGAGCTTCATAACCACGCCAAACGGGGGAGTGTCAACGATAGTTCGAACAGTTCTCGCAGGATTCATGCCTAAACTAGAACATATACTGTCTGCATACAGCACGTAATCTATGCCTAATACGATGTTGCCAGTGCCACCAAGATTGTCAGGTGAATAGACGAAGTAGAACTTTATATCCGTGCCTGGAATCCAGTCGTAAGGAACCATAATGTCTGCATTAAGACCCACTCTAATAGCATCAGCCATAGGCCATCCTGGGCTTAAGCCCCCGCTAACAGTAGGATCCAATGTTGGTTGCCCTTCTCCCTGTGCCAAGTCTACAGCATATATTGGAATCTTCTTCTTCCAAGGATGAAGTGCGTGTCGTGTAACACAAGCCATCTCTATCGCCCCATTTAAGGTTCAGGAATCTTTTCGACACCCCACCAATCTATGCTATATGCTGCTGGCGATGCCACCGCATCTAATATGTTGAAGTCTATGCTGCCTTCTAGAACGTGGATTGGATTTCGTAGTGACGATGGTCCTATGACTTCTGCTCCTGGCTGCTCAAGCATTGGATAGTCTCTCACTCCGCTTGGAACGCTTCCTCTAACTGGATAAGCTTCAACGCCTCCAGTCTGTCCAAGAGCCGTAGGATTAGTCTGCACTATGCTGAACACTGCGCCAGTAGCGTTTTGAGTCCAGATGCGCAGAAATAAAATCTTCAACTGATGTCCAGCGGGAACAATATGGGTTAAAGCTGTGAACGTGTCGTAAGGCGTATCAAAAGTGGCTTTAAATGTTCCGCCGACAACAGCATATGGCAGAGCATCTACAACTTCCATCTGAAGCCCGAGGTCTTTAATCATCTGTTTTGTCAGTTCCATACAGCCACTCTCCTTAAGCTCCTGCCTCAGCAGGCGCACGCACTGGAAGCATTGTTATTGGTCTACAGGGCACTAATCGTTTGTAAAGATTGTCCAATATCTCTTTGTATTGTGGTTTGGTAGGCTGCAAACTGACGCCTCCTTCAGTGTAGCTTTGGGTTCCATACCGTTCGGTTTCCAGTTTCGCTATGAAAAAGTTCAGCCAAACATCAGGCATGTCTATAGCGTTAGGATTGTATGCTGAGAACTCAACTCGGGAAGTTTCCAGACGTTTCATAAAGTGCTCGGTCATGAAAGTAGGTTCATTGTAGGGACTCATATACTCCTCAAAATGAGCTATTCTGCGAATCTGCTCGTTAGGCCACGTCAACTTAGGAAGTCCATGTCTCTTTATGTCTGTAGGCAATTCAAGGTAAATTAGAACTTGACCTTTGATGCCGAAAATCAGTTGCCAAATCTGGTTTAATCCTGTAGTCTTGTCGTAACTTTGAGTTGGTTCCAGCTGGTCAGGCACGTAGGGTCCAGAGTCGTGTCCCGCTGCAATGTTTACAGGAATGAATGTTCCTGTTGCGTAGCCCCATGGCCACTCAAAATGTGCGAGGTCTCTTCGCGTTACGCATTCATAGTATGTTACGCCTTCAACGGTGTAGCGTATGTTGTCGCCTTCTTTAAGCCATCCATGACTCCACTCTTTATAGTCTCCCATCTTTCTTAACCCCTTTTATCTTGTTCACAGGTTTGATGGACGACTAGCTTACTCGCCTTCTGCGATGAAGTTGAGCCAGATGCTTCCGTCGTCAGGGTTATGTGCGTATCCTGGAACTGCGTCTGCGTTGTTTGTTAAGTCCCAAACGTGGATGCTGGCATAGTTATCGTATTCGCCCTTGTTGTGTACCCATTTGGAAATGTGGAAGTTAGGCAGTTTGTTTCCTTGCTCAGGTGTTAGTACAAGAACTTCAAGCGTGTTAAGTTTCAGTTCTCGGGCATACACTACTTCTTGGCTAGCAATTAGCATTTCACCGTAAACTTTGATGTCTATTCCGTTGCCGTGAATGGCACGTTCAACCTTGTGAATCTCTATTCTTGGTCCTCTACCGCTTGCTATAATTTGTACCATGTTCCATCACCTACGTTAAAGGAGCTCCCGTATTTGTCACTTGTAGCTTGTTGGGAACCCTGTTCAACTGTAGACCAATGGGTTTAATCCTCTGAGGTCCTTGACTATTTACTAAAGCAGTCAGTTCAAAACCAGATTCTTCGTCTAAAATCCAACTGTCCTCGAATACGACGGCAGGTTTATTGTATGCTAAAGCCTCTTCAATGTTGATTCTCGGCAACTTAGCGTCGCTGATCTGCATTTTGAACTCGCTGATTCTGATGGCTTTGTCTAGGAAAGCTAACCCGCAGATGCCAACTTTATAGTCTTCGTAGATTGTGCCTCCTGCCGCTGAACCAGCAAGAATTATTTGAGAGCCAGTAGCGTTAAACCATTGCTCCCAAGTTGTCAACGGCTGAAAAGCTGCTTGCTGACCGTTAAACAAGCTTGGCTGTATTGTGGTTTTGCCGAACTGACCGCTTGTTGGGTAAACGCCACCGTAGCTGTTACTCCAGTCTTTTATGGCTTTAGCAAGTAGTTTATCTTGAAGCTGCTGCATGACCGTGTTGAACTCTGGAAACTTGTCCCTGACCTTCTCATATTCACATATAACGTAATGCACCATTTTCATTCACTCCTAAGTGATTGGCGCTCCCGGAGCACTGAGCACTTTGTCTTTGACTTTGTAGTAGCAGGCACCCAACGGAACGATGCGTTGATAATCAGCGGTTTCCACGTAGCCGTAAAGCTCGAAGCTTTGTTTTTCTTCTATGACGATGCCTTCCTCAAATATGATGGCTGGTTTATTGTAGCAGCGAATTTCTTCAATGTTTAATCTGCCATATTTTCGGTCTCCTATCTGCCATTTAAGTTCGCTGATTTGCTGTTGCTTGTTTGGAAACGCTAAGCCGATCCAAGCGATGTAGAAGTCTTCTGGAATTACGTGTCCTGAGCCTCTTCCGTGAAGCAATACCATGTGTCCAGGAGTCGTTATATGTTGGCGAAAAGTGCCAACGGGGCTTCCGCCTCCCCCTGTTGTGTCCAAAGGTACGCTGGCTGCTGCTACCTTCACTGTTCCATCAAACCAATCGCTGAATAAAGCAGGAAGAATGCTTGTTCTTCCAAACTGTTCTCCAGACTTAGGTGACAGATAACCGCAGGCTTCTACCGGAGTTTTCTTTGGAAACCATTTGTTAGTGCACTTTATAATGGCATCAGCCTCTAACCTTCTGACAGCCTCTCGAAACAATGGAACTTCTTTTTCAACACTATCCCATTCGCAAAAGATATAGCCGCCTTGTCCCATGTGTTAGTCCTCCTTAATTTCCTCCAAGCAAAAATATAAAAGCAATTCCACATATAATTGATTGCGTGGAAAATGACAAAACCGACGAACAAAGATTCTTGATGGAGGCAAGTTGTAAGTGGCGACGGATCACTTGATAATTACAGCGGTGAAGGTTCATGGGAAAGGGAGAGTGCAAATACCCAAAGAAGTGAGGGCAATCCTGAACGTTGGGGATGGAGACCGTGTCTATTTTGTGCAGGACACTTCTGGAAAAATATTCTTGGAAAAAGCACCTGCGCTAAAGGAGAAGGGACTGGGAAAATACGATCGCTTACGCTAAAACGTGAGAAAAAAAAGGAAAGTTAAGTTACTTGTATTTCCCTACCTGAGCTGATGTCATGCTTCTAACTGTTGATCCTTGTGAAGTAATTACCCTAACCCCAGCGGCGGGAGCTGCACCCAATCCCAGAAGAACCGTTATTGCGTCTGCGATGCCGACTGCGAATGCGCCGAAGCTGAACAGTCTGATCCACATGCTGATGTCGCCTGCAACCCATCCACCCAACATGAACAAGAAAATGCCAATGATAATCTCTGAAGTTGGATTAAGCCACTCAGCAGGAACAAACTGACTTATCCACCCAGCAATAGTGTCGCCCATGTAGCCCGTTATGACTACACCTAGACCCAATGCTACCGGAACATCCCAAGCTTCTGGGAACCAGCCACCTCTAAGAACAGCCATCACCATTTCAAATCACTCCTTAGAGGCTGCTTATTTGGCCATGAGCGCCTTCAGTCCATCCAACGAGGCCCTTGCAGCCGTATGCCTTTCAGTTCGTCTTGTGTCTGGGAGTTTGCCGCCGTGACTGCCCGGTCCCTTTGGAACAACCGTAGCGACTTTGACCGCCACTGATGGCATGTTAACGCCCTTATACGAAGTCTTTCCTTTGGTTCCATATGCACCATAGGCTGCTTCACCTAGTGCTGAACAAGCCTTCGCCTGTGGACCGCTGAGAGCGTTTCTGTTGCCGCACCATGGGGGTGGCGTCTTCAAAATCATCTTGCGTCTGCTCCACGGAGGGGCTTTCGCGACGATAAGCCCAAACATAGGTTCACGTGCCAATTTTTATCCTCCTTCCAATTAGTTCGATAAAATAATAAAGAACTTCTACATAAAAAGATTTGGGTTGCTACAAATGGAAAACATACTCTTAAGACTTGAAAAACTTGAAAAAAACATGGAACAGGTTAAAAATTCATTACGGAAAAAAGCTGAAAAGCAGAAATTAACATTACAGGAAAAATTCGACATTCACGATCATGCTCAACGACTTCTCTCAGAGTTTGAAGCTATGGGATTAGAAGAAGCGGCATTAACAACAGCTCATAAAGAAGAGCTGAAAACAATAGTGAAATGTTTCGTAGAATTAGTTGACTCTGCCCTAGGCGTCGAATTTCCCTAAGCCTCAACCACTATCTCTTTCTTTATTCTTTCCAGCATTCGCTTCCATTCAGGAACTCTAACCTTCTCTCTGAAAGTCTTGCCTCGCAACCCTCTCTTAATGTTAGAAGCAATAACAGGCTTTCCTTCCACATCAAAACCCTTCTTACCAAAACTAGCATAAGCGATTTCACCTAAAGCAAGCTGACTCTTCAACAAAGCTGCAGACCTAAGTTTCCTGTCACGCTTGAACTTAGCCTGCAAACGCCAATGAGGCTTAGCCCGATAACTACCGCCTACACGTTCAAACAACGGCTTAACCTCAGGATGCCTACGAACAAGCTCCTCAAACTGCGAATCTCTCATGCTCTCTCAACCAAAACCTTAGACGTGTCAAACCCTTCAGAAGCCAAAAGCTCAAGAATGTAATCTGGGTCTCCAATATCTGTAAGACTGTTATTTGGACCCTTTGTGAGACTAATATTGTGTCTTTGAAGCAATAATTGTTGTGCTCTATCTCGTTCAGTTTCAGTTTCAAAATAGAATGTTACTCCTCTGAATGTCTCTAGCGTTCTAACCTTTGCCGCTTCCACATACCCCTCTAACGTTCTCCCTGCAAACAAATCTTTGAGTTTGTCTGAGTTAGAATAATGGGTTATGAAAGCTTGTATGATTTCTTCTGGTTTTTTACCTTCTCTAACTGCTTCTTCAACTCTCATTCGAAGCTGATACCATTCAAAAGGCGGCTTAATCTTATGCTCATCCCAATAACGCCAAACTTCATTTGTAATCTTTAACTCGTCAACCATCTATAACCCTCAAAATTATATGAGTTTAGACTTTAATTAGGTTTCTGCCCAATACTCATTCCACATCTCTATTCTCTCTTCATTAGACAACTTGGCAAACTCATCCATCGTCAAATTATGCTTCACCTTCAGAAAAGTCTCCATGTCAGGATACTTAAATGGAGGCATATAAGCCCTATACTGTGCAATAAGACCTTCCTGCTCATCCTTATGCAAAGCGTAAAACGCCCTTTCCACATCCTTCAAACTTTTAAATCCCTTAACATACCTGCCTAAACTCTCATCCCAAAACTCCACCTCACCAATCTTAAAAGTGTCATAAAGCCAACGCCACAAATTAGCAGCAGGCGGTTTCAACTTAGGCTCTGGAATAACTTCAGCTTTTTCAATCTCTTCTCGCTCTCTACCATAAGGAATAATTCTTCCATTCGGTAAAAGCCATCCACTCTCAATTTTTTTCCATTCAGGCGGTATCTCCTTAACTGTTGGAGGCGCCGTTGGAACAACTTCGCGAGCTCTCCTAGCAACTTCCACTTTACCCTTATACTCATTAACAATCTCCATCGCTAACTTCTCCGTCAATGTCAACTGCTCTTCCAATGTAATAGCCTGCAAAATAGTTGGTAGCTCATCACGAAGCCTAGCTCTATATTCTGGACGAATAGGGACGGCATTCCGACTTAACACGCTGATAAATCTGTCAGTGAGAACCCGAATACGGTCTGAAACTTTTGGAGCCTCAACTCTCGGAGGAGCTTCAGGCACCATCTTAACAGGAACCTCTATACCTGCTCTTTCTGCAAGCTTCTGCTCAATCTTGGCGAGCGCCCAATCAATGTTATGTGTCTCCAAAACGTCGCCTTTTCTGAAATACTGTATTCCCTCCTTGAAGTTCTGAAGTATCCGAATCTTGATGGCTGGTTTCTTCTTCGCTTCTTCTCTGGTCTCAGATAGTTGCTTTTCTAACTCGCCAATTTTATCCTGAGCCTGTTTACGCCGTTCCCTCTCCTTCCGCTTAGTCTCTCTCAACAACTCTTCAGTATGCGCCAAATCCCTAGAAGCCTCAAGCAACTTCTTCAAAGTGTCAGCAGTCACAACAACTTCCTCTAACGCTGAAGCCTGCCTTTCTAAATCTTCAACTTCCTCTTCCCAACCACGAGTTTCAGGGCTTGTCATCAGCTCTAAACGAGCACGTTCCCAATAGCTTCCTTCCTTTAGCTCATTCTCTTCAGGCGTAGCCACATCTTCCATTCCCGACGCATACTGCTCCTGCATAAAAATTGCCAGAGCCTTCGCATAGATTTCTTCCTTCGAAGGAGTTACCATTATTCGCCCTTCATTTCTTTAATTTCTTTCTTAACCTGCCTTACACGCTCTTGAACTAACTCACGCATCTCTTCAACACTCAGCGGCTTCTCTAACATAGACTTCAAAACTTTCTTCGCATCCTCATAAGTCATTGACGGATCCAACAGCAAATCTACATGTAAAACGTCAAGGTCTCTATCACCAGCCTCTCGCATAAGCCACTCGTAAACAGCCCTCAAATGAGAAATATCCTTAACCTTTTCAGCACCATACAACTCAATCCATTTGCTGTGAAGGTCTTCCCACTGTCGCCAATCTTTCCACGTCAACCTTTCCACCAGTCCTTTCTCTTTATCCGTTCTAAACCTATCTTAGATTCTACATAATAGATTTTCTCTGACGGCACAGGAGGAACATATGCAGGCGGTCTGCCTGGATGTGCCAAAGGAGCTAGAGGCTGCCAGCCAATAATGTTTTCAGCGTGAATGACAAAGCGATGTCCCGGCGGAAAAGTGCAAATGGCTTTCTCTCCAATAGCTTTTCCATACGCTTCAAACTCATCTTTAGCTTCAACCACATGAAAGCCAATGCTCTTCGAATGTAAAGGACAAATCACAATAACTTCATACTTAGCCAAGAATCATTCCCTCACTGCTAAGCCTAGAAAGTGCCTGCCCCACAGTGTCAACAAGTTCATCAACACTAGCAACAGGCCTCGCAATTCGTCGAATCTTAACTTCCTCTCTCTCTGGCCCAATCAACGGCTTAACCGTCACAACTTCTCTGATTTCCTCATGCTTCACTCGAAACTCAGGATACTCATCACTCATAGCCCAAAGAAAACCTGCAATCGTAGACTTTCTTCCGTAACCCCAAACAAGAACATAAGCCAAAACCGCGTCTTTAACCGTAATCTCTAAACCCGCAGCCTTCTTCGCATCAATCAAATCCTTAAACTTCTGCACGTCAATGTGCAAGTGATCCTTCGTGTAAAGGTCCTGCCACTCAATCTTTTTATCATCCTTCCAACGCTCCCGCTTCTCAGCAACAGATACAACAACCGCTTCCTCTGTAACCTCTGGAGTTTCAGCAAAACGTCTACGAAAAACCCTCTGCATCCTAGCCCTCTCGCTATCCACAGGCAAACGCTTCTTAAAATGCTCGTGTCGAATAACCTTACTCTCAGGCAATTCTAACCCCTTTAAAAATAAGCAAAACGTAGTATAAATCTTATGAGGAGGAATAAATGTCAGAGAAAGATTTAGAAAATATGAAGGGAGTTTTCTACGAGTGTGTCAGATGCGGCTTAGTCTTTGATGGTGAGAAAATAGCTGAAAGGGGCAGCCTCAAATGTCCCGATTGTGGCTATCACATCATCAAAAAAGTCAAACCACCCGTCGCTAAAAGAGTCAAAGCAGTATAGAAAAACATATAAACATTACAAAGTAGTATAAAACACAAGTGATTTTATGTCCACAACTATGCGCGTAAGGAAAGAAACCATACGCCGTCTCATTCAAACAAGAGGAAAACTCGAATTTAAAGATGGAAAAAGACGCAGCATCGAAGACGTCATAAACGAGTTAATAGATTTTTTTGAAAAGGAGGTGGTGAAGTGATGTCCGATTTAAAATTTAGAAGTTTCAAGACCAGCAAGGTTGGGAATAAAATAATTTTTGAAGTGGAATTCGATAATTTAGATGAATTCAGTGAAAGTTACGCTGTAAGAAAAGCGGCTGAGGTTGTGAGCATACTGAGGAGCGAGAAATAACTGAAAGGTGAAAAAGATTGATTCATATTGGATATTCAAAGGGGCTAAGCGTAGACATCCGCTTACTCCACACTATTGTAGCAGCTCAGACACGCTACGGCAAATCTACAACGATTAGAACGATGATGCAGCACATTCCAGACAATTATAAAGTGGTGTGCCTCGATGTGAAGGATCCCAGAGACTTTGAAGGTGCAGGCACAGAAATTCCCATCTACATCGAAAACAAAACTGACCCCCTAATGCTGAAACAGTTGCTCGAGCAAGAAAGCCACTTGTGGTTGCGGAGAGAGTTTCCTGAACTCATCGACCTATGCAAAGAAGGCGACACTTTCGAGAAAGTCTACGAGCGAGTTAACAAGCGTATGACAGAGAAAGTTCACCCCGTTGTGAAGGACCGCCTAAAGGTATTGCAGTTGCTTCTCAGAAAACTCGTGGAGAACATGGCTAAAATTGAGCTGTCGGACACGCTAGAGTTGCCAGCAAAAAACAATGTGATGAATGCTTCCAGGGCTCCTTCGGAAATCAAACAGTTAGCGGTCTACAGCACCGTCAAACGAGTTCTCGAGCAACATGAGAATATAATCTTAGTGATAGATGAGTTACCAGACTTTGCGCCTCAACAATATAGAACACCCAGCAAAAGCATGATTGGGCAAGCCATCAGGAAAGGCGGCGCCAAAGGCATTTGGCTATGGCTCAGCGGACAAACCATGACAGGCGTAGACAAACAAGTGCTTAAACAAGCGATGATCTGGATTCTAGGGCATCAACGAGAAATCAACGAAGCCAAACGCACCTTAGACCAGATTCCATTCAAAACCGGGTTAAAAGTAGAGGATATTATGACATTGCCCGTCGGCCACTTTGTCGTCTGCACAGACGAAGGAGGCTACATCACTTACGTTCAACCCGAAGGAGTCAAAGATGAAACCGCTAAGAAAGTGTCGCTTGGAGAATTATCCGTGAATGAAGTAGTTGAAATGTTAAAAAAAGGAAAGGGAGATGATGATTTGGTGTATAAAGAACAGTATGAAGAGGAGAAACGTAAGCGAGAAGAATACGAGAAAACCATAACCCAACTAAAAGATGAAAAGGCAACATTAGAAACGGAACTGAAGCAGCTTGAAGCTCTGAAAACCTTCGGAGCGGCATTAGAAAATTTTCTGATACAGATAGGTGCCACATCACTGCAAACCACCGTTATTGACTTGGAACATAGAGACTTAGTTGTAAACATCCATCACGAAGGCGAGAAGGAAGTCAAGATGTCAACTTCTACCAAGGAAGGACAAATGATGTATTGCATAGTTAATGAGATGTCACGGGAAGAAGAGGGATGGGCACAAATTGACCTGATAAAAAAATTGCTGGAACATGGATGGAACATAAAACAATCAACAGTAAGCGTTACACTAAGCAAATGGGTTCCTGAAGGACTACTCATCAAAACCGAAAAAGGCTATCGCTTACCAACAAAGGTCAAATTCAACATAAAGAAAGAAGACTAAAAAAATCTTGTGGGCGAAATAATTGTTTATCAATTATAGCCTAAAGTCTTGGTGTGCGTTCTGTGGACGCAAAGTTAAGCCTAACGAAGAATGCCATGACAAAAATGGAAGACCCCGCTGCCCAAAATGTGGCAAACCATTACGCCGTGTTCCACATAATAAACTTAAGAGGAAGGTGAAAGCATGGAGAAAAAATGGAAAAATGCTTTAGGCTTGCGTGTGCAGTGGAATTTTGAAAAACAGAAATGGAGAATAAGAGACCTGCTTCAACATAAAACCATCATTGAATTTTCAGATGTAAGTCAAATAAAAAAAGGGAGATGACCCAAAAATGGCTGAAGACATCTGGACTACTGAAGAAGACATTCGAGCAGAAAGAGAGCAAATTCAAAGATGGCGCCAAGACGAAGACACATTCTGGACTTACCTACGAAGATACGCAGCTAACCGCAGAAGAAACGAGCAATCCGCAAGACGATACCAATACGAGTTTGAAATGCTCCACACAATAGGATGGACTAGACTCTCTGGACCTGAAAGAACAAGATACCTCCGCCTAAGAAACAAACTCATTCCAGAAGCACAAATGCGACAAGCATCTTGGACACTAGAAGTAGACCGCATAGTCAAAGCCATCTACGCCATCAGAGACAAAATAGCCATAGAAGAAGAACGCCTACATCGAAAACGAGTCAAACCAATAGAAGAACAATGGATAGCAGACGAAGCCATCACAGGATACGACATCTACTACCGCTTTGCAGACAAAAAATATGTAGTCAGAGACGAAAAGAAGGCTCTTGTCAGAGTTGAAACCAAAATCTGCATGGAACTAACAGCCTCAATTCGCACTTCAGAGGGGCGTGATACGCCAGTAGTTGTAGAAATCACCTGCACTACATACGTCAAAGAAATGGACTTATCAGCACTAATCCAAGCGGAAAAAAAAGTCGAACAAGGCTTAATGGAATGGCTAAAAGACCAAGGCTGGGGCAGCCTAATCCACGCCTTCGAGAAAACAGGCGTAAGCTACTCAGGTAAGACTATCATTGAGGAACGTGGGTGGTATACTTGGAGCGTACCAGATTTGCCCAAGGTTCATGTTGTAGTTGAGAAAAAGAAACCGCGTGCTAGAACATATGATGGTGAGTTTAAAGTTGAAGAATGAAATAAAAAAAGGGTTTCCAATTATACGGAAAGAGGAATGCGTGCTTCATATTGACCTCGATTACCCTTTTCCTGAAGCATGGCTTCAAGGCTGGAAAGAGGAGAGAACCAGAATGTTGGAATACATGGGTTATACCGTTGATAAAATCATAATCAAAAAAAGCCCAAGCAAACAAGGATACCACTGCTGGATTCACATACGCTCTCTAGGAGAACTTAGCGACGAACAAATCAACTATCTCCATTGGCTACTAGGCGATTGTCAAACTCGCGTGTGGATTAACATTCTAAGAGTGAAAAGAGGACTTAAACGATATTGGTCAAAGCTCTTTACCCGTCACCTATGGAAAAAGCCTTTGCCTAAACGCTGCCAAAAATGTAAGTTACGTGAAATCTTAAATGAAATGAGGGAGATTTATGAAATGTATCCTCCAAAAGGAAAAAGCGTTCTCTATGGCAGCGACTTCTACAAAATCCACCGAGGCGAAAATAAATGATGTACTGTAAGTTTAGAGCCTGCAAATACAATGAAAAAGAAGTTTGCGGAAAATACGAAACGCTAGAAGAAATGATAGAAGATTTCAAGAAAGGCGAGGGCTGTGTTTTCACATGGTACTTTTCTGGACAGATACCTGAGAAGGTGGAAAAATGACTTGGACTGTTAGGCTTCACACGATTCCAGAAGAGAGAATGCAGGAAATAGAACAATACTGCATAGAAGCTTCCTTAAAAGACTACACCTTCAAATACGTCATAGAAAGCGAGAACATAGAAGGAAAAGTCAGATTCAAAAACATCATAATCGAATGCACATCTAGAGACCATGCTTTTAAGAGAGGAACACTTTTCCATCATAAATTCGGCTGCTATTTCGAAGTTGAGTGGAGGAAAGAGAAAGATGGGTAAAGTCTTTAAATTGATTCCTTTCATTCCTCGCCTTTTGAAGGGAGACCGCTTTATTCTTTTTAAAACAGGTGCTAGACTTGAGTGTGCCGAACATGGAGTAATACATTGGTTTTCTTGGGCTCCAGATGAAGGCTTAGTCTATTCAATAAGCATGGACTTTTGTCCCTTCTGTGGCAAACGATTGAATCTGATACCAGAATACAACTCAGTTCCAATTCTTTGCTTCTGTGGTTTTCACCAAATAAAAAAAGGGGAATTTTGTGGATGGCACTTCGAAATATGCTTAAAATGTAATCATCAAAAAGTGGAGTGTAAAGGGACCAGCAAGGGTGACTATACCACCACCTAATAACATGTTTAGTCCCTTTCATGAAGAATGGAAGAACTATGTAAAACAACTAAGGGGGGAGAGAGATGAGTGAAAAAATTAAGATAAAGAGATATACCGTCGAGTTCGACATGGAAGGCAAAGTGAAGGAGATTGTCCTAGAAATTCACATCAAGAGACGGGAGAGAACAGAGAGATGAGTGAAAGTGAACCTAAAGTCAAAACTATATGGGTTTGCCCATCATGTGGTTGGCAGCGCCCTGAAGGCTTCTCTAGTCGCAACTGTGGAAAGTGCAACGCTACCTTAGTGCCTAAAATCGTCAAAGAAGACTGTGAGCTTAACCCTGTTCGTTACATCAAAGGATACACGGAAGAGTATAGAAATAGAAATTGGATTAAGTGTCGCTTTGGAAAAGACCTTCGAGACTGCCCCGGCTACTATAGTCTGGAAAAACACGATTTCATGACGGTTCCACTGGCTCTTGTTGAAGGCAAAACAGCAGGTGAAGCCTTAGAATTATACAAGAAAGGCGATTTCGTAATCTTCTGCAAAACCGACTCTAAACCGTGCGATGCTAAATGGATAGGAGAGAAAGACGAATGACATTGGAACTTACAGTGATTCTTATGTATGAGAAAGGTGAAAAAGTGAACAAAATCTGCGGTGAACTCGGAATTTCTATGCCAAGGCTTTACCGAATACTTAGAAGAAATAAAGTTCAGTTAAGAAAAGAAAAAGCAAAACCTATAACTACATAGTTAAAGGATGTGTGAAAATGAGTTTTCAACTTCAAATTCCCAGTGGAAGGGGAAAAGCAAGAGAAGAAAGTCTAGCGGAGTTTGCCACAGTCATTCTAAAAGTGAATCAACAAGCAGAACAGAAGATGAGTAGTCGAGGATGGTGCTATTTCCTTGAAGGCTTTAACCTGCTTCGCAAAGGCGACTTTGACAAAGTCCAGAAAGCCATCAACGAGTGTCGCAAAAAAGGCTATTTACCAATAGATTTCGTGGCTGAAGACCCAAAACGAACATGGAGCAACGTGGAAACTCCAACAAACGTAAGCCCACAAGCCTACCTGAAACAATGGCTAGAGGCAACACTAAACGCTGCGGAATACTACACTCCCGACTGGTGGAAAGGAGAAGTCTACTACCTTCAAATGATGGTCGAGAAAATAGACTTAGTAACCATGTTCTCACCAATCTGCGAAGAATACCACGTTCCAATAGTAAACGCTGGAGGCTGGTATGACATCATGGAACGAGCAATAGCAGCCAGACGCATGAAAAACGCTGAACAACAAGGACTAAAACCTGTCATACTATATTTCGGAGACTTTGACCCCTTCGGCTTGGCAATAAGCGACTTTCTAACCAAAAACTTCTGGGAGATCGCAAGAGGCACACGCTGGACACCCAAAGACTTAGTAGTTGACCGCTTCGGCTTAAACTTCGACTTCATACAAGCCCAAGGCTTAACGTGGATTGACAATCTTGAAAGCGGCTCTGGAAAGGACATGAGTGGAATGGACAACCGCATCGTGCAAGAATACATTGAACGTTATGGAGTTAGAAAGTGCGAAGCAAACGCCGTCATGCGAGCATCCGCAAGACCAACAGCCATACAACTATGCAGAGACACCATCGAGAAATATCTTGGAAAAGACGCGTTAGAACGCTTCAAACAAAAACGAGAAGAAATCCGCAAGAAGCTGGAAGACTTCAAAGAACGAACAGGACTTGACGATGCAATAGACGAAGCCCTCAGACTAATAGAAGATGAGGAAAAGAAGGAGTAAGGAGAAGGGGGTGATGCTATGGAACCCGTAAATTGTCCGAAGTGTGACGGTAAGATGGTGCCTCTAAGCAAACTAGAGCCTGCGATAACTGGACATTATCCAGTTCTTTTATTCGCTGAATGGCGTTGCGTCAAGTGCGGATACTCCGTCCAATATGGGAGAGACTCGGCAACCTTAAGATAAAATTTTCAAACAAGGAAAGAAAGAAGGGGGAAGCTGTTGTTTCTGCGAACCTTGTTCCATGTGCGAAGTCCTCCTTCCAGATGGAAGTTTTCAGAGCAACAGCCCCACACTTCAATGAAGTTGCGGAGGTGTTTAAATGGGAGAATATGAAGATTCTCTAAAAATGCTTGACGACATGATACAAAAAATGGAAGAAGCAAAGCGAACTACACCAAAGGAAGAATGGCTATTAATCGAGGAAGCCACATTAGTTCTACTCAAAGTGTTTAAAAGAAGACTTTTCTAAGATTCAGCAAAGAAGAGCCTGAAAAGAAGAAGGAGAAACAGACGAAAACGCAGAGTAAAAGCTTAGAAAAATAAGCAAAACCTACAAGCCTTCTTTTGAGGAATGAAACATGAAGATATTTCGATTTGAGATAGACGACAACTGTGGTTCATGCAATTGGCATGTAACTATGGGCTACCTGTTAGCTGACAGCAAAGAGGAAGCAGAGAAGTTACTTAAAGACATCCAAGCGGAAGGTGGAAACGCTCTCTGCGGAGACTGCTTTGCTGAAATGCTGGCGGAAGGCGACTACATCGTGATTCAAAAGGCAAAGTGTGCTACAGGGTTTGTGCCAAATTTTGAATAAGCAAAACCCACCCCCCTTTTTATGGTGAGATATATGAACAAGTTTCAGAAACTAGCAGCCAAAATAATAGACATGGTGGAGCACGACATACGAAGAGCTAACCCAGAAGTTGACGCAATAGCCATCGAAAAAAAAGGCAACACGCTTCTTTACGGTGAAAGCTACTATCAGCTAGAAGATGCCATAGCCGAGGAGTTACGGAAAAGGTGAAAGAATATGCCTAAATGTCCCCCCCGTATCTTTACCGTGCGATGGTATGAGCAATATGAGTTAACAGGTATAAGGGCGAAAGACGAAGCTGAAGCCATCGAGAAAGCCAAAGAGAAAATATCCAAGGAAGGAAACGCAAACGTGGGCGAACACTTGGACACTTTCGACTTTCACGCACAAGAAGAGTAGAGGGTGATAAGATTGGAAAAAAACATGGGTAAACTTCTGGCAAAGTCCGTAGACAATCTGGAAAGCGTAGTATATGACTTAGACCCAAACGACAAGAAAGAAAAAGCGATTAAGAGAAGGCTACGTAGAATCATAGTGAACCTAAATGAAATCTGTGAGTTCTATAAACTCTAAGCAAAACAGCCCCCTTTTTTTATAGCAAATCCCACAACAGTATATTGAGGAATCCACATGAAGAGAATACAGAGGAAAAGAACAAAAGGCTGGAAGATGCCACCTAACACGGTCTATGTTGGAAGACCAAGCAAATGGGGAAACCCATTCAAAATCGATGAGTATAATAACCGTAGTGATGTTCTAAGACGATATGAGTTTTGGCTTACGGAAAGATTAAAGGATAATCCGCATTTTCTTGATGAGTTAAAGGGTAAGGATTTGGCTTGTTGGTGTCCATTGGATGAACCATGCCACGCTGACGTATTACTCAAATTTCTGAAGGAATCAGCATGACTAACCCCATTTTTTCTAATCTATCCCGAATCAAGATAACCGTCTTACTGTTCGGCAGAGAATCCGAGCTAACCTGCTTGTTTAAAAATTATGTTCGCCCCTACTTAGAAGTTGAAACCTCGCAGGGAACACGCATATTTCACGAAAGCATAGTGAAAGAAATCATACCGTTAATAAAAGAGCAAAACCAACAAACTACATAGTGAGAGGAAAGAATATGGTAAAGGAAATGACCAGAGAAGAAGTTAAGGCTTGGACATTACAAGAGCCTGAAATAGAAGGCTTAACACCTGAAGACATAGAACACGTTGTAAATTGCCTTTGGAGTTTACATGAATGGTATTGGCACGATACACCCGTCGGACACTTCTTAACGGCAGTTCTCAAAAACGACTTCGGCGAAGCCTGTGGCAGGGCAGACGGAGTAAACAGTAAAGTGCTACCCATCTACGACAAGTTTCTGTTTAACCGCATCCCTGAAGACTACAGGCGGAAAGCCAAAAAATTAGAGGAATAGCCATGCCTGAACAAGACAAGTTTACAGCAACATTCAGCTATCGTAACGACACTAAACGATGCTACCGCTTTCAAGAAATTGATGGCGAGAAGATAGAAACCCTATACGCTAAAAAGTCAAACTTCAGCCGACAACCAAAGAAAATCAGAGTAACCGTAGAAGTCATAGAATAAAACCCTCTTTTTTTTAAGCAAATTATTTATGTGCGAAATGAGTTAGACTATTTGATGATTATGCAAAGACTAACAACTATAAGGAGGTTTCAGAAAACGGAAATGGACTTAGGCATGAATCTTTTTGTCGTTGCTTTAATATTAATAGGCGGTTACTACGTTACAGGATGGATTAGTGAAAAAATCTATAAAGCGACCAAGTAGATATGTACATCCCTTTTTTTTAAGCAAAACCCACCATCTTATTTATGGGTTATCTCCATGCACAAGAACAACCATGAACCAAAACTATGTTCTAACTGTCCAGCTAAGTCATGGATAGAATACGCAACAAAAATTCTAAAAGACCAGCAATACACACAAGAAAAAACTGAACCTTCACCATTTAAAATCTGTCAAGAGCTACGGAGAGTAATTCCAATGCTAAACTTACCACCCTGTCCCCACTATCCAGAAACAGAATCCATACTCTACCATGCTGACGCTGAAGAGAAAAAGCGAATAGACCGCAAAAACGAGCTTTTAAAACGGCAAAACCTACAACACTTCTTATAGAGGAATGATGAAAATGGTGATAATGTACTTCTCCTACGATAAAGGACAATATATAACGGAAGAAAAATATGTTAGACATCTAACAAAGAAATGGCTTAAGGAAGCTGGAATATCCATTGAAAGATTGCGGGAGATAGCCCCACAACACGATTTTAAAGAATAGAAAAGCAAAAGCTAACACCGTGATAGTGAGGAATGGTAAGCATGGAACAAGCAGATTTAGAGCTTAAACAGTTAGGGCAATACTACGGCACACAACAATATTATAACGTGTTCGGCGTGAACATCACGGAAGGCGTGAAATACATAATGGATAATGGTTACGCTTGGTTCGTAACCGACTTCATAGCCGTAATCAAGTTTAGAAACAAATTTCCGAAACTCCGAAACCAGCCCTTCTTAACGGTTAAACTGAAGCTGTGCGGTGATGTGGCACGATGGGAGGCAGACCTTATAATTGAGGATGGAAACAATAACCCGCTATACAAACAACATTACAAGTTCACAGACGCAAAAAGAGAGCTAAAACTCTTCTACACCGATAACGTGCTAATGCTTTCAGGCGAAAACTAACAAATAGCCTAGCCTAAACCACACAAAAACACCCCTTCTTTCTTTACAAATTCTGTAAGGCAAAAAAAGATAACTATAAAAGAGCAAAAACCACGGGGGTTCTTGTAGAGGTTGAAGAATATGGAAAAGTGTGATAGATGCGGTAAAGAAACCGATTATATCGTAGAGTGCCACAAGGTAAACATTAACACAGGCGAAGAAACCGACAGCGAGTATCTATGTAAGGAATGTG